>Ga0302314_10001701_pt1 | contig 41147 bp, 35 predicted proteins | sample III_Palsa_N2_3_FD_200533 | JGI IMG/M metagenome (GOLD analysis project Ga0302314, IMG submission 200533) | Peat permafrost microbial communities from Stordalen Mire near Abisko, Sweden - III_Palsa_N2_3 | ecosystem: Environmental > Terrestrial > Soil > Palsa > Peat permafrost | place: Sweden... | reverse complement strand
AGGTCGATCACCAGCAGTTCGTCCATGCCGGTGCGCAGCTGTCGGATGCCGACAAGGCCAAGCTTAAGGATTACAACACGCAGCTCTCGACGCTCGAGACCGCGTTCCAGCAGAAGCTGCTCGCCGCCACCAAGGCGGGCGCGCTGGTCGTCGACGACAAGAGCAAGCTCGCGGGGCTCGACGCCGGTGCGATCGGCGCCGCCGAGGTGGCCGCGAAGGATCGCAAGCTCGACGGCAAGCTCGTGCTCCCGCTGCAGAATACGACGCAGCAGCCCGCGCTCGAATCGCTGACCGATCGGTCGACGCGCGAGGCCTTGTTCGGCCAGAGCTGGACGCGTGCCGAAAAGGGCGACGCCAACGACACCCGCGCCACGATCGTGCAAATCGCGCAGCTCCGCGCGCAGAAGGCGGCGCTGCTCGGCTACCCCAATTGGGCGGCCTATGTGTTGTCCGACCAGATGGCCAAGACGCCGCAGGCCGCCCTTACCTTCATGAAGCAGCTCGTCCCCGCGACCGCTGCCGAGCAGAAGCGAGAGGCCGCCGAGATCCAGCAGGTGATCGCCAAGGACGGGCAGAGCTTCACGCTCAAGCCCTGGGATTGGGAACTGTATTCGGAGCAGGTCCGCAAGGCCAAATACGATCTCGACCAGGCGCAGGTGAAGCCCTATTTCGAGCTGCACACCGTGCTTGAACAGGGCGTGTTCTACGCCGCCAACCAGATGTACGGGCTGACCTTCAAGCGCCGTACCGACATTCCCGTCTACCAACCCGACGTGATGACCTACACCGTCTACGACAAGGACGGCTCCGAGCTCGGCCTGATGTATTTCGATTACTTCAAGCGCGACAACAAGTCGGGCGGGGCGTGGATGTCCAACTTCGTCGGCCAGTCCAAGCTGCTCGGCACCAAGCCGGTGATCTACAATGTCGCCAACTTCTCCAAGCCTGCCGCCGGTCAGCCTGCGCTGATCAGCTCGGACGACGTCACCACGATGTTCCACGAATTCGGCCATGCGCTGCACGGGCTGTTCGCGGACCAGGTCTATCCGACGCTGTCGGGCACCAGCGTGGCACGCGACTTCGTCGAGTTCCCCTCGCAGTTCAACGAGCACTGGGCGCTCGATCCCAAGGTGTTCGCGCACTACGCCAAGAATTATCAGACGGGTGCGCCGATGCCGCAGGCGCTGGTCGACAAGATCAAGAAGTCCGCGCAGTTCGATCAGGGCTATACGCTCGGCGAGCTGATCGCTGCGGCCACGCTCGACATGGACTGGCACGCGCTACCCGCGTCGGCACCCCGGCAGGACGTTGACCAGTTCGAAAGCGCGGCGCTCGGCAAGATGGGGCTCGACATCGCCGACGTCCCGCCGCGGTATCGCACGAGCTATTTCGCGCACATCTGGGCGGGCGGCTATTCGGCGGGCTATTACGCCTATCTATGGACGCAGATGCTCGATCACGACGCCTATCACTGGTTCATGGACCATGGCGGGCTGACCCGCGCCAACGGCCAGCGCTTCCGCGATCTCGTCCTGTCGCGCGGGCACACGCTCGATTATGGCCCGATGTTCAAGGCCTTCTACGGCAAGGACCCCGACATCGGCCCGATGCTGCAGGAGCATGGGCTCGAGCCGGGCGCGAAATAAGCTCGTCCGATCGTACCGGCCGCCCGAGAATCGGTGGCGGCCGGTGCGCGATCGGCGTACGCTTGGCCATCGCCACCGCTCGTGCTGCAGGCATGATGGCGATCGAGAGCTGATATCGCTCCCGCCTGCAGGCAGGAGTTCGCGATGATCCCGCAGAACGACATCGACTATAATCTCGCCCGCGAAGCGCAGGAGCGCGCCGCCGCGCTGGCGGCCACCTATCCGCCCGCGCAGGACATTCACTTCATGCTCGCCGATCGCTACGCCGATCGCGCCTGGGCGGCGCGCGAGAAGCGATGCGAGGAAGGCAATGCTTGTTGAGGAGGCTAGCGGAGCCGAAACGGCTGTGACGACAAGGCGTTAGCGCAGTCTAGCGACTGCGAGGCGAGCACAGCGGTAGATGATCCGAATGCTGTTCTTCGCTCGCGCCGGCTAACCCTTTCGCGAATGCGCGACCTGTAGGCTCGCCGAATATGGCGACGGTGCCGCAGCCAAACTGTTTACCGAGATAGATCCGGGCACGCCAGTGTCGGGACGCCTGCCGATCTGGGTGATGATCGCCGAGATGCGGCGGCAGGCGCGAGCTGGGGTGATGTTGATGCAGGCGCCCGCCATGATACGCAAAGGGAACTCCCTCTTCCCGTCGGGGAGAGGCTTTCCGGCAATACCGCACAACAGACCGTTGCGTACACCGCCTCGCCGGGTGCAAGGATGCCGCATACCGAGCATTCGATTCGTGGAGAGGCAGCGTGGATCTCAACTTCACCCCCGAGGAGGAGGCGTTTCGTGACGAGGTGCGCGCGTTTCTCGCCGACAAACTCCCCAAGCGCATCGCCGACAAGGTCCGCACCGGCAAGCGGCTGACCAAGGCCGACATGGTCGAGTGGCACGCCATCCTCAACGCGCGCGGTTGGCTCGCCAATCATTGGCCGGTCGAATGGGGCGGCCCGGGGTGGAGCGTCGTCCAGCGCTATATCTTCGACGTCGAGACCGCGCTTGCGCACGCGCCGCGGATCATTCCCTTCGGCGTCTCGATGCTGGGCCCGGTGCTGCTCGAATATGGCTCGGACGCGCAGAAGAAGCACTGGCTGCCGCGTATCCTCGACGGCTCCGACTGGTGGTGCCAGGGCTATTCGGAGCCGGGCGCGGGCTCCGACCTCGCAGGTCTCAAATGCGCGGCGGTGCGCGACGGCGACGACTATGTCGTCAACGGCCAGAAGACCTGGACCACGCTCGGCCAGTTCGCCGACATGATCTTCTGCCTCGTGCGCACCGATACCAAGGCGAAGAAGCAGGAGGGCATCTCCTTCCTGCTGATCGACATGAAGTCGCCGGGCATCGAGGTCCGCCCGATCATCCTCCTGGACGGCGAGCATGAGGTGAACGAAGTGTTCTTCACCGACGTCCGCGTGCCCGCTGCCAACCTCGTCGGCGAGGAGAACAAGGGCTGGACCTACGCGAAATACCTGCTGACCTACGAGCGCACCAACATCGCGGGCGTCGGCGGTGCGATGGCGGCATTCGACTGGCTCAAGCACGTCGCCGGATCGCAGAAGAAGGCGGGTCGGCCGCTGTCCGACGATCCCTATTTCGCGGCAAGGCTCGCCAAGCTCGAAATCGATCTCGAGAACATGAAGACGACCAATCTGCGCGTGCTCGCCGCCGCTGCGCATGGCGGTGCGCCCGGTGCCGAAAGCTCGATGCTCAAGATCCGCGGCACCGAGATCCGGCAGGAGATCACCGCGCTGACCAGGCGGGCTCTCGGCCCCTATGCGCAGCCCTTCGTCAGCGAGGCGCTCGACGAGGGCTATAATGGCGAACCGATCGGGCCGGATTATGCGGCGCCAGTGTCGGCGGATTATTTCAACAACCGCAAGCTTTCGATCTTCGGCGGCTCGAACGAGATCCAGCGCGAGATCATCACCAAAGCGATCCTGAGGCTCTGACGATGGATTTTACCCATAGCGACGACCGCCAGATGCTCGCCGACACGCTCGGCCGCTATCTCGTGCAGAAATACGACTTCGAGACCTACAAGCGCGTCTCCGCCTCCGACGAGGGGTTTTCGCGCGAGACATGGGGCGCGCTGGCCGAACTCGGTATCATCGGCGCGCTGTTCGACGAGGCTGCGGGCGGCTTTGGCGGCTCCGGCTTCGACCTGGCCGTCGTGTTCGAGGCGCTGGGCCGTGCGCTTGCCGTCGAGCCCTTCCTGGGGACGCTGATGGCGGGCCGCCTGCTGGCCGGTCGCGGCGATCTGCTCGAGACGGTGATCGCGGGCACGTCGATCCTCGCCTTCGCGCATTTCGAGCCGCAGGGCCGCTACGACCTCACCGAACTGGCGACTACCGCGGTCCGCACCGGCGACGGCTGGGTGCTGAGCGGCGCCAAGGCCGTGGTGCCGCAGCTCGAGGCGGCGGACCACATCCTCGTCTCGGCCTGCACCGACGGCGGGCTCGGCAAGCAGGCCGGCCTGTCGCTGTTTCTCGTGCCGGCGGATGCGGCGGGTGTCGCCGTGCGCGGCTATCCGATGATCGACGGCGGGCGCGGCGGCGAACTGCTGCTCGAGGACGTCACGCTCCCCGCCGACGCGCTTGTCGGCGTCGAGAGCGAGGCTTTCGAAGGCATCGAGGCGACCGTTGCCGCCGGCATCGTCGCGCTGTGCGCGCAGGCGGTGGGCGTGATGGAGGTACTGCGCGACGCGACGCTCGACTATCTCCGCACCCGCACGCAGTTCGGCGTGCCGATCGGCAAGTTCCAGGCGCTCCAGCACCGCATGGCGACGGTCGCGCTCGAGATCGAGCAGGCGCGCTCCGCGGTGATCAACGCCGCCGCCGCGCTGGACGGCGATCGTTGGCACCGCGAGCGCGCAGTTTCGGCTGCCAAGTTCACCGTCGGGCGCGTCGGCACGCTGACTGCCGAGGAGGCGATCCAGATGCACGGCGGCATCGGCATGACCTGGGAACTGCCGCTGTCGCATTACGCCAAGCGGCTGACGATGATCGATCACCAGCTCGGCGACGAGGATCATCATCTCGAACGCTATGTGCTACTCGGGGCCGAATCGCAGGCTGCCGCCTGATCCAACCGCCCGGAGAAGCTCCCGCATGAAGACCCGTGCCGCCGTCGCGTTCGAGGCCAAGCGTCCGCTCGAGATCGTCGAGCTCGACCTCGAAGGCCCCAAGGCTGGCGAAGTGCTCGTCGAGATCATGGCGACGGGGATCTGCCATACCGACGCCTATACGCTCGACGGGCTCGACAGCGAGGGGCTGTTCCCGAGCGTGCTGGGCCATGAGGGCGCCGGCATCGTGCGCGAGGTCGGCGCGGGCGTGACGTCGGTGAAGCCGGGCGATCACGTCATCCCGCTCTACACGCCCGAATGCCGCCAGTGTAAGTCGTGCCTCAGCGGCAAGACCAACCTCTGCACCGCGATCCGCGCCACCCAAGGCAAGGGGCTGATGCCCGACGGCACGACGCGCTTCGCCTACAAGGGGCAGCCGATCTTCCATTACATGGGCTGCTCGACCTTCTCCAATTTTACGGTTGTGCCCGAGATAGCCGTGGCGAAGATCCGTGAGGACGCGCCGTTCAAGACGAGCTGCTATATCGGCTGCGGCGTCACCACGGGTGTGGGCGCGGTGGTCAATACCGCCAAGGTGCAGGTCGGCGACAATATCATCGTGTTCGGCTTGGGCGGGATCGGGCTCAACGTGCTCCAGGGCGCGCGGATGGCGGGGGCGGCGATGATCGTCGGCGTCGACATTAACCCCGATCGCGAGGAATGGGGCCGCAAGTTCGGCATGACGCACTTCGTCAACCCGAAGACCATTGAGGGCGACATCGTCGCGCATCTTGTCGCGCTGACCGACGGCGGCGCGGACTACACGTTCGACTGCACGGGCAACACGACCGTGATGCGCCAGGCGCTCGAGGCCTGCCATCGCGGCTGGGGCACCTCGATCGTGATCGGCGTGGCGGAAGCGGGCAAGGAGATTTCCACCCGTCCGTTCCAGCTCGTCACCGGGCGCAACTGGCGCGGCACCGCCTTCGGTGGCGCCAAGGGCCGCACCGACGTGCCCAAGATCGTCGACTGGTATATGAACGGCAAGATCGAGATCGACCCGATGATCACGCACGTGCTGTCGCTCGACGAGATCAACAAGGGCTTCGACCTGATGCACGCCGGCGAGAGCATCCGTAGCGTGGTGGTGTATTGAGAAAAGAAAACCAGGGAGGGAAAACACGATGTTCAGCCATATGGCCGTCGGATCGAACGACCTCGACCGATCGAAGACCTTCTACGACGCGCTGTTTGCCGCGATCGGCGGTAAGCCCGGCTTCACCGATCCCAAGGGTCGGCTGATCTATCGCCACAACGGCGCGAACTTCCTCGTCACCAAGCCGATCGACGGCGAGCCGGCGACGATCGGCAATGGCTGCACGATCGGCTTCGCGGTCGACGGGCCCGACCAAGCGAAGGCGTGGCACGAGGCCGGCGTCGCGCATGGCGGCACCGCGATTGAGGATCCGCCCGGCGAGCGTGTCGGCGGTGCGACCACGCTCTACCTCGCCTATCTGCGCGATCCTGACGGCAACAAGCTCTGCGCGCTGCATCGGGTATCGTGATGGCCGAACCAACCGCGGCGGTGTCGGGCGACAAGGTCAACCTCGCCGACGCGTTCGCCCGGTTCGACGATCATTGGGCGCCGCGCATCGTCGCCTCCTACAACGGCAACGAGGTGCGGATCGTCAAGGTAGAGGGGCCGTTCGTCTGGCATAGCCATGCCGATACGGACGATCTCTTCCTGGTGATCGAAGGCGAGCTCGATATCGAGTTGCGGGATCGTACGATCACCCTCGGCCCGGGCGAACTCTATGTCGTGCCGCGCGGCGTCGAGCATCGTCCGGTCGCGCGGCGCGGCGAGGTCAAGATGATCAACATGGAGCCGGGCGGCACCGACAATGTCGGAGACGGATCGCCCCAGCAGAGGCCGGTGCGGCTGTGATCGAACAGCGTTCGGGCAACCGGTCGTTCGGCGGCACGCAGGGCGTCTACGCCCATGCGTCCGCCGAGACCGGCACCGACATGACCTTCTCGGTCTATGTCCCGCCGCATGAGCCTGGCGCGAAGCTGCCGGTGGTCTGGTATCTGTCGGGGCTGACCTGCACGCACGCCAACGTAACCGACAAGGGCGAGTATCGCGCCGCCTGCGCTGAATTGGGGCTGATCTTCGTCGCCCCCGATACCTCGCCGCGGGGTGAGGGTGTTCCCGACGATCCCGCCGGCGCCTATGATTTCGGGCTCGGCGCGGGTTTCTACGTCGATGCGACCGAGGCGCCCTATGCGACCACTTATCGCATGTGGAGCTATGTCACCGAGGAGCTGCCCGCGCTGATCGCCGCGCACTTCCCCGCCGACATGGATCGCCAGTCGATCATGGGGCATTCGATGGGCGGCCACGGCGCGCTGACGATCGGGCTGACCTATCCGGATCGCTATAAGGCCGTCTCCGCCTTCGCGCCGATCGTCGCGCCCGGTCGGGTGCCGTGGGGCGAGAAGGCGCTCGGCGGCTATCTCGGCGCCGATCGCGCGACGTGGCGCAGACATGACGCTGTCGCGCTGATCGAGGATGGCGCGCGCGTGCCGGCGCTGCTGGTCGATCAGGGCGAGGCGGACAATTTCCTGGCGGATCAGCTGAAACCGGAGCTGCTCGAGGCCGCCTGTGCGGCCGCAGGCATTCCGCTGACGCTACGGCGTCGCCCGGGTTACGATCACAGCTATTATTTCATCGCGAGCTTCATGGCCTATCAGCTGCGCTGGCACGCGCAAAGGCTTGGTCCCGCTCAATAGCTTAGATCGCATTTTTCGGCTGGCGTTCGGAGCTGCGAGACGACATGACCGACAGCGTTGTAGAGGGCGTTGGGCAGGGCCGGCGTCGTTGCGTGAGCACGGAGGCGGCACCGGCGATGACCATCGATCGCGAACAGGACAGCGGAGAGCCGACAGGCGTGGAGCGGGTCGGCCCCGGGCCGGTCGGCGGCGCCGACGAAGCCTATCGCCGTGGCTTCCGCGACGGGTTCGACGACGGCCGCGAGACGGGCGACGACAAGGATTCGGACGAGGACGACAAGTCCGAAGACGAAGAGGATGGCGACGACGGCGACAAAGACGACGACGGCGAGGAAAAGCCGCCGCTCTACAAGCGCCCGCTGTTCTGGATCATCCTGATCGTCGTCGCAGCGGTGCTGATCATCGGCGGCACGCTGTTCTGGCTGCACAAGCGCCAATATCAATCGACCGACGACGCCTTCGTCGACACGCATGTCGTGCGGCTGGCGGCGCAGGTCTCGGGCCAGCTCACCGGGGTTGCCGCCGCCGACAACCGTCATGTCGAGGCGGGCGCGCTGCTCGCCACGATCGAGGCAGACGCGACGCAGGCGAGCGTCGAGCAGGCCAAGGCGCAAGCGCTGCAGGCCGATGCACAGATCGAGCAGTCGCAGGCGCAGGTCGTTTCCGCACGTGCGCAACGCGCGCAGGCGGTCGATACGGCGCGCGATCCGGAGGCGCAGGCCGCCAAGGCGCAGGCCGACCTCGCGCGCTATCTCAAGCTCCGCCAGCTCGATGCGGCCGCGGTCGCGGGAACGCAGATCGACCAGGCACGCCAGCAGGCGGCGAGCGCCGAGGCGCAGGCGGCGGCGGCGCGCAAGAACATCGCCAATGCCGATGCGCAGATCGCCGTCGCGCAGAAGCAGGTGAAGGCCGCGCGCGCGCAGAAGGCGGGCGCCGAGGCGCAGATCGCATCCGCCGGCGTCACCTTCAAGCATCTCGACATCCGCGCGCCCGTCTCGGGGCAGGTGGTCAACCGCTCGGTCAACATCGGCAGCTATGTCCAGGCGGGCTCGCAGCTGATGGCGATCGTCCCCGATGCGATGTGGGTCACAGCCAATTTCAAGGAGACGCAGATCACGCTGATGCGGCTCGGCCAGCCGGTCGACATCCAGGTCGATGCCTTCCCCGCGGTGCATTTCCACGGCCATGTCGATTCGATCCAGCGTGGCGCGGGGCAGGCGTTCGCGCTGCTGCCTCCCCAAAATGCGACGGGCAATTACGTCAAGGTCGTGCAGCGCGTGCCGGTGCGCATCCTGTTCGACGGGCGCGACGGCGGCCCCGATCCGCGGCGCTACGCGATCGGGCCGGGCATGTCGGTGGTGCCGACCGTCAAGGTCCGCTGAGCTTGGCCAAGGCGGCCACCAAGAAGGGCGGCGGACCGGACGCGGGCTGGAGCGACGAGCGCTCGGCCGCGGGCAAGCGCAATCCGTGGCTGATCGTGATGGTGATCAGCCTCGCGACCTTCATGGAGGTGCTCGACACCGCGATCGCCAACGTCTCGCTGAGCCACATCGCGGGCACGCTCGCGATCTCGCCCGATGAGGCGACCTGGGTGCTGACCTCCTATCTGGTCGCCAACGCGGTCGTCGTGCCGATCTCGGGCTGGCTGAGCGACGTGATGGGGCGCAAGCGCTTCTACATGATGTCGGTGCTGCTGTTCACCGTCGCCTCGCTCGCCTGCGGGCTGTCGGGCAGCCTCGCGATGCTGATCTTGGCGAGGATCGTGCAGGGATTGGGCGGCGGCGGCCTCGCCACTTCCGAGCAGAGCTTTCTCGCCGACACCTTCCCGCCGTCGAAGCGCGGCATGGCGTTCGCGGCCTACGGCGTCGTCGTGATCGTAGCGCCGGTGATCGGGCCGTCGCTCGGCGGCTACATTACCGACAATATCAGCTGGCACTGGATCTTCCTGATCAACGTGCCTGTCGGCATCCTCTCGCTGATCCTCGTTCATTTCCTCGTCCAGGAGCCGCCCGCGCTCGAGCGTGATCGCAAGACGCTGCTCAAGAAGGGGCTCAACGTCGATTATATCGGCTTCGCGCTGGTCGCGGTCGGGCTGGGGTGCCTCGAGGTGACGCTCGATCGCGGGCAGCGCGACGACTGGTTCGGATCGGGCTTCATCGTGACGATGGCGGTCATCGCCGCCGTCGCGCTGACGCTGCTGGTGGTCTGGGAGCTCGCGCGAAAAGATCCGATCGTCAACCTGCGGCTGCTGGGCAACCGCAATTTCGGCATCTGCGTGGTGATGATGCTGGCGGTCGGCACGATCCTGTTCGGATCGACGCAGATCATCCCGCAGATGCTGCAGGAGGTGTTCGGCTATACCGCGACCGAGGCCGGGCTGGCGCTCACCACGGGCGGGCTGGCGGCGCTGGTCGCGATGCCGTTCACGGGGATGCTGATCGGCAAGGTGCAGACGCGCGTGCTGCTCGGTGGCGCGTTCATCGTGCAGGGGCTCGCGCTCGGGCATCTGAGCGGGCTCAATGCGGACGTGTCGTTCGGTCATATCGCGATGGCGCGCGTGTTCCAGGCGATCGCGCTGCCGTTCCTGTTCGTCCCGATCAACGCGCAGGCCTATGTCGGGCTCAAGCCGCGCGAGTTCAACCAGGCCTCGGCACTGCTCAACGTCGCGCGCAACCTCGGCGGCTCGATCGGCATCTCGGCGGCGCAGGCGGTGATCGAACAGCGCGAACAATTCCACCAGGCGCGGATCGTCGAGGGGCTCAACCCGCTGAATCCCAGCTACGTCGAGGGGCTCGGCCAGATCGGCCAGCAGATCGGCGGCGCCGCGCCCGGCGACGCATCCACCTCGCAGCTCGGCGTGCTCTACCAGCAGGTGACGCAACAGGCGGCGATGCTCTCCTATATCGACGTCTATCATGTGCTGATGATCGCGGTGTTCTGCATCGTGCCGCTGGCGCTTTTCCTCCGCCCCGTCACCGGTCAGAAGGGAGGCCATTGATGCGCCGTTCCGCGCCTCTCATCCTGTTGCTGCTGGCGAGCGCCTGCACCGTCGGCCCCAATTACAAGGCGCCCGAGCTGCCGGCGCCCGCCGCCTTCGCCGAGCCGCAGCCGAGCGACGGCGGCGTCGATCTCGCGCGCTGGTGGGAGGCGTATGACGATCCCGAGCTGACGCATCTGATCGAGATCGGGCTCCAGCAGGCCCCCGATCTCCAGACCGCGGAGTCGCGCGTCCGCGAGGCGCGGTACGAAGTGATCGCGGCGCGATCGGCGGGGCTGCCCTCGGTCAACGGCACGGGCAATGCCGAATATCTCAAATTCCAGCAGATCGGCAGCAAGTCGGACATCGGAAAGCTCACCCAGCAGATCAGCGGCGGCCAGAATGGCGGCGGTACGGGCTCGACGACCGGCGCCGGCTCGATCCCACGCGATTTCCACACATTCTCGGCGGGCTTCGACGCGAGCTGGGAGCTCGATCTGTTCGGCGGCGTGCGGCGATCGGTCGAAGCCGCGCGCGCGCAGGAAGAGGCGGCGCGGTGGAGTGCGCGCGATGCCCGCGTCAGCCTCGCGGCCGAGATCGCTAGCGATTACCTCCAGATGCGCGGCTATCAGGAGCAGGCGCGGATCGCCGCGGCCGAAGCCGATCGTCAGGCCCGATCGCTGTCCATCCTGCGCCACACCGCGCAGGTCGGCCTGGTGCCGCAGGGCAATGCGATCCGCCAGCAGACGCAGCTCGCGCAGGCGCAATCGCAGATCGCGCCGCTCAAGGCGCAGGCCGGCGTCCAGATCCACGCGATCGGCGTGTTGATCGGCGAGGAACCCGAGGCGCTGATCGCCGAGCTCAACACCGACGTGCCGCTGCCGAAAGTACCGCCGCAGGTGCCGCCGGGGCTGCCCGTCGACCTGATTCGTCGTCGCCCCGACGTCCGCGCCGCCGAGCGCCAGCTTGCCGGCGCCACCGCGCAGATCGGCGTCGCCGTCGCCGATCTCTATCCCAAGATATCGCTCACCGCGATGCCGCAGCTGGCGACCGCCTGGCTGGGCGGCTTCTTCCTCGGCAAAACCTTCCAGCTGACCGCACAGGGGCAGGCGAGCTTCCCGATCTTCGATTTTGGTGCGCGCCGCGCCACGATCGGCGAACGCAAGGAGGAGCGCGAACAGGCCTATATCCAATGGCGGCAGACCGTGCTCGGCGCGCTGCGCGACGTCGAGGATGCGTTGGTGCGGATCGCGGGCGAGCGCGACAGCAATGCCGATCTGCGCGGCGGCGTGATCGCAGCACAGCGCTCGCTCAAGACGTCGGAGGCGCTCTACAGTGTCGGGCTGCAGGATTATACGCCGGTGCTCAACGATCAGGAGCAGCTGCTCACCGCGCAGAACAGCCTCGCGCAGAGCGACGTCCGTCTGCGCACAGATCTCGCCTCGCTCTACAAGGCGCTGGGTGGCGGCTGGTCGGAGGGCGATGCGCCGCCGGTGCGCTCGGTGATCGAGGATGCGCCGAAGAAGCGTTAGAGCCCTCTCCCGCCCGCGGGAGAGGGTTGGGTGAGGGAATGACGTACCATCCGGGCGCGGCGTCCGTGGATACGTTATTCCCTCACCCTCCCACCACGAGCGCGGCGGGGGCCCTCCCTCTCCCGCAAGGCGGGAGAGGGTTTTTACCGCATTTGCCTTTTCCACCATCCCCGATACGTTCGCGGCGATGACCAGCATGGCGGCGGCCGACACGCGCGACCAGGGGCTCAGGCGTGGCATCGGCACGTTCGGGCTGGCCGCCGCGATCGTCAACGTCGTGATCGGCGCGGGCATCTTCTCGCTGCCCGCGGGCATGGCGCGCACCGCCGGCCCCTATGCGCTGATCGCCTATCTGCTGTGCGCGCTGGCGATGGGCGCGGTCGTGCTGTGCTTTGCCGAGGCTGGCAGCCGGGTTCCGACCAGCGGTGGCACCTATGGCTATGTCGAGGCGGCGTTCGGGCCGCTCGCCGGCTTCGTCGCGGGCGTGCTGCTGTGGCTGTCGTGCGTGCTCGCGGCGGGCGGGATCGCCGCGGCATTTGCGGACGCGCTGGCGGGGCTGCTGCCCGCGCTGGCGGCGCCGGTGGCGCGGGCGGGCGTGATCGTCGCGATTCTTGCGGCGCTGATGCTGGTCAATCTGGCCGGCGTGCGCCCCGCCTCGCGGCTGATCGCGGTGACGACGGTGATCAAGATCGTGCCGCTCGCGCTGTTCGTGCTCGTCGGCGCATTCTTCGTCCACCCTGCCAAGCTGTCGGCGGGCGTGGTGCCCGATGCGGGCGGGATCGGGCGTGCGATCCTGCTCTCGCTCTTCGCCTTCCAAGGCATGGAGACCGCGCTCGGCGCCAGCGGCGAGGTCGCCGATCCGACCAAGACGCTACCCCGCGCGCTGGTCGGCGCGATGGCGTTCATCGCCTTGTTCTACATCGCGATCCAGCTCGTCGCGCAGGGGCTGATGGGCGCCACGCTCGCGGGTTCGCACGCACCGCTGGCGGATGCGATGGCGACGATCGATCCGCGGCTCGGGCTGCTCCTCGTGATCGGCACCGCGATCTCGATGGGCGGCTGGCTGGGCAGCGATCTGCTCGGCGCACCGCGCGTGCTGTTCGCCTTCGCGCGCGACGGTTTTCTGCCGCGCGCATTGGGGCGTGTGTCGCCGCGCACCTCGGTGCCGACGATGGCGATCATGACGCATGCCGCGATCGCCGCGCTGCTCGCGGTGACGGGCACGTTCGAGACGCTGGTCGTGCTGGCCGTGCTTGCCGGCTGCGCGCTCTATGTCGGCGGATGCGCGGCGGCGTGGGTGTTGCGGCGGCGCGACGTGGCACTGGTCGGCCCGCCGCTGCGGCTGCCGTGGCTCGGGCTGTGGACGGTATTGGGGTGCGGCAGCATGGTCGCGGTCATCCTGCTCGCGCGGTGGGACGAGATCGGCGGGCTCGTCGCGGCGATTGTGGGGTCGTGCGCGTTGTATTGGGTAGCAAGAAGCGGCCAAAAATCCGTTCGTCCTGAGTAGCCATTGAGCCTGTCGAAATGGCGTATCGAAGGATGTTGGCTTGGTGCCACGCATCCTTCGATACGGGTCTTCGACTTCGCTCAGCCCCTACTCAGGACGAACGGTGTATAAATGCGATCCAGCATATTGGCGGGCGCGGACGGGGCCGGGCGGGAGGCGGGCGGACCCGTCTCCGGCTTCTGTCACGACGGTCGGGTCGACCCCCATGAAGGCCCTCGTCCGCGCCCGCCGGGCGGCATTCCGCTCCTGCGAGACCTAGTGGTAACGGATGTTACGACTGCGGTCAAACCGCTGGTTCGGCATCCCTGTCCGGCGCGGTATGGCTCTTCTTACTGCGCGAGAACAGCGTGCGGACGAGCACGAAAAACATCGGCACGAAGAAGATCGCGAGCGCCGTCGCGGTGATCATCCCGCCGACCACCGCGGTGCCGATCGCGACGCGGCTGGCGGCGCCCGCGCCCGTCGCGATCGCGAGCGGGATCACGCCCGCGACGAACGCCAGCGAGGTCATCAGGATCGGGCGGAGGCGCAGCTTGGCGGCCTCCATCGCCGCCTCGAACGGCGTCTTGCCATGCTCCTCGGCGACTTCGGCGAATTCGACGATCAGGATCGCGTTCTTCGCCGAGAGGCCGATCGTGGTGAGCAGTCCGACCTGGAAATAAATGTCGTTGTCGAGCCCGCGCGCCATGACGGCGAGCACCGCGCCGATCACCCCCAGCGGCACCACCAGCAGCACCGAGATCGGGATCGACCAGCTCTCGTACAGCGCCGCAAGGCACAGGAAGATCACCAGCAACGACAGCGCGTAGAGCAGGGGGGCCTGACCCGTCGAGAGCTGCTCCTGGTAGGAGAGCCCCGACCAGGACGTGGTGACGCCGGGGATCGCCTGCGCGAGCTTTTGGATCTCGTCCATCGCCGCGCCCGAGCTTTGCCCGGCCGCCGCCTGGCCCTGGATCTCGTAGGAGGAGAGCCCGTTGAAGCGCTGCAGCGTCGAGGGCAGCTTGGTCCAGGTGTAGGTCGAGAAGGTGTTGAACGGCGCCATCAGACCCGACGAGGAGCGGACGTGCCAGTCGGCCAGGTCGCTCGGCTCGCCGCGATAGGGGGCGTCGCCCTCGATATAGACGCGCTTGACGCGCCCGCGGTCGATGAAGTCGTTGACGTAGGTGCCGCCCCACGCCGCCGACAGCGTCGCATTGACGTCGGCCTGCGCGAGCCCCAGCGCGCCGACCTTGGATTCATCGACGTTGATCTGGAGATGCGGCGTGTCCTCGAGGCTGCCCAGCCGCACCGCGTCGAGCAGCGGATCGGCGTTCGCCTTGGCGATCAGCGCGTCCTTGGCGGCGGCGAATTGCGCGACGCTCATGGAGCCGGCGTTCTGCACCTCGAGCGTGAAGCCGTTGGTCTGCCCCAGGCCGCGGATCGCAGGGGGCAGCACCGTGAGGACGCGCGCGTCCCGCATCCCGCCGAGCGCTTTCTGCGCGCGCTGGATGATCGCGTCGGCCGTGTTCTTCGAGCCCGAGCGCTGGTCCCACGGCTTGAGGATCAGATAGGCCTGCCCGACATTGTCGCCGCTGCCCGAGAAATTGCGCCCGGTGTTGGCGAACATGTCCTGCACGTCGTGCTCGTCGTGGAGGAAATAGTTCTCGACCGCGGTGCTGACGACGTTGGTGCGATCCTGCGTCGCGCCAGCGGGCAGGAAATATTGCACGATCGCTTGGCCGATGTCCTCGATCGGCAGGAAGCCCGTGGGCAGCCGCACGAACAGCACGCCGAGCAGTGCCACGAGTATGACATAGCCGACGAGGAACCAGCGCGTCTTGTCGATCGCGAAGCGGACGCCGCCTTCGTAACGGTCGCGCATCCGGTCGAAACGATCGTCGAACCAGTGGAAGAAGCGCCCCGAGGTGCGCCCGAACCAGCCGGTGCCGCGCTTGGCCTCCGCCTCCTTCTTGGGGACGAGCAGCACCGATGTCAGCGCCGGCGTCAGGATCAGCGCGACCAGCACCGACAGCACCATCGACGAGACGATCGTGATCGAGAACTGCCGGTAGATGATCCCCGTCGATCCGCCGAAGAACGCCATCGGCAGGAACACCGCGGACAGCACCATCGCGATGCCGATCAGCGCCCCCGAAATCTCGCCCATCGACTTGACCGTGGCGTCGTGCGGGGTGAGCTGTTCCTCGTCCATCAGCCGTTCGACATTCTCGACCACCACGATCGCGTCGTCGACGAGCAGCCCGATCGACAGCACCATGCCGAACAAGGTCAGCGTGTTGATCGAATAGCCGAACAAGGCGAGCACCGCGAAGGTGCCGAGCAGCACGACGGGGATCGCGATCGCGGGCACCAGCGTGGCGCGCCAGTTCTGTAGGAAGACGAACATCACGATCACGACGAGGATCATCGCCTCGACCAGCGTCTGCTCGACTTCGGAGACCGACAGCTTGATGAAGTCGGTGCTGTCGCGCGGGTAGGAGACCTTGTAGCCGTCGGGGAAGGTGCCCTTGAGGCTCTCGACCTTGGCCTTGATCAGCTCCGATGTCTTGAGCGCGTCCGCGCCGGGCGCGAGCGACACGGCGAGCGCGGCGGCGGGGTGGCCGCTGAACTTCGAGACCGAGGTATATTGTTCCTGGCCGAGCTCGACGCGCGCGACGTCGCCGATCCGCACCACCGATCCGTCGGTCTCGGTCTTGAGGATGATGTCGCGGAACTGCTGCGGCATGTTGAGCCGCGCTTGCGCAGTTACCGTCGCGTTGAGCTCCTGCCCGGGCGCGGAGGGCTGCGCCCCGATCAGGCCGGCGGAGACCTGGACGTTCTGCGCCTGGATCGCGGTGATCACGTCGGACGGCTGGAGCTGGTGCGCGTTGAGCTTGAACGGATCGAGCCACACCCGCATCGCATATTGCGTGCCGAACGCATCGACCTCGCCGACGCCGGTGACGCGGCTCAGGGGGTCCTGCAAATTGGAGACGAGATAGTCGGCGACGTCGGCCGATGTCGTCTGGTTGAGGCTGTCGTAGACCGCGACGAGCAGCAGATAGTCGGGCTGGCGCTTCTGGACGGTCAGCCCCTGCTGCTGGACCTGCTGCGGCAGCCGGGGCAGCGCCTGCTGCACCTTGTTCTGCACCTGCACCTGCGCGATGTCGGGATTGGTGCCGTTGTCGAACGTCGCGGTGATCGAGACGGTGCCCGCGTCGCTCGACGTCGACTGGAAATAGAGCAGCCCGTCGAGCCCGGTCAGCTGCTGCTCGATCACCTGCGTGACCGAATCCTGCAGTACCTGCGCGGAGGCGCCGGGATAGGTCGCGCTGATCCCGACGGTGGGCGGCGAGATGTCGGGATATTGCTCGATCGGCAGGCTGCGGATCGCGCCGAGCCCCGCGAGCATCATCACGATCGCGATAACCCACGCGAAGATCGGCCGTTCGATGAAGTAATTGGAGATCATTGGGCGGCGCCCGACGCTCCGCTGGATCTAGCCGGCTTGCCGCCGCCCTTGGGCGATTTGTCGATGATCGCGGCGTCGGCGGGTGCGCCGGTCGCGGCGACGGTCTTGACCGCCTGGCCGGGCTTGGCCTTGCCGCTACCCTCGACGACGACCCTGTCGCCCGCCGCGATGCCGCCGGTGACGATCCACTGATTCTGACGCAGCCCCTGATCCTGCACGGTGCGCTTGGCGATCTTGCCGTCGGCGCCGACGATCAGCGCGGTGGCGCCGCCCTTGGCATCGTGGACGACCGCGCCTGCGGGCAGCAGGAACGCACCCTTGCGCAGCGCCTGGCTGACCACCGCGCGGACGTACATGCCGGGCAGCAGCAAGCCGTTGGGGTTGGGGAAGCGCGCGCGCAACGTGACGGCGCCGGTCGAGCTGTCGACGGTGACTTCGGAGAATTCGAGCGTGCCGGTCAGGCCGTAGTCGCTGCCGTCCTCGAGCTTGAGCTTGACCGCCGCCGTGTCGGGCATCGCGCCGCCCGCCGCGATCGCCTGCCGCAGCGCGAGCAGCTCGGTCGAGCTCTGCTGGATATCGACATAGATCGGGTCGAGCGTCGTGATTGTCGCCAGCGCCGTCGTCTGCTCGGCGGTGACGAGCGCGCCCGGCGTCACCGTGGAGCGGCTGATCCGCCCCGAGATCGGCGCCTTGACCAAGGTATAGCGCAAATTGATCTGCGCGCTGTCGAGCGCGGCCTTCTGCTGGACGATCGCGGCGTTCGCCTGGCCCGCGGCGGCGCGCGCATCGTCGGCATCCTGCCTGGCGACGGCGTTGATCTTCTCGAGATCGCTGTAGCGTCCGGACTTGAGCCGCGCGGTCACCGCGTTGGCCTGCGCGCTCGCCAGCTGCCCCTGCGCCTGGCCGACGGCGGCGCGGTAGAGCGAGGGATCGATCTGGTAGAGCGGCTGCCCCGCCTTCACGAGCGCACCCTCGACGAACAGCCGCTTGAGGATGATTCCCGAGACCTGCGGGCGCACGTCCGACGTGAGATAGGCATCGGTGCGGCCGGGCAGCTCGGTGTCCATCGCGACCGACGCGGGCTGTGCCGTGACGACGCCGACGGTGGGCTCGGGCGTGGGCGGCGGTGCTTTCTTGCCGCCGCACCCGGCGAGCGCAAGCGCTGCGGCGACTGCGAGACAAGGGCAGGAGATCGGGGCAGGACGGAAAATCATGAGGTTGCCGTTTGTATCTTCTTATTGCCGGGCGATGTCATGCCCGAAATGCGCAAAGGAAAGGGCGGCCGGCTTGTCGCCGACCGCCCCTGCGTTTTCCGGTTTTCCGAAGGATCAGAAGCCGAAGTTGATCGTGCCCGAGATCGTGCGCGGCGGGCTCAGCTGCCAGAAGTTGACCGTCGTGTTCGATGCCGTCGCGTTCGAGGTCGACGAGGCGCCGATGTAGAATTTGTTGAACAGGTTCGTCACGTTGAACTGCAGCCAGGTGCTGTCGTTGAGACCGACCGCCTTGAGCGACAGTCGGGCATCGAGATCGACGACGGTGTAGGACGGCGTCTTCTTGCCGTAGACCTGGTAGAAGACCGGGGCCTGCGCCACGCCGCGGATCGCGGCGGGGGTGTAGCTCTGATAGACCGCCGTGTTCTGGTCGTTGATGTAGCGCGGGCCAGTCCGCTTGGCCTGAATGCCGATTTCGAGCGGGCCGAAATCGCCCTGGGCGCGGCCGCCGAAGGTGAACACCGGAGACCCCGATTCGCGCTTGCCCGCGGTGTTGGCGAGGACCGGCGCGCCCGGCGTGCAAGTCGAGGATGGTCCGACGAGCGTCTGGAAGCCGCTCGCGGCGCACGAGCCGAGCTGCACGTCGTCGAGGATCTTCGAGTGGAGGTACGATCCGAAGGCGTAGAGCGAGAGCTGCGGGATCACCTGATAGGCAAGGCTGCCGTCGACGCCGTATTTATGCACGGTGCCGAGGTTGGTGTAGGTCGAGAGCTGCAGGATCGGGTCGTAGTTCTGCTCGATCCGGTTCTTGAAGATCGTGTACCAGCCGGCGAGCTGCGCCTGCACCTTGCCGCTGCGCATCCGCACGCCGGTATCGAAATTGTCGGTGGTCTCGGCCTTCGGGCTCGCCGCGGCGTTGCCCTGCGGATAGAAGAAGGAGTTGTACAGCTGGTCGGTGCCGGGCACCTGCAGCCCCTTCGAATAATCGCCATACACGCTGACATCCGGCGTCAGCTGATACACCAGGCCCGCGCTCGGCAGTGCCTTGTTGTAGTGATAGTTGCGCTTCTGCGGGATCTGGTAGCCGGTCGGCAGGCCCGTCGTCGCGTTGATCCCCGAGGGATTGTTGGCGGCGTAGATCGCATCTTCGGCATCGCTCTCGGGGCAATCGACGAAGCCGCCGCCCGAGGTCGCGAAGCAATGGTTGTTGAGCTTGCGCTGGAAGAAGGCACCGCGCACGCCCGCCTCGAGCGTCAGCTTGTCGTCGAAGAACCTGCCGCGATACTGCGCCGACACCTGGTTGAGGATGGCGAGCGACAGGCGGTCGCGCTTTTGCAGAAGATCGCCATTGGCGTCTGCCAGCGCGCCGCTGTCATGCGGGAAAAGATTCGCCGCCGAACCATTGATGTTGAGCGCGTCGGCCTCGCCGGTCTGGCGATGGTGGCCGTAATCGAGCGTGTAGTTGACGCGCACGGTCTGCGTGGGCGCGAAGTTCCACAGCAGGTTGCCGATCACGCCGTAGCGGTTGGTCACCGTATTGCTGGGGGAGAGCAGCAGCGTCGTGTCCAGCAGGTCGCCGTCGCCGTTGAGATCGTGGCCCGTGTAAAAGGTGCCCCCGAAGGCACCCGTAAGCTGCGACACCACGCCGGTGACGGGGTTCTTCGAGGCGAAGGTGCCTTCGCTCGCCTTCATCGTGCCGCCGCCGTTGGCATCGGTATATTCGTAGAAGGGATCGACGGTCAGGATCAGGTTGGAAGCCAGCGTGAAGCGCGAGTTGACGCGGATGTTGCCGGTCTTCGAGGGGTTGTAGCGGTCGTCGAATTCCGATCCGCACGCCGCCTGGTTCTGGTTGGGTCCGGTCGGCGACAGCGTCGTGGTCTCGACCTGCGCGGTGCCGCGGACCGGGGTCAGGCGCGTACAGGCGCCGAGCTTGTAGTAGAGCTGGTTCTGATAATTGCGCTCGTCCGCGCCGTCCGAAAAGCGATTGACGCTCGAATCCGGGCCGGGGGTGCGCGTGCCGATCACCTGGCCGGTGCTGCTCAGGATCGTCGTGTCGTTGCGCAGGGGCTCCGAACCGAAGAAATTATTGTTGTTCTTGTTGTAGTTGCCGCCAACCGAGATGAAGTCGCCGTTCGAGCCGATCGGCTGGTAGACCTTGAAGTTATACTGCTGCTTGTCGACCTTGCCGAAATTGTTGAACGGCGCATTGTAGGTCTGCTTGCTGGCGGCCAGCCACGCGCGCGTGCCGATCGAGGTCAGATTGCCGGTGTCGACGACGCCGAAGATGCGCAGCATGTCGTACTCGCCGATCGATCCCTGCAGCCGCGCGTGAAAATCCTCGGTGGGATTGCGCGTGGTGTAGTTGACGGTCGAGCCGGTTGCCGAAGGGGTCGGGCTGTCGACGTCGGTCGAGCCGAGCGATACGTTGACCTGGTCGATCAGCTCGGGGTCGAGCTGCTGGTTCGAATAGAGCGCGTAATTACCGGTATCGTTGAGCGGAATGCCGTCGAACGTCTCGGAGATACGCGACTGGTCGAAGCCGCGGATGGTCAGGAATCCGCCCGACGAGCCGTAGCCGTCGTTGTTCTGGAAGCTGACGCCGGGGACGAGGTTGATGATGTCGTTGATCGTCTGTCCCGGCGTCTGGTGCGTGATCAGCGCCTGCGTCAGCACCTGACGCGTCTTGGGTGCGTCGGGGATCGATACACCGTCGACCTGCTTGATGCCCTTCGTGCCGGTGACGACGATCTCGGGCTGATCGAATGCCTGCGAGCCGGTCGACTGCGCGAATGCCGGCGTCATCGCCACGAGCGCCAGAACTGAAACAGACGCGCGTGTGCAATGCTTGAAAATAGTCACGATGGTACACCCCCGGTTAAGCGAATCCCTGCTGGGCTTTCACCAGCCCTGCTATCGCCGCGGCTAGGGATCGCAAATGTCAGTTTCGCGACACCGCCCGTTTGTTCCCGCAACGCAGCAACAATGTTACCGACTGTTGCGGGATCGGCACAGTTGGTGGCGGACGTCACTTGTCGCCACTAGATGCGGCGCATGACCCAAACCCATTTCTACGAACCTGCCGCCGGCCACGGCCTTTCGCATGATCCGTTCAAGGCGATCGTCGCGCCGCGGCCGATCGGCTGGGTGTCGACCGTCGATCGCGAGGGGCGGCCCAATCTCGCGCCCTACAGCTTCTTCAACGCGGTCGCCGACACGCCGCCGATGCTGGCCTTCTCGTCGGTCGGCCGGAAGGACAGCCTCGCCAATTGCGAGGCGACGCGCGCGTTCGTGTGGAATCTCGCGACGCGCCCGCTCGCCGAGCGGATGAACGAGAGCGCCGCGCCGCTCGCGCAGGGCGTCAGCGAGTTCGTGCGCGCGGGGCTGACGCCGGCGCCGTCGCGGGTCGTCGCGCCGCCGCGGGTGGCGGAATGCCCCGCCTCGCTCGAATGCCGCGTCGTCGACATCCACCGGTTGCGCGATATCGAGGGCAAGGCGACCGACACCTGGCTGGTGATCGGGCAGGTCGTCGGCGTGCATATCGACCGCGCCTTCCTCACCGAGGACGGGCTGTTCGACATTTTTGCCGCGCGCCCGATCCTGCGCGCGGGCTACCGCGCCGACTATGCCGAGATCGGCCGCGACGCCCGGTTCGAGATGGTGCGGCCGACCGCCTAGTCGGCCGCTGCCAGCCCATAGTCGGCCGCCAGCGCGCGGGTGACGCCGTTGGTCCAGCCGAAGCCGTCCTGTAGCGGATATTCGCCGCCGCTGCCGCCACGCTGGCGCTCGATGTCGTATTTCTCGACGAGCTTGCCCGTCGCCAGATAGCGCGCCGATACGGTCGCGAGCCAGCGTCGCGCGATCGTGCGCGCGAGCGGCTGTTCGCCATTGTCGCGCAGCGCGACGACGCCGATCCATTGCAGCGGCGCCCAGCCGTTGGGCGCATCCCATTGCTGGCCGGTTCGCGTCGTGGTGGTGCGCATCCCGCCCGGTGCAAGCAGGCGCAGCCGCACGGTCCGCGCGACCGCCCTGGCCTGATCGGGCTGCGCGACACCGACGAACAGGGGAAACAGCGTCGCTGCCGAGAGTGCGGGGGTCGGGCGGCCCGTATGCCAGTCGAGGTCCGCGAAGCGATCCTCGCGCGGCACCCAGAAGGCGGTGCGCAACGCCGCGGCACGGGCGTTGGCGCGGGCGACATACGCCTCGACGCAGGCGGCGTCGCCGGTGCGCGTGCAGGCGAGCGCGATCATGCGCTCCATGCCGTAGAGCAGGCTGTTAAGATCGACGGGCGCGATGTCGGTGGTGCGGATCGTGCCGAGCGTCCGCCCGTTGCCCAGCCAGCGCGACGAAAAGCCCCAGCCGCTCTCGGCCGCGGCGCGGATGTCGTGGAACAGGCCGTCGGCCTGCCTGCCCGATGCCGAGGCGGTGGCGACGTCCTCGGCATAGCTTTCTTCGCGCGGGGTGGCGCGCGGGTCCCAATAGCGGTTGAGCAGCGTCCCGTCGGGCAGGCGGACGACGTGGAAGCGCGCCTGGCCCGGCGCCAGCCCGTCCTCGCCGCGCATCCACCAGGCATGTTCGCGGCGCAGTGCGGCGAGCCGGCGGCGGAAGGTCGGCACGTCATGTGCGGGCGAGAGGCCGAGCATCAGATAATAGACCGGCGGCTGCGAACGGCTGAGATAATAAGTGCGCGTGCCGTTGGGGATGTGGCCGTAGCGTTCGATCAGCGTGGTGAAGTCGTCGATCATGCTCTCGACCAGATCGCCGCGCCGATCGCGCGCGAGACCGAGCATCGTGAAATAGCTGTCCCAATAATAGATTTCGCGGAAGCGCCCGCCGGGTACGACATAGGCGCTGGGCAGCGTCAGCGCGGAGCCTCCGGACGCCATCGCGGCGGGTTCGCGCGTCAGCACGGGCCAGAGCGACGCGATATGCGCCAGCAGCGGCGTGCGTGCGGCACCGGCGGCGGGCGGCGGCGTTGCGGGAGAGGCGGGAAGGGCGAAATTGGCGAGCACGAAGCGTCGCAGTGCCTCGGGCCCGTGCGGACGCTGTGTGCGGTAATCGGTCAGGATCGCGCCCGTGTCGCGGCGTGGGACGGCATCGGCGAAGGTCTTGCCGTCGGGAAAGACGTGCGCAAGTTGCACCGCGCGGAACAGCGCGCCGAAAAGATCGGCTGGCGTCGCGACCACCGGGCCCGAGATGCCCGCGAAGCCCAAAAGGTCGACCTGCCGTAGCGGTGCGGGCGCGGCAAGCGCCGCCGCGGACAGGCCTGTCGCCGCCAGCGCGCGAAGCGACCAGCGTCTTGCTCCGGCCGGGCTGGGAAGCTGCATATGTCGATCCTGACGCCTCGCGCGACGAATGGCCAGTCCCGTCGCTTCCGTTGCGCCGCGATCTCGGCCTATGAAGGCGCGCCGGGGGCAAATAGGAGGCTTTTTATGCGTCGCGTGACCGTATCGATCGCAGCGGGAGCGGTGCTGCTCGCGGGAACCGCTTATGCTGCACCGGCCGCGTCCGCCGATCCCTATCTGGCGCTCGAGCAGGTCGATGGCGCGCAGGCGCTGGCGACGGTCAAGGGCTGGAACGCGTGGACGCTCGACAAGCTGGAGGCGTTGCCCGGCTTCTCCGGCTATCGCAGCCGTGCCGAGACGCTATTGTCGGACGACCGCAAGATCGCCGAGCCCGAGCGTATCCTGGGTAATCGCGTGCTCAACTTCTGGCAGGATGCCGCACATCCGCGCGGGCTGTGGCGGGTGTCGCCGCTCGCCGCCTTCGCGGCGGGCAAGCCCGAGTGGCGCACGCTGATCGACGTCGGTGCGCTGGGCAAGGCCGAGGGCAGGCGCTGGGTGTTCAAGGGCGCGACCTGCCTGTCGCCCGCTTATGTCCGCTGCATGGTGTCGCTGTCCGATGGCGGCGGCGATGCCGCGGTCGAGCGCGAGTTCGATCTCGACACCGGCACGTTCATCGACGGTGGTTTTGCGCTTCCCGCCGCCAAGAGCGAGGTGGCGTGGGCTGGCCCCGACGCGCTCTATGTCGGCACCGATTTCGGCGCGGGCAGCATGACCGATTCGGGCTACGCGCGGGTCGTCAAACTGTGGAAGCGCGGTACGCCGCTGAGCAGCGCGACGACGGTCAGCGAGGGGGTGCAGAGCGACGTCTCGGTGAGCGCGCGCGTGCTCGTCGATGGCGACCGGACATGGCCGATCCTGGTCCGCGGCATTGATTTCTACCACCACAAGCTCAGCCATATCGCCCCTGACGGCCGGCTGATCGCCTCGCCGCTGCCCGACGATGCCGACGTCTCCGACGTGATCGACGGCCGGCTCATCGCGACGCTCAAGAGCGCGTGGAAGGGGCGTCCGGCAGGCGCGCTGGTCGCCTATTCGATCCCCGATCTCCTCGCCGGCAAGACGCCGGCGATCGAGACGGTGTTCGTGCCGACCGCGCATCAGGCGGTCGAGGAGGCGTCGGCAAGCAAGTCGGTGCTGTGGGTCAAGCTGCTTGACGATGTCTCAGGTCGGCTCCTGGCGCTCAAGCGCGACCCCGGCGGCAAATGGCGCGGCGACGCGATCGCGCTGCCCGACACATCCACCATCCACCTTGCCGCGACGGCATCCGACAGCGATCTCGCCTTCGCGACGGTCGAGGGCATGCTAACCCCGCCGACGCTGTTCCGCGCCACGCCGGGCGTTGCCCCGCGCGCGGTACAGGCACTTCCGGCGCGCTTCGACGCCGCGACGATGACCGTCGAGCAGCGCTTCGCGACCTCGAAGGACGGCACCAAGGTTCCGTACTTCCTCGTCCGCAAGAAGGGCACGACCGGTCCGGTGCCCGCGCTGATCCATGCCTATGGCGGGTTCGAGCTGGCGCAGACGCCGAGCTATCTCGTCTCCGAACCCTATCGGTCGGGACCGGCTGCGCTGTTCTGGGTCGAGGAGGGCAATGCCTACGTGCTCGCCAATATCCGCGGTGGCGGCGAATACGGTCCCGCCTGGCACGACGCCGCGCTGCGCGAGAAGCGGCAGAACGCCTATGACGATCTCTACGCGGTCGCGCAGGATCTGGTCACGACGGGCGTGTCGCAGGTCAAGCGTATCGCGGTGTCGGGGCGCTCGAACGGCGGGCTGATGGCGTCGGTGGCGATCACCCAGCGACCCGATCTGTTCGGCGCCGCGATCATCGGATCGCCGCTGACCGACATGAAACGCTATTCGCATTTGCTCGCGGGCGCGTCGTGGATGGGCGAATATGGCGATCCCGACAAACCGGCGGACTGGGCGTTCATCGCGAAATACTCGCCCTATCAGGCGCTCAAGCCGGGCGTGAAATATCCCGTGCCGTTCATCTACACCTCGACGCGCGACGACCGCGTCCATCCCGGCCATGCGCGCAAGTTCGCCGCCAGGCTGGAAGCCTATCACGACCTCTTCTATTATGACGAGGCGATCGAGGGCGGCCATAGCGCGGGCGTCGAGCCCAAGGAGGATGCGGAGCGCGTCGCGCTGGAGACGGTGTATCTCAACCAGCAGCTGCCGCGCTGAGGCCGGCGCCCCTCCCGTCGGGGGAGGGGCCATCGGGAGCCATATCGCGGATCGACGGTTTATCGTCCGAACCAAGCTCCATGGAGGTGTCGATGCGGTCGATCTTGTTGTTTTTCGTCGGTGTCCCGGTTCCGATCATCCTGTTGCTGGCGCTGTGCACGCACCATTTCTGATGGCGGATCAGGCGGCCGATTGCAGGCGCGTCGGCTGACTGATCGATCGGAAATCGAAGACATGGTCGAGCGCGATCCCCGCGCGACCCGAGCGGCTCCACCGTACGACGCCGCCGAGCTGTTCGCCTTCGACGAGTTCGATCGCGATCCGCGTGTCGGCGGCAAGCTGCAGCGGATCGAAATCGTCGATCATCGCGCCGGCTGACGAGACGTCGCGTAGCCGGGCGACCACGCGCCGTCCCTGGCTGACGATCCAGATCGAGCGCAGCATCCGGGTGCGTGCGGGGCGGCTGACCTTGACGCCGATCGGGGTTGCCTGCTCGCTCCCCGAAAGCTGCGCGACCACCTGCTGTTCGGCGACCGGCCGGCCGTAGACGAAGCCTTGGATATGCGTGCAGCCGAGCGCGCGCACGAGCGCGATCTCGTCCTGCGCCTCGACGCCCTCGGCCGTCGTCTCGAGATGCAGCGCATCGGCCAGCGTCACGATCGCCTTGATGATCGCGCTGTTGCGCGATCCCGGCTGGCCCAGCCCGCGCACGAAGGACTGATCGATCTTGATCTTGTCGAACGGCGCGGTCTTGAGATAGCCCAGCGACGAATAGCCGGTGCCGAAATCGTCGAGCGCGAGCCGGACGCCGAGCGTCTTGAGCGCGCGGAAGGTCGCTTCGTTCGCGGTCGATCCACCCAGGAAGACGCTTTCGGTGATCTCGAGCTCGAGCCGGGCGGGATCGAGCCCCGATTTCGCCAGCGCGCTGGTCACCAGCAGCGGCAGCGTCGGGCGTGCGAACTGGATCGGCGAGACGTTGACCGCGATCCGCACCGGCACGGGCCATTTCGCCGCCGCCAGCGTCGCGGTGCGCAGCACCCACTCGCCGATCGGCTCGATCAGCCCCGAATCCTCGGCGACGGGGATGAAGTCGGCGGGCGAGATCGCACCCAGCGTCGGGTGGTTCCAGCGCACCAGCGCCTCATATCCGGTGATCGCACCCGAGGCCATGCCGACGACGGGCTGGTAGACGAGGTGGAGCTGCCCCGCCGGCAGCGCCTTGCGCAGATCGTCCTCCATCCGGCGGCGCATCTGCGCGAGCGCGAGCAGTTCGGGGACGTAGAAGCGGTGCGTGCCGCGGCCCTCGCCCTTGGCGGCGTAGAGCGCCAGATCGGCGTTGCGGACCAGCGTTTCGGAGGTGTCGCCATCGTCGGGCGCGATCGCGATGCCGATCGAACAGCCGATCGAGATCGACGAGCCCGCGATATGATAGGGTTGCGACAGCGCGGCGACGATGCCGTGCGCGATCTCGCCGAGCGCGATCTGGCGATATTCGCCGACGATCACCACCTCGAACTCGTCGCCGCCGCGCCGCCCGATCAGCGCGCCCTCGCCGACGACGCGTTGCAGACGCTGCGCGACGAGCTTGAGCAGCATGTCGCCGGTCTGGTGACCGAGCGTGTCGTTGACCGCCTTGAAGCGGTCGAGATCGAGTAGCAGCAGCGCCAGTGGCTGCCATTGCCCCTGTCGCCGCGCGAGCAGTTGGTCGAGCGACAATTGCATCTTGGCGCGATTGGCGAGCCCGGTGAGCGAATCGAACAGCGCGAGCCGCGTAACCTCGGCCTCGGTGCGGCGCTTGGCGGTGAGATCGGAGCCGGTGCCGACGAAGCCACGGAACTGGCCGACCTCGTCGAACAGCGGCCGGCCCGAGATCGACCAGCTGCGATCGTCCGAATCCGCGGTGCTGACATGATAGTCCGAGAACGACGTCCGCCCGAGGATGTGGAAGCGCAGCGTCCGCTCGGCCGCGACATCGTCGCCGCCGATCGTGAACACGTCGCACAGCGGCTCGCCGATCAGCTTGCGTTCGTCAGCGCTCAATTGATCGATGACGCCGGCCGACAGATAGCTGAGCCGCCCCTCGCGGTCGGTTTCCCAGAACCAGCCGCTGCCCTGTTCCTCGAAACAGTCGAGGAAGCGCAGCGCGCGTTCGGCCGCCTCGCCTGCGCCAGTGTCGTCCTTGGGCCTTCGCCAGCCGCGCTTCAGCCGGCTGAGCGACGCAAGCGCGCCGCCCTCGCCCGGACGGGCGACTCCCGATGCTGAACGTCCACCCGTCATGATGCTCATGATCGGGTCAAATCCCGAAGGTCAGGTTAATTGTGCGACCCACGAACGCCGTTGCGCGACGGACACCGTGGAGGCTTGCGTCGCGCGCGCCAACACCCGACATGGCGACGGTGAGCGATGAAGCGGATCTCGACAAGCTGGTGACCCGCATCCATGCGGATCTGCGTTCGGGTCGGCGGCCCGGACGACCGCGCCCGCTGCGCCGGCTCGGCCGGCTCGGATCGCTGTTTGGCGCGATGCGCCGCAGACGCGCGATTCGCGCGCTGCGCGGCGGATCGACCGGCGCCTGGCTCACGCCGGTGCTGATCGTCGCGGTGGTCGCGACGCTGGTCCTGCTGTTCGACGCGCATTAGCCGCGGTCGGCGCGGCGACGCGCCGTTCCCGAAGCGCAAGCGGCCGTGCTACCGTCGGTCGCACCGTTGCCGAATCTTCGGGCGGTGGTGAGGTTGAACAGGCGTGGAGCTGCCCCGGCACGAGATCGACGAGGCGACGGCCGAGGAGGCCGATCCCACCGCCGTGGCGCTGGTCGCCGGCGGCTATCATCGTGATCGCCTGCTCGCCTCGATCGCGCTGACGCTCGGGCTGGGGCTGCTGATCGCGCTGCCGTTCGCGTTGCGCGCGGGCGCCGACTTCTTCCTGCCCGTCACCGCCGCGCTGGTCGTCGCGATCGCGCTGGTGCCGCTGCTCGAGTGGCTCGAACGGCGCGGCGTGCCCTCCGGGTTGGCGGCGCTGTTCTGCCTCGTCTTCTTCATCGGCATCGCCAATGTCGCGGTCGCCGCGATCGTCGTGCCGGCGAGCAACTGGGTATCGTTGCTGCCGCAGCGCATCGGCATGATCCGCACGACGGTGCGCCCGCTGGTCAATGTCTACGCCAGCCTCAACAAGTCGGTCGGCGAACTCGCCAACACGATCGCGCTGTCCAAGGCGCATGCGCATACCGTGTCGATCGAGACGCCCAATTCTCTGCTCTCGCTGCTGACCACCTCGGCGCCGTTCGCGATCGTGCAGATCTTCTTCGCGATGCTGGTGATCTACTTCTTCCTCGCCGGCTGGACGCGTGCCCGGCGCTACAGCATCACCAGCCGTGCCACCTTCACCAGCGCGATGACGCTGGCGCGCGTGATCCAGGACGTCGTCGATGCGACCTCCTCCTACATCGCGACGATCACGGTCATCAACGTCGTGCTCGGCTGCATCGTCGCGGGGGCGGTGTATGTCGTCGGGTTGCCGACGCCGCTGATGTGGGGCGGGCTCGTCGCGCTGCTCAACTACGTGCCCTATCTGGGGCCGATCGGTGCCGCGGTGCTGCTCGCGCTGGGCGGGCTGATGACCTTCGCCGATCCATGGACCGCGGCGCTGCCGCCGCTGATCTTCATCGGCCTGCATCTGGTCGAGGCCAATGTGGTCACGCCTACGATCATCGGCCGCCGGCTGACGATCAATCCGCTGCTCATCCTCGTCGCGCTGAGCTTCTGGGGCTGGGTGTGGGGGACGGCGGGCGCGGTGCTCGCGGTGCCGCTGCTGATCATCGTCCACACTGTGCTGGATACCGCGGGACGGCCCGATATCGCGGGTTTCCTGTTCGAGCGCGGGACGTTGTCGGCGGGGCGGCGCAAAGATCGGGACGCGGTCTCGCCGCTCGCTTGACAGGGTGGGGAGCCTCCCCTAGAGGCCCCTCCACCCCGCAAGCGGGGCACCCACGCGGGTGTAGCTCAGTTGGTTAGAGCGCCGGCCTGTCACGCCGGAGGTCGCGGGTTCAAGTCCCGTCACTCGCGCCATTATCTCAGTCACTTAGGACGTGATAATGGCGCCGCCTTGGTCGCGAAGCTACCGTACGACATCGAGCAAGCGTGCGAAGAAATCGGGTCTCGTCAGACGGCACCCCCGCCCATTCCTCTAAAATGAGATTGGCGGCTAAGAGCATCATACGAGGTTCCTGCGCGTCCGTCGGTCGGCCAAAAGCGGCCGGCATCCGTCCCCTGCATCGCCCTATGGAATGCTTTGGCGGCCCCGTAGGAAGGCCGCGTCTTCGCTGCGAGCGTCGGTGGTATCCCATGGGCTTTCCGATCCTCCGAACTGAACCGCTCCGGGGCTTAGTTACGAGTGTAATCGAATGCCGACAGTCTGAAACGACGTTGGCACCTCGCAACGCCAATAGCGGGCGGATACGTCCGACAGCGCCGATTGGGTGGCCGCTTCAAGAGCCACGTAACCTCCATGAGTGCGACCTGGGCAGACTTTGCAGAGAGGAAGCACATGCCCCACACAGAGACGACGCAATTTGCGACCGAGGCGCTCGAAAACGGCTTGGCAGGCGCTGACGACGTCCATGAGCGGGTCTTTCGCATGATCTACGGCGCTAGCGTCACCCAAATGCTCCGGTGCCTGGCTCTCTATTCCTTCGCCGATCATCTGGCCGGCGGTCCGGCGACGCCCGAGACGATCGCCATGGCGGAAGGGTTGAATATCGACGCAACGCGGCGACTGATGCGCGCTTGCGTGCCATTCGGATTGATGACCGAATCCGCCGGCGGTTACGAGTCGACGGCCTTGCTAGCCAAGCTGGAAAAGGACAATCCGTGGTCATTGCGCCACCTCGCGATCTGTCAGGGCGGCCACAGCTCTTGGGCGCCATGGGGTCTGATGGATCGGGCGCTCGAGACCGGCGACCCGCAAGCCGAAGCGGCGCTCGGCATGTCGGTGTGGTCTTATCTGGCTACGCCCCAGGGAGCGGTCGAAGGTGAAGCCGTCGCAGCGCTTATGGGCGGCGTCTTCAGCGCCGTCGACCGGGCGGCCGCCGAGCGGCTGAACACGCGTGGGCTTGGCATAGCTGCCGATATTGGCGGTGCGCAGGGATCGCTGCTGCGCGCCTTGATGCAGGCCAATCCGGAGCTTCGCGGCGCGCTTCTGGATCTGCCGCATGTGGCCGAGAGCGCGACGCAATTGGCGGACAACATCGCGCTGGGCGATCGGCTCACGATCGAGGGAGGCAATTTCTTCGAAAGCGTCCCGCAGGCGGACCTCTATCTGATGCGCACCATTCTCCATGATTGGTCCGACAAGGAGTGTCTGGCGATCCTGCGCCGATGCCGTCGATCGGCGCGCGCCGGAGCGCGCCTCGTCGTGATCGAGAACGTGCTTGGTGATGGTCCGACCCAGTCCTTCACCGCCCAACTCGATCTCACCATGCTGGTGCAGCTCGGTGGCCGCGAGCGAACCCTGGCGCAATATGGCGACTTGCTGAGCGAGGCGGGATTCCAGATCGAGTCCTGCGCCGTCCTCTGCCCGCCTTTCTCGATGATCGAAGCCGTCGCGGTCTGAGAAAGCGCAGATCACAAGACAGTCGGTCGATGGCATTCGACGCCGGGATGTCTGGGAACACCAGACAAAGAGGTTGATTGTGCATCGATCGGCGCGCTGCGCGATCAGCGTCGCCAGTGGCCGGTTTCGCTCCAGCTCAGGATACGGCGGAGCGGAAGGATCCAGATCCACGCGAGCCCCGCGATCAGATAGAACAGCCCCTGCACCAGCGACGGCAGCCGCCCGACCGGGCCGGCCAGCTGGACGACCAATCCTGCCCACAGCACGATGCACGCCATGATCAGGAAGGCGCCCGCGGGTCGCCGCCAGCTCGGCTGATAGGGTTCGGGTGGGGGGCCGGAGGTCATGAGGGCGTGATCCATTCCTTTTCGGTGACGATGGCGTGCAGCGGGATGTCCCAAGGCGCACAGACAAGCGTCGGCACCTCCTGCACGCTCCACGCGATGCCGATGCGCATAGCGGCGGGGTGCGCCGCGAACCAGCGGTCATAGAAGCCACCGCCCTGGCCGAGGCGGTTGCCGGTGCGGTCGAAGCCGAGCAGCGGGGTGAGCAGGATCGCGGGCTCCAGCGGATCGCGCGCGTCTGGTTGCGGGATGCCCGAAAAGCCCGGGTTCAGCGCGGCGCCGGGCTGCCACTGCCCGAACCGCATCTCGGTGCGTGTGATCGCGGGCAGCGCGATCTCCCGGCCGGCATGATGTGCGGCGCGCAGGAAGGGGAGGACGTCGAGTTCGTCGCCTTGCGCGACATAGCCCGCCACCGGGCCATCCCGGGTGAGCAGCGGTGCAAGACGTTGCTCGACCGCCGCTGTCATAGCGGCCCGCGCGGCGTCATCCAGCGCGGCGATGAACGCCCGCCGCGCGGCGCGCAATGTCCGCCGTAGCGCTGATTTCTCGCCGGGAAGAGGTGGTGGGACCGCCATGACCGTTTGCCGGAATATCCTCTGACGCCGTAAACGTCAGGTGGGGGCCATGTAGCACGGACCAGGGTCCGACCAGGGACGACCCCCTAGGATGTTGAATCGCCTCAGGGATAATCGCAAAAGCTCGTATCGGGCAGTACCCACCGTCGCATAATCTAGGCGTTCTGCTCGCCATTCTCAAGCTTTGCCGCGAGTGCGTCGATCCGCTCGGCGCAGCGCGCGATCGCGGCGGTGCGACCCACCTCCTGCGCGTGGAGTTCGGTGACGATGCCGCGCGCCTCGTCGAGCTCGTCGGCGAGCAGCAGCGCGACCATCAGCAGCTCGCGGCCCTGCTCGCCCTTGCCGATCGCGCGGATCACATCGGTCGCGCGCGCATCGACGAGCCGCCCGAGCGTTTCGAGCCGCGCCTCCTCGCCGTCGCGGCAGGCCACTTGATAACGGCGTCCGCCGATCGAGATGTCCACCTGCGCCACGCTCAGTCGTCTTCTGCGCGCGGCGTCGCGCCGCCGATCAACCGGTCGAGCCGCGCCAGCGCCGCGGTGGCGCCACCACGCAAGCGATCGTGTCGCGCCTGGAGCGCCGCCAGGCGAGCGTCGGGTGCGGAGGGCCGTGCCACGCCTTCGAGCCGATCGATCGCCTCTTCGAGATGGCCCAAGGCCTGTTGAAACGGATCATTCTGCATGTCGATATCCCGGCATAGCATGGCCGTGATCCCCCGCAACCCGTCGTTCGGGCCGTCGCGCAGGTTGACGATGTGCCGCATGCGCGACAAAGGAACCGGCAAACGGGCGGTCCTGCCCTCTATGCCCTACGCGGTGAGGAGATTCTGACATGGCGGTGAAAGTTGCGATCAACGGCTTCGGTCGTATCGGCCGGCTGGTCGCGCGCGCGATCCTCGAGCGGCCCGATTGCGGGCTCGAACTCGTCGCGATCAACGATCTCGGCAGCGCCACCGACAACGCCCGCCTGTTCAAGCGCGACTCGGTCCACGGCACCTGGAAGGGCACCGTCGAGGTCGACGGCAAGGACATCGTCGTCGACGGCAAGCGCATCCACGTCACCGCCGAGCGCGACCCCGCCAATCTGCCGCATGCGGCAGACGGGGTCGATATCGCGCTCGAGTGCACCGGCTTCTTCACCGACCGCGACTCCGCTGGCAAGCATCTGACCGCGGGCGCCAAGAAGGTCCTGATCTCGGCGCCGGCCAAGGGCGTCGACCTGACCGTCGTGTTCGGTGTCAACCATGACAAGATCACCAGCGAGATGACGATCATCTCCAACGCGTCGTGCACGACCAACTGCCTGGCCCCCGTCGCCAAGGTGCTCAACGATGCGATCGGCATCGAGCGCGGGCTGATGACGACGATCCACGCCTATACGAACGACCAGAAGATCCTCGACCAGATCCACAGCGATCCGCGCCGCGCGCGCGCCGCGGGCATGTCGATGATCCCGACGACGACGGGGGCCGCGCGCGCCGTCGGCGAGGTGCTGCCCGAACTCAAGGGCAAGCTCGACGGCTCGGCGATCCGCGTGCCGACGCCCAACGTCAGCATCATCGACCTGACCTTCACCCCCAAGCGCGACACCACCAAGGAAGAGGTCAACGCGCTGCTCAAGGCGGCGGCCGAAGGCCCGATGAAGGGCGTGCTCGACTACACCGACGAGCCGCTGGTCTCGATCGATCTCAACCATGCGCCGGTGTCCTCGACCGTCGACAGCCTGGAGACGAGCGTGATCGAGGGCAAGCTGGTCCGCGTGCTGAGCTGGTACGACAATGAGTGGGGTTTTTCGAACCGCATGGTCGACACCGCCGGCGCGATCGCCAAGACGCTCTGAGGCTTGGGCGCGAGACACCTTTTATCCGTTCGTGCTGAGCGTAGTCGAAGCACGTGCCGCAGGCGCCGCGCCTGGGGCATGTCCTTCTACAGGCTCAGGACGAACGGGGATGGGGTGACGGCGTGACCGGTCGCCTGCTCGGCATTGCGCGCCATGCGCGGCCGCGTGGCGTCATGGAGACGATCGATCAGGCCGCGGTCGGCCTCCAGACGGGCATCGCGGGCGACTTCCGTGGCGCGATCAAGCCCGGCGGCAAGGGCAGGCGGCAGGTCACCGTCATGATGCTCTCGGATTGGCAGGCGGCGATGGCGGAACTCGGCACGCCGCCGCTGGTCTGGTCTGACAGGCGGGTCAATCTGCTGGTCGACGGGGTCGATCTGCCGCGCGACAAGGGCGTGTTGCTGCGTGTCGGCTCTGCCGTGTTCGAGATCACCGGCGAGTGTGATCCGTGCAGCCGGATGGAGGCGGTCGCGCCGGGGCTCAAGGCGGTGCTGACGCCGGGCTGGCGCGGCGGCCGCACGATGCGCGTGATCGCAGCGGGCGACGTCGCGATCGGCGACTGCGTCGCGGTGGAACAACAGGAATTGCGGGAGGCGATATGAGTTCGTTCAAGACGCTCGACGACATCGGCGACATCCACGGCAAGCGCGTGCTGGTCCGCGAGGACCTCAACGTGCCGATGGACGGTGCACGCGTCACCGACGACACGCGGCTGCGCGCCGCCGCACCCACGATCGCCGAACTCGCCGACAAGGGCGCGATCGTGTTGATCCTCGCGCATTTCGGCCGCCCCAAGGGCGAGCGCCGCGCCGACATGAGCCTTGCGCAGGTGACGCACGCGCTGCGCGACGTGCTGGGTCGCGAAGTGACCTTCGTCGACGACTGCCAGGGGGAGGGCGCCGAAGCGATGGTCGCGCTGCTGCAGCCCGGCGCGATCGCGATCCTCGAGAACACCCGCTTCCACAAGGGCGAGGAGAAGAACGATCCCGCGCTGGTCGACGCGATCGCCAGGCTCGGCGATCTCTACGTCAACGACGCCTTCTCGGCAGCGCATCGCGCGCATGCCTCGACCGAAGGGCTCGCGCACAAACTGCCCGCCTATGCCGGCCGCGCGATGGAAGCCGAGCTGAAGGCGTTGGAGAAGGCGCTTGGCGATCCCGAGCATCCGGTCGCGGCCGTCGTCGGCGGCGCAAAAGTGTCGTCCAAGCTCGACGTGCTGACGCATCTGGTCACCAAGGTCGATCATCTCATCATCGGCGGCGGCATGGCCAACACCTTCCTGGCGGCGCGCGGCGTCGATGTCGGCAAGTCGCTCTGCGAGCACGACCTCGCCGATACCGCGAGCGCCATCCTCGACGCGGCCGACAAGGCGAACTGCACCGTCCATCTTCCCTACGACGTCGTCGTCGCGAAGGAGTTCAGGGCCAACCCGCCGACGCGCACGGTCAACGTCCACGAGGTCGCCGCCGACGAGATGATCCTCGATGTCGGCCCCGCCGCGGTCGAGGCGCTGGGCGACGTGCTCAAGAATTGCCGCACGCTGGTGTGGAACGGGCCGATGGGCGCCTTCGAGACGCCGCCCTTCGACACCGCGACAGTCAGCCTCGCGCGTACCGCCGCGGCGCTGACGCAGGACGGCAGCCTCGTCTCGGTGGCGGGCGGCGGCGACACCGTCGCGGCGCTCAACCAGGCGGGCGTGGCGGGCGACTTCACCTTCGTTTCGACCGCGGGCGGGGCCTTCCTCGAATGGATGGAAGGCAAGACGCTGCCAGGGGTCGCCGCACTCGAAGCCTAGGGAGACGGGCGGTGACGCAGGTGGAGACGGCAACGGACACCGACGGCATCGCCCGCTTCGCCTATCACCGCAGCGTGGGGCCGATGCTGGGTGTGCTGCTCAGTCTTGCGATCGCCGAGACACTGGTCCTCCACCTCGTCGCGCTGGCGATATGGGGCTGGAAGGTCGCGCTGGTGCTGGGCGTGCTCGACCTGTGGGTGGTCGTCACGCTGATCCGCCTGCTGCGCTCTTTCAAGCGATTGCCCGTGACGATTGACGATGGGCGGCTCACGATGCGCGCCGGCTATCTGATGACGATAGCGATCGAGGTCGACAACATCGCCGGCCTGCGCTCGGACTTCGATCGTGCCGCGATCAAGCGCAAGGACGTCGCCAATTGCGCGCTGATCGCCTGGCCCAACGTGCTGATCGACCTGCGCCATCCGATCGAAGTGAGGCGTCGGCGCATCATCTCGCATGTTGCGCACCGACTCGACGATCCGGCGGCTTTCCACGCAGCGATCGCGCGTCTAGAGCGCGGGCATGGAGATCGACGTGCCACCGGTGGAACTGGATCCGGGCTTCGCGGCCCGCTTCGGGGAGCATAATCGCCGCCCGGCCTGCCAGCTGTACCTGATCTCGCCCGCGACGCTTCCGGATAGTTTCGCGGACGATCTCGCCGCCGCGCTCGACGTCGGATCGATCGCCGCCTTCCAGCTCCGCCTCAAGGGCATCGACGATCACGCGATCGCGCGCGCCGCCGAGCCGTTGCAGAAGATCTGCGCGGAGCGCGAGGTCGCGTTCATCATCAACGATTCGGTCGGGCTCGCGAAAAGGCTCGGTGCCGACGGCGTGCATCTGGGGCAGGATGACGGCGACGCGCGCGAGGCACGCTCGATCCTGGGGCCCTCGGTCCAGATCGGCGTCACCTGCCACGACAGCCGCCATCTCGCGATGGAAGCGGGCGAGCATGGTGCCGATTATGTCGCCTTCGGCGCGTTCTTCGAGACCGCCACCAAGGAGACCACGCACCGGCCCGATCCGTCGATCCTGTCGTGGTGGACCGCCTTGTTCGAGCTGCCGTGCGTCGCGATCGGCGGCATCACCGCGGACAATGCCGCGCCGCTGGTCGCCGCCGGTGCCGACTTCCTCGCCGTGTGCGGCGCGATCTGGAACGGCGAGGGGGGGGCTGCCGCCGCGGTGCGCGCGTTCGAGACGGTGCTCGTCAAATGATCCGCCGGATCGCCCGCGTCGCAGCCCCCGCGGCGGTCGTGGTCGATTGCATCGGCGCGTGGCTCGATTGGCGCGAAGGCGATCTGCGCCTGTCGCTCAAGCTGGCTGCGGTCGTGACCGCAGCGGCGCTGCTGCCCTGCGCGCTCGGCTTTGTTGCGGCGATCGGCAAGCGTATGCGCCAGTCGGCGGCGCTGAGTGGCCCGGTGCGTACCATCGATACGATGCGGCTGCCGCTGGTCGTGCCGCGCGGCTATGTCGGCGCCGCCGTGCTCGGCGGGATCGCGACGCTGGCGGCGATGGGCGAGGGCTTCGGCCTCTACATCTTCCTCGCGGGCGTCGCGCTGATCGCGCTCGCACTGTCGCAGGCGACGCCGCGCCGCGCCTGACGGCTGCGACGGATATTCCAGCGACTTCGGAGCGTTACCCCGCCGTCACGAAGACGAAGGGACGTGCATGATCCGGTTTCGATTGCTCGCAACGAGCGTGTTGGCGCTGAGCGCACTTACTGCCGCCGCCCCCGCACCGAAGGCGCCTCCCAAGCCCCAGCCCGCCGCGAAACCCGCGCCGAAGCCCGCCGCGGGCCCCGATCTCAAGATCATGCAGGTGCAGGTGATCCTTGATCATCTCGGCTTCTCGCCGGGTGTTATCGACGGCAAGGGTGGCGCCGGGCTCAAGCGCGCGATCGCGGGCTTCCAGAAGGCGAGCGGCGTCGTCGCCACCGGCGCGATCGATCCGGGCACGGCCGGCGGCCTCCAGAAATTCGCCGCGACGCAGCCGGTGCGCGAGATCACGCTTACCCCGGCCGATCTCGCGGGCGATTTCGTCGGGCCGATCCCGCACAAGGAGGATGCGCAGGCCAAGCTGCCCTCGCTCGGTTATTCGAACCCGCTCGAGATGCTGTCCGAACGCTATCACACGACGCCTGCGGTGCTGATCGCGCTCAATTCGCCCGAGACCAAGCTGGTGCCGGGGACGACGATCAAGGTGCCCAACGTGGTCACCGGCGGTCGCGCCTACCCGGCCGACCTGCCCGAACTCTACAAGCAGACGCTTGCCGGGCTCAACGTCGATTCGACGCAGCCGCAGGCGGACCATCTCGTCGTCGACAAGTCCGACAAGACGCTGTCGGTGTACGACGCGCAGAACAAGCTGCTGGCGCAATTTCCGGTGACGACGGGGAGCGCGCATGATCCGCTTCCGATCGGGACGTGGAAGATCCTCGCGCTCGACTACAATCCCAAGTTCCACTTCAATCCGAAACTGTTCTGGGATGCGAAGCCGGGTGAGAAGGCGGCGATGCTGCCGCCCGGGCCCAATGGTCCGGTCGGCGTGGTGTGGATGGATCTTTCCAAGGCGCATTACGGCATCCACGGGACGCCGGTGCCCGAGAATATCGGTCGCACCGCCAGCCACGGCTGCGTGCGGATGACGAACTGGGATGCGGCACGCGTGTCGCTGATGGTCAAGGCCGGGACCCCGGCGATCTTCCAGCCGTGAGCCGCTTCGGGCTGATCGTCGCGGTGCTGATCGTGCTGCTGGTGATCGGCTTCGCCTCGATCGTGCACGTCACCGGGCCGGGATGGAGCGGCGTCGGCGGCGGCATGACGGGCCCGAAGGCCACGCAGGCGGCGCCATTTTCGGGTTCCTTGCTGATCCCCGTGCAGGGGGTGGCCACATCCGCGCTGCACGATGATTGGGCTGAGCCCCGCGGCGGCGGCACGCGCGAGCATCATGCGATCGACATCATGGCCGCGCGCGGCACGCCGGTGCTGGCGGCCGCCGACGGTCGCATCGAGAAGCTTTTCCAGAGCAAGCTCGGCGGGACGACGATCTACGAGCGCTCGGCCGACGGCGGCACGGTATTCTATTACGCGCACCTTGATCATTATGCGCCGACGTTGGTCGAGGGACAGGCGGTTCTTGCGGGGCAGGAGATCGCCGCGGTCGGTTCGACCGGCGATGCCGATGCCGGCGCGCCGCATCTGCACTTCGAGATTCACCGGATGGCGCCCGGCGAACGCTGGTGGCAGGGGACGGAGATCGATCCGTATCCGGTCCTCGCGAAGCACTGACATCCCACCGTCATCCCGGCGAAAGCCGGGACCCATGGAAACGGTGCGTCTGACGATCGAGCGAGCCGCATCTATGGGTTCCGGCTTTCGCCGGAATGACGGGCTAGGGGATCGCTGCAGGCGGCTTCGTCTGCTCTACTTGCCCCAACCCCTAACCCCCGCTAAGGCGCGCGCCTGCTCTTTCCCATCCTTCGAACCCCAGGTGTCGCACATGAAGATCAGCGGCGTGGACATTCGTCCCGGCAACATCATCGAATATGAGGGCGGCATCTGGCGTGCCGTCAAGATCCAGCACACGCAGCCCGGCAAGGGCGGCGCATATATGCAGGTTGAGCTCAAGAACCTGATCGACGGTCGCAAGAACAACGTCCGTTTTCGTTCAGCGGAGTCGGTCGAGAAGGTGCGGCTCGACACCACCGACTTCCAGTTCCTGTTCAAGGATGGCGATCAGCTGACCTTCATGGACAAGGTCACCTACGACCAGATCACGCTCGACGCGGGCATCCTGGGCGATGCGGCCGCCTTCCTGCAGGACGGCATGGACGTGGTGATGGAGCTGTACGACGAGCGCCCGATCTCGGTGCAGCTGCCCGACACGATCGAGGCGATGATCGTCGAAGCCGATGCGGTGGTGAAGGGGCAGACGGCATCGTCGTCCTACAAGCCCGCGATCCTCGAGAACGGCGTCCGCGTGATGGTGCCGCCGCATATCGGCGCGGGCGTCAAGATCGTCGTCGACGTTTACGAACAGACCTACGTCCGCCGCGCGGATTGATCGATAGTCACTCCCTCTCCCGCTTGCGGGAGAGGGTCGGGGTGAGGGAATGACGTGTCATCCGGGCGCAGCGCCTGCGGATACGCCATGCCCTCACCCTCCCACCGCTTCGCGGCGGGACCCTCCCTCTCCCGCGAAGCGGGAGAGGGTTTGGAGAAGAAGCAAATGCCAGCACAATCCGGGCTCATCACGGTCATGCAGAAGGCGGCGCGCAAGGCGGCGCCCAAGCTGCGGCGCGACTTCAACGAGGTCGACGCGCTGCAGGTCTCGCGCAAGGGCCCCGCGGATTTCGTCTCGGCTGCCGACAAGACCGCCGAGCGCACGATCTACGAAGAGCTCAAGCACGCCCGCCCCGATTGGGGTTTCCTGATGGAAGAGGCGGGTATTGTCGAGGGCGATCCGTCGAAGCCGCGCTGGATCGTCGATCCGCTCGACGGCACCTCCAACTTTCTCCACGGGCTTCCCCATTTCGCGATCTCGATCGCGGTCGAGGAGCCGCGGCCGAGCGGCAAGGGCGAGGTGACTCAGGCGCTGGTCTACCAGCCGCTTACCGACGAGAGTTTCTGGGCCGAAAAGGGCCGCGGCGCGTGGCTGCATGATCGCCGCCTCCGCGTTTCGGCGCGGCGTGATATTTCCGAGGCGCTGCTGGCCACCGGTATTCCCTTCGCCGGCCATGGCGATTTCGACGTGTGGAGCCGCATCTTCCGCACCGTCGGCCCCGAAGTGGCGGGCATCCGTCGCTTCGGCGCGGCGGCGCTAGATCTGGCATGGGTCGCGGCCGGTCGGTTCGATGGCTTCTGGGAAACCGATCTCAGCCGCTGGGACGTCGCGGCGGGCGAATTGCTGGTGCGCGAGGCGGGCGGCTTCGTCACCGATTTCCGCGGCGGCGACCAGATGCAGGAACGCAAGCAGTGGCTCGCCTCGAACGATGCGCTGCAGCCACGTTTGCTCAAGCTGGTGGCCGCCGCGCTGCGTTGATCAACTGTTCCCCGGCGAAAGCCGTGGCCCAGGCCTCACCTGTCGCTCGAAGCGCCGCGCTTGCTACAGGCGTGGGGCCTAGACCCCGGCCTGCGCCGGGGAACGAAGAAGGCGCCAAACCGCCGGCCCGCTGTCGTTCTGCGAATCATTCTCACAGGCCTCGCCTGTTGCTTCGCAGGTGCGGCAGGCCTAGAGACGCCACCAACAAAGTCGCGCGTTTTCGTGCGCCCGCTGCGGAGAAGTTCA
>Ga0302314_10001699_pt1 | contig 41159 bp, 44 predicted proteins | sample III_Palsa_N2_3_FD_200533 | JGI IMG/M metagenome (GOLD analysis project Ga0302314, IMG submission 200533) | Peat permafrost microbial communities from Stordalen Mire near Abisko, Sweden - III_Palsa_N2_3 | ecosystem: Environmental > Terrestrial > Soil > Palsa > Peat permafrost | place: Sweden... | reverse complement strand
TCGGTGAGCACCTGGGCGACCTGGTTGGCCCGCCGCTGGAGCTCGCCGTAGCTCCAGACCTCGCCGCCCGGGGTCCGCAGCGCGGGCCGGTCCGGGCCCCAGGCCGCCGTGGGCACGTCGATCAGCTCGGTGGCGGCGTTCAACCGCTCCGGGTAGCGCAGCAGTTCGGTGCCGAACTCCAGCACCGGCCACTGCTCGGCGGGCGGGAGGTGGTCGCGGGCGAAGGTGTCGGTGTGTCCCGACGGCGACAGCGCCATCAGTGCCCTCCCTCCGCGGTTCTGACCTCGGAGGCGCGGATCATGCCTTCCTGGACGACCGTGGCCAGGTGGGTGCGGTCGGGGGTGAAGAAGCGCCCGATGGCCGCGCCACGCCCGGAGTCGGCGGCGACCGCCTCCTGGGCGTAGAGCAGCCAGTCGTCGGCCACGCCTGCCCCCGGCGCGCGGTGGAACCACATCGCGTGGTCCAGGCTGGCGGTGACCAGGCCCTCCCGCGCCCACGGCAGGTCGAGCACGCGCAGCACCGGCTCCAGGATCGTGTAGTCGCAGACGTAGGCGAGGGCGGCCAGGTCGCGCTGCGCGTCGGTGAGCCCGTCGACCGGCCGCAGGGCGTCGAACGGCTTGACCCAGACCGCCTGGTGGGCCACCCGCTCGCCCCGGCCCTCACCCTGGCCCTCGACGGACAGGTAGACGGGGCCCGGCAGGTGCCGCAGGTCGAAGCCGCGCCCGCCGGACCAGTAGGCCTGTGAGGCCTCGGTCATCGTCCCGCCGCTCCGGCCGCTGAGGTACGCGGCGGAGCTGGGCAGTTGCTCGGGTCCGGGCAGCTCCGCCGGGTCCAGCCAGGCCGGCAGGGCGGCGGTGTGGCTCGCGCCGGCCTCCCCGGCCGCGAAGTTGGCCAGGCAGACGTAGACCGGCTTGCCGTTCTGGTAGCCGCGCACCTGCCGGGTGGAGTAGCCGCGGCCGTCCCGCAGCAGCTCCACCTCGTAGCGCAGTTCCGCGCCGATGTCGGCCGGGCGCATGAAGTAGGAGTGCATGGAGTGCAGGGTCTTGCCGTCGTCCACGGACCGCATGGCGGCCGCCGCGGCCTGGGCGACCAGGTCGCCGCCGTACGCCTTGGGCCAGGGGCACGGCTGGGTGAGCGCGGTGAACGCGAGGTCGAAGTGCTCGGGCTCGGCGGGGGTCAGCGTGACGGCGGCGGTGAACACCGCCGAGGTGGTGTCGGCCATCAGTGCCGCTCCGTCCAGTCGCGCAGGTCCGCGTCGGCGACCTGGGGGAGGTTGACCACGATGTTCTCCGGAGTGCGGGTCGTCATCCAGGTCAGCGGATTGTTGCGGTCGAGGTTGCACTCGACGTGGGGCATGAACGGTGGGACGAACACCCAGTCGCCCTCGGCCAGGTCCAGGTAGTCCTCGAACCGCTCGCCGAAGTAGATCCGGGCCCGGCCGGAGAGCACATAGCCACCGGTCTCGGCCTCGCCGTGGTGGTGCGGCACCGAGCGGTAGCCGGCCTCGTTGCTGACCTTGCCGAACCAGATCCTGGTGGCCGGGGTGTGCTGGGGGCTCACCCCGGAGATCCGGCTCGCCCCGGCGGACTGGCCGGTGTCCCCGGGCTCCTGTCCGCCCCGGGTGACCACCGGCACCACCAGACCACTCGCGGTGGCGTACATCGAGTTGTCGCCTTCGAGGACGTACTTGCTGAAGTCGGGCTCCATGGTGGTTCCTTGCCGCCGAACGGATGGGGGTGACTGCTGGGCTGACTGCTGGGCTGACTGCTGGGCTGACTGCTGGGGGTGACTGCTGGCCGGACCGAGTCGGTCAGCCGGTGAGGCGCACGGTGTTGCGCAGGGTGCCGATGCCGGAGATCTCGGTTTCGACCACGTCGCCGTCGGCGAGGAAGCGCTGCGGGTCCCGGGCCACGCCGACCCCGCCGGGCGTACCGGTCAGCACCAGGTCGCCGGGGCGCAGCACGGTGAAGGTGGAGATGTAGGCGAGCAGGTCGGCCGAGTCGAAGACCAGCGTGCTGGTGTTGCCGCGCTGCATCTCCTCGCCGTTGACCCGGCAGATCACCTCCAGGCCGGCCACCGGGTCGACCTCGTCCGGGGTCACCAGGACCGGGCCGACCGGGGTGGACGCGTCCCAGGCCTTGCCCTGGAACCACTCCAGGGTGCGGTACTGCCAGTCGCGCACCGAGATGTCGTTGGCCACGGTGTAGCCGGCGATGCCGGCCAGCGCGGTCGCCCGGTCGGCGTGCCGCAGGGTCGCGCCGACGACGACGGCGAGCTCGACCTCCCAGTCCAGTTGGAGTCCGGCCGGCAGCACGAGGTCGGCGTCGGGGCCGGTGAGGGTGTCGGCGTACTTGGGGAACAGCGTCGGGTACTGCGGCAGCTCCCGCCCGGTCTCCCGGATGTGCTCGGCGTAGTTCAGTCCGCAGCAGATCACCTTGCCGGGGGCCGGCAGCGGCAGCACCGGAACGGCGTCGCGGACGGCGTCCCCGGCCTGGGCCGCGGCCTGCGCGAGCGACCCGCCCGCCAGCAGGGCCGACAGGTCGGCGGCCGGGAGCGCCCGCCAGGTCTGCCCGTCGAGCAGCGCGGCGGTGGTTCCGCCGTCCGGGGTGGCGACAGTCGCGAAGCGCATCGGCGTTCCTCCTCATGGTCGTATTTCATTATTGCTGCGGTCGTCAAACATCTGTCAATAGATGCTAGCGTGGAAAACCCCAGCCACCCGTCCCGCAGGAGCTCTCCATGGCGACCGAGTCGACCCCCGAATCGACCCCGATCCCGATCAACCCCGCGTCCCTGGCCAGGCCGAGCGGCTACTCGCACGGGACGTTGAGCGGCAACACCCTCTACCTGGGCGGCCAGACGGCACTGGACCAGGGCATGCGGATCGTCCCGGGCGGCATCGTCGAGCAGTTCCGGCAGGCGTTCGGCAACGTCCTGGCCACGCTCGCGGAGGCGGGAGGCATCCCGCAGGACCTGGTGAGCATCACCATCTACCTGACCGACATCCCCGACTACCAGGCGCACGGCAAGGAGATCGGGGCGGTCTGGCGCGAGCTCGCCGGTCCGGTCTATCCCGCGATGGCCGGCATCGGCACCACCGCCCTGTGGCAGCCCGACGCCCTGATCGAGATCCTCGGCGTCGCCGTCATCCCCGACGGACGGCTCACCCGACCCACGACGTCATGACCGTGCGGGCGACTCGCCCGCCCACCCGATCATGGCTCGGATTGATCGTCGAGCGTCAGCCGATCGACACACATTCCGACCCCGTCCGAGCCCCGTCCGAGCCCCGTCCGAGCCCCGTCCGAGCCGCCGCCGGGCATGCCGGATGATGGAGGCCGACCGGACGTTGGATGTGGACATTGGATGTGAGGGGCAGCGTGGTGGCGGACAGCAGATCCCAGCAGTCGGAGCGGGCCCCGGCCCGTGCCGGAGGGCCGGAGGCCGACACCCCGGCCGATGCCCAGACCGACGCCGATGCCCAGACCGACGCCCCGGCGGGCCGGGGGCGCAGGCGGTCGCCGCGTCGGTGGCTGATCGTTCTCACCGTGCTGGTCTGCCTGTTCCTCCTGCCCTGGTGGACGCTGTTCTCGGCCGGCACCCACTGGCCGTGGCCGGTGGTCCTGGTCGGCACCGTGGTCTTTGTCGCCGCGCTGCTCAGCTTCCCCGCGCTGATGGTCATGGGGCACGGGCCCAGGCGGTCGGACCGGGCGTCCCGCATCGCCGACACCACCCTCGGGGTGGTCTGGGTACTGTTCGTCTGGTCGGCCCTGGGCGAGCTGCTGCGGCTGGCGCTGTTCGCGTTCGGCGTGGGCGACCCGGCCCGCTCCCGGATCGTCGCCGTCGCCGTCGCGGTGATCGCCGCCGGGCTGCTGCTCTGGGGGAACCACGAGGCCATGCGGGTGCCCCGGGTGGCCCGGCTGGACGTCACCGTGCCCCGGCTCGGCCGGGGCCTGGACGGGACCCGGGTCGTGGTGCTGGCCGACACCCACTACGGACCGATCGACCGGGCCCGCTGGTCGGCCGGCGTCGCCGAGGTGGTCAACCAACTGGACGCCGACGTGGTCTGCCACGCGGGCGACATCGCCGACGGCACCCTGGACCAGCGCCGGGGGCAGGCCGCGCCGCTCGGGACGATGCGGGCCCGGCTGGCGAAGGTGTACGTCACCGGGAACCACGAGTACGGCGGCGAAGCCCAGGGCTGGCTCGACCACATGGCGGAGCTGGGGTGGGAGCCGCTGCACAACCGCCATGTCGTGGTCGAGCGGGGCGGGGACACCCTCGTGCTGGCGGGCGTGGACGATTTGACCGCCGAGCACTCCGGGCTGGCCGGACACCGGGCGAATCTGGACGGCGCGCTGGCCGGGGCGGACCCGGACCTGCCGGTCCTGCTCGTCGCCCACCAGCCCAAGTACGTCGCCCAGGCCGCGAGCGCCGGGATCGACCTGCAGATCTCCGGGCACACCCACGGCGGGCAGATCTGGCCGTTCAACTTCCTGGTCAGGCTGGACCAGCCGGTGGTCCACGGTCTGAGTCGGCACGGCGATCGCACCCAGCTCTACACCAGCCGCGGCACCGGCTTCTGGGGACCCCCGTTCCGGGTCTTCGCCCCCAGCGAGATCACCCTGCTCACCCTGCGCCCGGCCTAGCGCAGGGCCGCCGCGGCGCGGCCCGGCGCAGCGCCGCCGCCGCGCCGGTCAGCCGGTCGCGCGGCTGAACCGGGCACCCCATTCCCTTATCCGGTCCGCCAGTTCGGCCGGGGCCAGGACGGTGAACTCCTCGCCGATCGACCCCAGGGCCATGGCCGGCCAGTCGAGCGTGTCGGCGGTCATCCGCAGCAGGCAGCTCTCGTCGTCGATCGGCTCGGCGGTGGCCCAGCGGCCGATCCGGGCGGACACGTCCGCCGCCGGAGCCCACACCCGGACCTCCACCGCGTGCGCGGCGGTCGGTGCCTCGATCCCCGCCCGGACGAACGCCGCCGCGTCGGCGGCCGGCAGTTCGCGGGCGCGGAACCGGACGCCGGTGGTCCTGGGCTCGGTGAGCCGGTCGAGCCGGAAGGTCCGCCAGTCGTGCCGGTCCAGGTCGTAGGCCACCAGGTACCAGCGGCCGCGCAGCGGCACCAGTCGGTGCGGCTCCACCTGCCGCCGCGCGGACTCGCCGTCGCGTCTGGTGTAGCCGAAGCCGAGCCGCTCGGTGTCACGGCAGGCCTGCGCGACCGCGATCAGCACCTCCGGGTCCATCGCCGACGCGGCCGGGGCGCCCCAGCCGACCGGCTCGGTGGCGGCGCGCAGCGCGTCCACCCGGCGGCGCAGCCGCGGGGCCATCACCTGCGCCAGCTTGGTCAGCGCGCGGACCGCGGCCTCCTCGATGCCCGGCACCGCGCCCAGCGCCACCGCCTGCATCCCGACCGCGATCGCCACGGCCTCCTCGTCGTCGATGATCAGCGGGGGCAGCGCCGCACCGGCCGCCAGCCGGTAGCCGCCGTCGACACCCCGGCTGGCCTCCACCGGATAGCCCAGCTCGCGCAGCCGGTCGATGTCACGCCGCAGCGTGCGCACCGAGACCTCCAGCCGACCGGCCAACTCCTCGCCGGGCCAGTGACGGTGGTTCTGCAGCAGCGAGAGCAGCCGCAGCGTCCGAGAGCTCGTGTTCGCCATGCCACCAAGTCTCGCGCGATTCAGGTCAGAAAGTGACCGCTGGGCTGCCTAGAGTCGTTCCCATGACGACGAACGAGCGTGATGACCTGCTGGAAAGCCTCACCACCCACCGCGGCTTCCTGCTGCGGACGGTGCAGGGACTGACCGACGACCAGGCGCGGCAGCGCAGCACCGTCAGCGAGTTGACCCTGGGCGGACTGATCAAGCATGTGGCGAAGGTCGAGAGCGGCTGGGTGGACTTCATCCTCAACGGACCGGACGGGAGGGAGATGAACGAGAACAGCTACGCCGAGCACCTCGACAGCTTCGTGCTGCACGAGGACGAGACGCTGGCCGGGGCCTTGGCCGACTACGAGAAGGTCGCCCAGCGCACCGACGAACTGGTGCGCACCCTGCCCGACCTCGGCGCGGCCCATCCGCTGCCGCAGGCACCCTGGTTCAAGCCGGGGGCCACCCGCTCCGCGCGCCGGGCCTTCATCCACATCGTGGCCGAGACCGCACAGCACGCGGGCCACGCCGACATCCTCCGCGAGGCCATCGACGGCCAGAAGACCATGGGCTGAGCCCAGCCCCTCAACCGCCGGCCGGTCACCGTCTCCCGGTGACGCGCCGGCGGGGGCCGCGGGTGGCGGTGGTGGCCAGGGTCAGCAGGGCGAAGGCCAGCAGGACGGCGACGGCCGCCCGGGTGCCGGTCTCGCCGGACACCAGGTGCAGGGTGAGCGCGACGGCGGCCACCCCGAGGGCGGTGCCCAGCCCTCGGGTCATGTTGACCATGCCGCCGCCGGTACCCGCGGCCGAGGCCGGGATCGCCCGCATGACCAGCGTGTTGTTGGCCGGCATGAAGACCCCCAGGGCCAGGCCCAGCAGACCCAGCGGCAACGGCAGCCAGCCGGCGGTGAGCGGCAGCACCAGCATCAGGGCCAGCGCGACGGCGCAGCCCGCGGCCCCGGCCCGGCTGCGGGCGCGGTCGCTCCAGCCGGGCGGCAGGGCGCGGTCGGCCAGGGTCGCGGCCAGGGCGAAGCCCACCGGCAGCGCGGTCAGCACCAGCCCGGAGGTCAGCGCGTCGATGCCGTGCCGGGCCAGTTGGACGGGAATCAGCACCAGCGGCCCGAACAGCACCAGGTAGCCGCTCAACCCGCCCGCCAGTCCGGGCGCTGTTCCGCCGCCGCCACCACCGTCACTGCCACTGCCGCCGCCGCCACCACCGTCACTGCCACTGCCGCCGCCGCCGCGCAGCAGCGACAGGTCGACCAGCGGGTGCGGGCTCGCGCCCTGGCGACGCCAGAAGTACCACCCGGCCAGCACCGAGACGGCCAGCAGTACGGCGGCAGTCCAGGTCGGCACGCCCAGACCGGACAGCACCGACAGCGCGAGCAGGGCGGCGGTGCTGGTCAGCGCCAGGCTCAGCACGCTGCGCAGGTCGACGGTGGCGGCGGCGGACCGCTGCCGGGTGCGCGGCAGCAGGTAGTGCCCGGCGACCAGGGCGATCACCCCGACCGGGACGTTGATGCCGAAGACCCAGCGCCAGCCGATGGTGGCCACCAGCGCTCCGCCGATGGTGGGGCCCAGTGCCAGGCCGATGGCCTGACCCGCGGCCTGCATGCCCAGCGCGGCGCGCATCCTGTCGGGCGGCGCGCTGGTGGTGACCAGGGCCACGCTGTTGGCTTGCAGCATCGCCGCGCCCGCGGCCTGCACGACGCGGAAAGCGACCAGTACGGCCAGGGTGGGGGCCAGCCCGCAGGCGGCCGAGGCCCCGGTGAACACCGCGAACCCGTAGAGGTACATCAGCTTGCGGCCCCGCGCGTCCGACAGCCGCCCGACCGGGATCAGCAGCGCGACCAGGGCCAGCATGTAGGCCAGCGAGACCCATTCGACGGCGGCCAGGCCGGTGTGGAACTCGGTGCGCAGCGGCTGGTAGGTGAGCGTCACGATGCTGGCGTCGAGCTGGCCCATGAACGCGCCAAAGCACACCGTGGCCACGGCCAGGCGCCAGGCCCAGGGGTGGTCCCGGATCCGGTCGGGCCGGGGGCGCTCCCACCCGAGCCGGGCCCAGCCGTGCGGCCGCTGGAGGTACTGGTCGGATATGGCCACGGTTTCCTCCCCGAGAACGGCCGGGTTGCCCCGGCGGCGCGCGGGTCGCGCGCGCTCGACCAGAGCCTCGCACTCAGCATATATCTGTCATAGACATAATCTGAACAGGATCTAATCCCACCATCCGCACCCGCTGTCTAAGCTCAGCCCCAACGGACCGGACGAGGGGTGGACGAGTGGGCGGCTGGGATCGGGCGTTGGACGCGGCGGGCTTGGACGAGTCCCGGTTGCGCGACGACTACGGGCGACAGCGGGAGCAGGTCGCCCGGTACAAGCGGGAGGCCCTGCTGGCAGCCGGACTACTGCTGCCGCCCCGGCTGGTCCCGCACGTGGTCGCCGCCACCGCGTTCATGCACCGCACCGACAACCTGCTCGACAGCGGTCCGGTGGAGGAGCGCAAGCAGGCGTACTCGGCCTGGGAGCAGGAGGTCCGCGACAGCCTTGCCGGCGGCGGGACCGACGACCCGGAGCTGCGCCCACTGCTGCACACCGTCTCCGCGCACCCGGTGCTGCGCGGCCGGGTGCTGGACTACCTGGCCTCGGCCCTCGCAGACCTCGACTTCACCGGCTTCGACACCGAGGCCGACTATCAGCGCTACCTGGACGGCTACTCGCTGCCCGCCTTCATGGTGGTCGCGACCCTGCTCGGCCCCGACGGCGATCAGCCCGACGGCGATCAGGCGGCGTACCGGGCCGCCTGCCGTACCTTCATCGACGCCGCCCAACGGCTCGACTTCGTCAACGACCTCGCCGAGGACCTGGCGGACGGCCGACTGACCATCCCCGAGCGGACCATGGAGCAGCACCGAGTCACCCGGGCCGACCTCGAACAGGCCCGCGACCGACCGACCGTGCGGGCGCTGCTCACCGACCAACTCGACCAGGTGGACCGCACCCTGGCCGAGAGCCGTGCCCTGATCGGCCTGGTGCCACCAGTGCACCGGCCCATGGTCCGGTGCCTGATCCGCCTGGACGAGCTGACCAGCACCGCCGCCCGGGCCGACGTCCCGGCCCTGCTGCACCGCTCCGCCGCCCCAGCCAAACTGGCCGCGGCCCGGCTGCTGGGCCGCGAGTACCTCCGAGCCCGCCGCCTGCGCCGCTGACCCCGGAGCCTGGCAGACTCTGCACGCATGTTCGAGGAAGTTGCGGCTTGTCCGGGGAGACAATGACGACGACATGGCATGGCACCTTCCAAGACCGTCACGGTACTGAGGAAGTCGAGATCGAGAACGACGGCTCAGAAATACATGTCACGATCCGGGGGGTGACATTCTCCGGAGAACCCGCCGCACTGGCTCCCTCGGCCGGAACGTCAGTACTGGAAGGCCTGTTCGACTTCGACGCCGACAGCGGAGAACCGTGCTCCTACACCATGCGGTGGGGCATCCCGGTCAAGGTCATGGTGGACGGCCGGGCCGTCGACGCCGTGCTCGACTGCTGGATCCGGCTCGGTGACCCGAGGCCGCGTCGGCACAGCGGCTTGGACGCGGATGACGTACGTCTGGCACTGCGATACGCGGACACTCACGTGGAGAATCAACGAATCCAAGGCTTCTGGGACGACGCCCTGGAGGAGTTGCACAGCCACCTCCCGACCGGGGTGTTCCTGATCGGATGCATCACCTGCGTCTGGGCCAACGACCACTATGTGGGTGCCGGACTCGGTGGCCTCGTGCGGTGCTTCAACCCCCGGCAGACCGCCCGACAGGCCGACCCCACGTTCCCGAGACTCTCCGCGTGGCCCTTTGTGCAGGCGACGTGGCTCTGTTCGGAGTACGAGGTCCAGGGTCGAGAGCGGAAACCCAAAACACGGTCCTTTCGGTTTCCGTACAGCCAGCGCGACGACGAATCCCAGCAGGGCACCGACTAGGACCCGTGCGAAACTCCCGCCATGACGACTACCTACCGGCAGACCCCCTCGCAGATGCACAACCGAATCATCGGCTCCGCCATTCTGGCTGGCCTGACCGCAGTCGGATGCCTGATCGGCTGGGCGAACATGAAGCACGGTCACCCCACTCCCGGCATCTGGCAGGCGCTGGTATTCGCCGCCGTGCCGGGAACCTTCCTGCTGGTGTACGCGCCGGACTCGCTGAGCAGGACCGAGGTCAGCGACACCGAACTGCGGGTTGCGCGCCCACTGCGACGGCGCAGATACGACTGGTCGGAGATCGCTGATATCGCCCGATCCAAGCAAGGTGGCAGAGGCGGTACCGCGGACAGGCTCAGGGTGACCCCCGCCAAAGGCAGGCCCTTCAACCTGCCCTCACCCCTCACCCCTCACCCCTCACCTCCACTCCGTGGGCAACGGACCGGGAATTCGAGCAGAAGGCAGCAGCGATCATCGACAATGTGGCAACTGAACTCCGGGGCCCGCCTGGAGAAGAATCGCTCCTGATGTCCCGCGTCGGCGGCGACCGTGCGGTCAGACCCAGACGGTCCCCAGCCACGCCGCCGCTCCGGCGGCCACGAGCAGGGCGAGGTTCAGCCCAATCACCCGGGCCTCGCCCCGGGCCAGGTGCACGGCGGTGCCGCCGATCTGCACCAGGACCAGGCCGACCGCCGCGGCGATGGCGAGCCCGGGGGCTATCCCGGTGAGCGGCGGCAGCAGCAGGCCGAGCGCACCCAGCACCTCAAGCGCGCCGATGGCCTTGACCAGCGGCATCGGCGCGCGATCCACCCAGGCCATCATCGGCCGCAACTGCTCCTGGTTCTGCAGGAGCTTCTTGCCGCCCGAGTAGACGTAGAGCAGGGCGAGCAGCCCGGCGACGATCCAGTACGCGACATGCATGCGGACCCCTCCTGTCAGTTACCAAACGTAAGTGGCCTCATCATGAGTCACTATCGGAACGCCTACAAAAGGCACACGGATGTGAGCAAGGCACAAGGGGCTGTCATGTCGCAGTACGAGCACACCTGCATGATCCGGGGCGACGCCGGCCGGACCATTCGCGCGGTCCTGGACCGGATCTGCGACAAGTGGACGCTGCTGATCGTCGCCACCCTCGACGAGGGGCGGCTGCGCTTCAGCGAGCTGCACCGGCACGTGCCCGGCATCTCCCAGCGGATGCTGACGCTGACCCTGCGCAACCTCGAACGGGACGGGCTCGTCTCCCGCACCGCCTACGCGGAGGTTCCGCCGCGCGTCGAGTACGCGCTGACCGCCATGGGGAAGAGCCTCATCCCACCGGCCCTGGCCCTCGCGGGCTGGGCGATCGAGCACAACGCGCAGATCCTGGCCAGCAGAGCCGCCTACGGCCCCAAGCCCGAGAGCGAGAGCCCCGCCGAGTCGCGGTAGCGCCGGACGGGCCCGGCCCTCAGCCCTGGTCCGTGGCGTCCGCGTCAGCCCTGGTCCGCGTCGTCCGCGTCGTCCGCGTCGTCCGCCGGCTGCGGAAGCAGCGGGAACAGCCGGGTGATGAGGACTACCGGTCGGGCGCCTTCGGGCCGGGCGAGGGGGCGTTGCTCGCGGTCCTGGTACGGCGTGAGCACCCGGCGGATCGCTGCCGCGACCCGGCTCAGCTCCTCGGGCGTCAGATAGGCGAGGGCGCTGAAGGCCTCGTCGTAGGGCGGACAACCGCGAGCAGGTCTTCGCCCAACGTAGTTTCAGGGCAACCCAACTGAGTCGATGAGGCACCGGGCAGTCCTCCTGCCGAGGCGCCGCGATCCCGGATAGCGTGACGGTCGGCAGCACCGCACTCGAAAGGAACACCCGAGATGGCCACCGACACGTCCCCCGCCAAAGTCGACTTCTACTACGACGCCGCCTGCCCCTTCGCCTGGATCGCCTCGCGCTGGATCCTGGAAGTGCGCCAGCTCCGGGAGTTGCGACTACGGTTCCGACCGATGAGCCTGTACGTACTCAACGAGAACCGTGAACTACCGGACTGGTACCGGGAGTTGGTGAACAACTCGCTGGCCCTGGCGCGCATCGTCACCGCCGCCGGCCAGCAGCACGGCGAGGCGGTCCACGAGGACCTGTACACCGCTCTCGGCATGCGCATCCACAACGGCGGCGACAAGGACTTCCGCGCCGTCGCCGCGCAGGCGCTGGCCGAGGTGGGCCTGCCCGCCGAACTCCTCGCCGCCGCCGACACCGACGCCTATGACGAGGCGCTGCGCAAGAGCCACCACGAGGGCATGGACCCGGTCGGCGAGGATGTGGGCACGCCCACGATCCACATCGACGGCGTGGCCTTCTTCGGCCCGGTGCTCAACTCGATCCCGCGCGGCGAGCAGGCCGCGCAGATCTTCGACGGGGCCCGGGCGCTGGCGAGCTTCCCGGACTTCTTCGAGCTCAAGCGCACCCGTACCGGGGAGCTCCGCTTCGACTGACCCCCGAGCGTTCCAGGGCCCGGGCAATGCGCTGTCTGGGCAGCGGGGGGCTTCCCGGGCGCGGCGGTCCAGGTCGCCGGCTCCCGGGAGGCCGCGCCTTCGGTAAACCGCGAGGGCCTGCGCCCAGGCGGCGACAGCCTCGTCAGCGCGGGCCTGGCGGCGAGGCTGTCGCCGAGGTCGGCGTGTGGGTGAGTACGTGGACGCGCCGGTACTCGACGGGGTCCCAGCGCTGCAGGGCGGCGCGGTGCCGCTGCTCAGCTCCGAGATGGTCGCCAAGGTCCGTCAGAGTCAGAGTACGGGCGGTGTGGCTGGCGGCGGTGGAGAAGCCGGGCTGGGGCTCGCTGTCGTGGGTCAGGGCGTTGTCGGCGGGGGTGCTGCTGGCTCGCTGCTGCGAGCGAAGAGGGCTGCGGCCCATGGGGTGACTCCCTAGGTCGTGCCCCTGGACACGTTCTCGCACCCAAGCGTCTTGTCCATCCGCATCTCGGCTGAGAGTCGCTGCCTCAAAGCACAGTGCCCCAACCTGCATAGTCGCAGGTCAGGGCGACTCTGCCGGAGGATACGAGATTCGAACTCGTGAGGGGGTGCCCCCAACACGCTTTCCTACTGTTCGTCCGGGTATTCGGCTTGGTTCGTCGGCGTTCCTGCCCGCGTCGCAGCGCCTGGTCTCGGCCCGGCTGAACCCGTTTGAACGGGGGCTGAATGCAACCCGAACTGCAACCCTCCGCTACCTCGCGGTCGCCATGGATCCGCGAAGCGGCAACGGGAAGGTCATGCCGCCGAGATGTACATCTGTTACATTGAAGACATGAGCGAGCCCATGATTGAGTCCATGGCCGAGGTCCGCAGCCACCTTGCCGATGTCATCGACCGGGCGCGTCGCGACGAGACCCCGACGATCATTACCCGGCGAGGCAGGCCGGAAGCCGTGGTGATCGACATCGAGGAGTACCAACGCCTCCGTCGGACAGCGGACGACGCTGAGGAAGCCTGGTTGAACAGGCTGGCCGACGAGTCGGAGGCGGAGGGAGTCCAGAGGTCTGTCTCGTTGGAGGAGATGGCTGCTCTTCTCCGCGGCGAGGAGGGCTGATGCCGGATGGGCTACGTCACGCTCTTCACCCCTCACGCCCAGCGTGAGCTGCTGAAGATCGACCGGCCGGACGCCCTGCGCGTCCTGCGTCGGCTCGCCGAACTGCAGAGTGCGATGGACGCCGGCGATACGACGATGTTCGACGTCAAGGCGCTGCAAGGGCATGCCGCCCGATGGCGGCTGAGGATCGGTGATCACCGAGTCGTCTACACCGTCGAGAACGGCCAACTGATCATCTGGGTCCTGGCCGTGGGCAACCGCGGTGACATCTACCGCCAGATCCCCTAGCGAGCCGAGGGGTTGCCCCAACACGCTTTCCACGTGTTCGTCCGGGGTTCAGCTGAGTACGTCACCATCCCGACCTGCGGAGAATTGCCCAGACGAGGACTGGCCGGACACTCGCGGACGGGGGTGAATGCAACTCGAACTGCACTGGCCGACATCCCCACCCGGGCCCCTGAGGACCCCTAACGTATTGAGAAATGGGAATGACGCTACGTCATGTGACGTTCCCAATGCATCGTTGCGAGTTGAAGGTGCGAGGCGACTACTGGGAGTGTCAGGCGCAAGCCGCCACGGCCCGACCATACGGGTCGGCACTGACAGCGAGTCCCGGGCGAGGTCCAGGTCATGCTCCGCCATAGTCACCACCAGAGTGCGCGACGCCCTCCCGGACGAGGCCGACAAGCAATCTTCCTACTTCTTTGATAATCTCGATTCATGAGTGAGATGCCGTACGGCATCGGTGAGGGGCCGGCGACCAGGGTCAGCCTGTCGATCCCCGAAGGGACGGCTGAGGCGATCCGTCGGCGGGTGGGCAAGCGTGAGTTCTCCGCGTTCATCACCGGCGCCGTGGAGCGCGAGCTGCGCGGCCAGATACTGGACGAGTATCTGGCGGACTACGAGCGTCGCAATGGGCCGGTGTCCGAGCCTGAGCAGGAGCGTGCGCGGAAGATCTTCGACGAGGTGTTCGCCGAGGAGGGCGGATGGCCCGCCGCAAGCTGACCCATGAGGGCACCCTGGTGCTGGACTGTGAGGGCCTCTCGAAACTGGTCAACGACCACGAGCCCGCCGTCGCCCTGGTCGCGGAGGCCCGCAGGCGTGGCATGGAGGTCGTGATCAGTGCGCTCACGATCATCGAAGCCGTGCACAGTCGCATGGACAGGGCGCGTCTCGCCTGGGTGCTGTCGGGGCTGCGCATCGTCCACGTCGGCGACGAGGAGGCCAAGGCGGCCTCGGCATTGATCATCAGTGCCGGGCTGCACGGCCACACGTACGCGATTGATGCCGCTGTCGCCGAGATGGCGCTCCGTCAGCAACGACCCGTCGTCATGCTCACCTCGGACGTTGACGACATGACCAAGCTCTGCGGTGGCCGCGTAGGCCTCGTCCCGGTGTAGACCAGGCCAGCTGGAGCGCACTGTTGAGACTGCGGATCAGACTACGAATGCAGAGGGCCCGCGCCGCCGAAGCGGTGAGGCCCCTCTGACCTGCGGAGGAGACGAGATTCGAATTCGTGGGGGGTGCCCCCAACACGCTTTCCAATTTATCCTCGGCGCCGTCCGCCAAGACCTGTATCGGTTCTGACTTACGGTGGAGCAAGTCGCTACCTGGGCCCTGAACCTAGTTAGACGGGGGTGAGTGAGACCAGAAAACTGAGGCCATCGAACTGCGGGCTTGGCTGGAGTCGCCGGCGTTGGTCTGCTGTCGGTGTTTTCGGAGTGCCATGGCCAGGCAACGAAGGTCCTGACTCATAGTCAGATTTGAAAGTCGAGGAGTGAACGAACTTCGTCTCCAATCTCATCGTCAGATATTTCATGGCCGCGACTGAAGCTCTTAAGATGAGCAGGGCCGTCTTTTTTTCCCACCTTGTATGTATAGCAGACCTCTGACTGTTCACATTGTGGACAGAAGAGGCTTTCCACGTAGGGGAATATGCCGACGGGCCCAGTTGGACCGAGAACATAGAAAAATTCGCTGGCTACTGGGCGAGTCCACATGTAGGTTCGGCGCTCGAAGTCTGGATGGTCGCCCATTGCGTAACCAGCCGAAATGCTGAAGTCTTCTGTCCGTTGCATGTACTCACATGATCTAATAAATATCCATGGCAAGTCCTCAAGGAATGAACTTGCGGCCAGGGCGGCTTCCAGGTGGGGTCTGTGCTGAGCCACGCGCAAAGCAGCCTCCTGCCTACCCTTGGGCTTATTTCCATGAGCAGAACGATTGCGTTCCTCACGTAGGGCATTGAGATGCGCCAATGCTCCTTGGCTGCCCGGATCTCCGTCGAGGGCGGTTAGAAGCCCAGGAACCAGGTCGGGTTGATGTGCGACGAGAGGGCGGATACTCCCTAGCCACGTCGTCCAGGCGCCGAAGGCGGTGCCGCTATATGTGAGATACGAGCGCTGGAGAGCTGCCAGGGCCGATTGCTCTTCTCCTCGATCGCCCCTTCCTTCTATGCAATTCCCGCGAAGCAGTGCTGCTGACGTTGCACTCATGACGATTGCGACCACCTCAGCTGCGTCCAGCAGTGCCTCGTACTGGTCCCGAGGTGTGGGTGCCAGTAGAAATGCACGAGTTGCGCGAGCAATTGGGTACGGCAACGAGGATTCCGCATGTGTCAGCACAGGTGTGGGCGCTACGGCGTCGTTCCTCACGAGGCTGACAGTGCTCGGCGGGCGCGGCTCTGTCCGGTGCTGTGTTGAAGAGGGATCTCTGGGAAACGGAGTAGAGCTTCTGGAATTCAGTGGCGGAGCCTTGACCTCAGGAGTTGGTCGCATCGACACAGGCGGCCGAAGTGGGCTGTCGGATGCTGGCGAGGGCGGATCCCAAGGTGCGGGTCCAAGCCGAGAGGGCCCAGGCGAAGCGAGTGCCTGATGACTCTTCTGCTCCCGTCGCCGTCTAATTGCCAGCCGGATCGCTGCAGGGAACAGGCCGAAGAAAGCCATGAAGAAGATCGTTGCCAGTAGCGTGTCCAGCCACGCGGGCAGGCCATGGTGATTCTTGCTGGTGGAGATGGAGGCTGCTGCAAGCGCTCCCCAGCCGATGGTCATCCAGAATGCCCAGTCCCTGGTCAACGGGCTGTCGTAGAGATGTAGCACCGCGTTCCGCCGCTTCTGGGTAGTAGCGGATGCTGGGGACGGGACTCTAGCGTCGCCGTTCATACGTCCATACTGCCTGTGAAGTGGCCTGGCGGCCACACGAGCCTTGAGACTGGCATCCTCCAGCCGACTGGATGGCGAAAGACAGTGAGGGCCCCAACCTAGGTCGGAACCCTCGCAAGGTGGAAGATGTGAGATTAAAATTCTTGGGGGTTGCTCCCCACGCGCTTTCTAGTTCTCGCCGGTGCTGTCCACGGTTCGTTTCGGTCCTGACCCGCGATGGAGCAAGTCTGCCATTGGGTTCTGGCTGTTGCTCTGGGGGTCGACTGGCTGCCCTCCAACTGGGGTGTGGCTTCCCCCAGCGAGGCTCCTCAGCAGGCGCTCCTCCGATCCCGCCTCCGCTGGTATGGCTTATGCAGGGGCTGCCGCAGATTTGTGTAAGGACGGTGTCGGCTTGGGCAGGAAGGTAGCGTTCGGCGTCGAGTTCGGCTTCGTAGCCGCGGCCGGCGGTGGTTGACGGCCGCGCCCTGTTCGATCTCGCCCTCCGCCGCGTCACCGATGACGGCCCGCGCATCTCTGATCTCGGCGACACCTTCGCCAACCCACCCGTTCACGTCGCCCGAAAATGCTGAACGACCACTCCTTGTTCGTGGCCCGCACCTGTGAAGGCGCGTGCTTCCCCCGACGGCACTGAGTGGGCGACGGACATGGTCGTACGGTGCATTGGCTTCCGCCCCGTGCGCTTAGTGGTCGATGCTCGAATTCCTTCGGGGGTTGACTCCGGGGCCGGAGGCCGCGGGTCTGTGGGGGCGAAGGCCGCAGGTGTGCTGCTGGCCCACCAGCGAAGCCTTGCCGTCTGTTCCCGACAGCGACGATCATGACTCTATGACTCATGAACAGGAGCGCGAGATCGCCGCAAAGGACGGGGAGCCGCAGGCGAGGTGGAGCGAAGAGATCACCCTTCGAGCCGTGGAACCGAACGGTGTTGCCCACCAGGTCACCGTCTACCTCGGGCAACCCTCGATCGCCATCATCGCCCTCCTCGACAGTGGCTCGCGCACCGAGATCAGCGGCTTGGACTACCTCGACTGCCTCACGCAGGCCCGGATGCAACTGGAGCGTCAGGGACGTCTTCTGTGCTGCCAGGGAGCCCGGCCCAACGTGCACCCCTCCGGGCAGCTGAGGCAGTTCACCAACGGGCGGAGGGCGTACATTCGCCCCACTCCCCAGACCGTCGACATCTTCGCTCCCGCCCTCCCGAACGAAGTTGTGACCCTCAAGGACCAACGGGAAGCCATCATGGCCGCCTGGAACGCACGGCACCCGAACAATCAGATCTGAGCCCAGTACACAGGTCCGCTCCGGCGGGACTGATCAGCAGCATCCAGTCTGGTGTGACACCACGTCACGCATCGCGGGAGTCTTGGACGAATCCTGTTCACAGAGCGCCGTCCACGTCGGCGAACGCGCCGCGGTGGCGCACAGTCGCCGGGGTCGTCCGGGGCCGGACGGTTCGGGCGTGAGCGGTCAGGGTCGGGGCGAGTGAGGACCAGCGGACTCCGAGGGCGTGGGCACGATCGCGATTCCGCTCGGCCCGCCGGATGGATGTTGTTCACGGTGCCTGCCCAGGTACGGCAGTCTGCGGACCGACATGATCCACTTCTCGTGATCGGCCTGCCCGCAATGCCCGTTGCCGCTGCCTGTCCGATCGTGCTGACCGCCGCTGAGCGCCACCGGCTGAAGAAGGCGGACTACGGCCACAAAACCGCCCACCAGGCCCGAATACGCGCGCAGGTCGTGCTGCATGCGGCTCGGGGCCACTCCAACGCCCGCATCGCCCACGAAACCAGGCTGCACCTGGACACAGTGCGTACCTGGCGGGGCCGGTTCGCCACCGGCGGACTGCCGGCCCTGGCTGACCGCAAGCGCAGCGGGCGCCCTGCCCGTTTCACCCCCGTGCAGGTCGCCGAGGCCAAGGCCCTGGCCTGCCAGCCCCCGGCCGAGACCGGGGTCCCGCTGTCACGGTGGTCGTGCCCGGAACTGGCTGCCGAGCTGACCGCGCGAGGCGTCACCGACAGCGTCTCGGCGTCCACCGTGCGCCGCTGGTTGCGGCAGGACGCGCTCAAGCCCTGGCAGTTCCGGTCGTGGATCTTCATTCGCGATCCGGACTTCCGTGCCAAAGCCCAGCGCGTCCTTGACCTGTACGCCCAAAGCTACGAGGGCGAACCCCTCGGAGCCGACGAGTACGTGGTCTCCAGCGACGAGAAGACCTCGATCCAGGCCCGCTACCGCTGCCACCCGACACTGGCCCCGGGGCAGGCCAGGGCGATGCGCGTCAACCACGAGTACGGCCGCGGCGGAGCCCTGGCCTACCTGGCCGCCTACGACGTCCACCAGGCGAAGGTCTTCGGCCGTTGCGAGCCCACCACCGGCATCGTGCCTTTCATGAACCTGGTCACCCAGGTCATGACCACCGAGCCCTACGCCAGCGCGAGACGCGTCTTCTGGATCGTCGACAATGGCTCCTCGCACCGGGGGAAGAAGGCCATCGATCGCCTGACCAAGGCGTTTCCGAATGCGGTCATGGTCCACACCCCCGTACACGCGTCCTGGACGAACCAGATCGAGATCTTCTTCTCGATCGTCCAGCGCAAGGTCGTGCAGCCCAATGACTTCACGGACCTGACCGAGGTCCGGGACCGGCTCCGAGCATTCGAAGACCGCTACAACGCCACGGCACAGCCGTTCCAGTGGAAGTTCACCACCTCCGATCTGGACGATCTGCTGGCCCGACTCGACCGGTACACCCTCACCGACCGACACCAAGAATCCTCCGTCGAGCCGGCCGCATGATCAACCCTCGAAGGATTTCCAGCGGCGACCACTTAGCCACCCGGCCCCACTCGACCTACGCACAGGCGAGCACGGCCGGATGGCCACCACCGGTACCCGCGCCCAGAACAACCCGTGCGTCCACTTGCTCGGCTGATTCAGGCCGAGGCTGTGTCGAGGTGGGCGAGGGCGTTGACTGGAGTGGGGATTGCGGGGGCACCCAGCGCCGGGCGTTACCCCTGTTGTGAGGACACCGTAGACACTGGATCTTGATGGTTCAGGAGAACGGGGTCCCCGTGGGGATGAAGCGCTACCCGCCGGAGTTCAAGGCGGATGCTGTCGCGTTGTACCGCTCGCGTCCGGGCGTGACGGTCGCCTCGGTCGCCGCTGACCTGGGGGTGAACACCGAGACGCTGCGGAGCTGGATCCGTGCGGCATCACCGGACATCGCAGCGCGCCCGACACCCTCTCGGCCGGTGCCGGCGGAGACCTCGGCCGAGGCGGAGAACCGGGAGCTTCGCCGGCAGGTTGCCGAGCTGAAGTAGGAACGCGAGATCCTGCGCCGGGCGGCCAAGTATTTCGCGGGCGAGACCAACTGGTGAGGAGCCGTAACGGAACAACTGGGAGTTATGGTCCTTCCGAGTCATCACTGGTGGTATACGGATTGTTGTGGCGATACCGGAACGGGTCTTGGCGGTCCTGGATGTGAAGTTCGCGGCGCTCCTGCCGCACCTCGACGAGCGGCAGCGCCGCCTGTATCTGGCCACCGAGGCCAAGGCGTTGGGGCATGGCGGGGCCAAGGCGGTTGCCCGGCTGGCCGAAGTGTCGGAGTCGACCATCGCCCGGGGCCGCGCCGAGCTGACCGAAAGGGCGGCCCCCCTTGGACGGGTGCGCCGGGCCGGAGGCGGGCGCAAGTCCGCCACCGAGCGTGACCCCGGCCTGGTCGCCGCGCTGGAGGCGCTGATTGAGCCGCGCGAGATCGGAGATCCGGTCTCCCCGCTGCGCTGGACCACCGCGTCGCTGCGAGACCTGGCAGGCGAACTGGCCGCGGCCGGCCACCCGGCCAGTGCTCCGCTGGTCGGCAGACTGCTGCATCAAATGGGGTTCAGCCTGCAGGGCATGGCCAAGACCAGGGCTGGAGCCCAAGTCCCCGACCGTGACGCGCAGTTCCGGCACATCAACACCACCGTCGAACAGTTCCTGGCCCAGGGCCTGCCGGTGGTGAGCATCGACGCGAAGCAGAAGGAGCCGATCGGCGACTTCGCCCGCGCTGGCCGCAGCTGGCGGCCCCAGGGCCAGCCCGTCACAGCCCCGGACCACGACTTCACCGACCCGGACACCCCGATCGCGATCCCGTACGGCATCTACGACCTCGCCAACGACTGCGGCTGGGTCAACGTGGGCACCGACCGCAACACCGCCGCGTTCGCCGCGGCCTCACTGCGCCGCTGGTGGATGATGCAGGGCCGCTGGGACTACCCCGACGCCACCAGCCTGCTGATGACTGCAGACGCCGGCGGGGCGAACGCAGCCGACTCCGTGCTGTTCAAAATGGACCTGGCTGCCCTCTGCGACGAACTCGGACTGAGCATCCGTGTCGCTCACTTCCCGCCTGCCACTTCAAAGTGGAACAAGGTGGAGCACCGATTGTTCTCCCGTATCACCCACAGCCTCCGCGGACAGCCGCTGACCAGCTACGAAGTCCTACTCCAGACCATCTCCGCCACCCGAACCAAAACCGGACTGACCGTCCAGGCCGTCCTCGACGAGAACGACTACCCCACGGGCCGCAAGCTCACCAAAGCCGAACGCCGGGCAGTCGCCCAGCGCGTCACGCGCGACGAGTTCCACGGCGAGTGGAACTACGTCATCGCCCCTCGCGACCCCGCAGCGCCCAGCCCGCCACCTCGTCCGCCGACACCAGCCATCCCGCCCGAGGCCACCTATCTGCTGACCCACCCAGCTCTGACCGGGATGACCCGCGAGCAGTTCGACCAACTCGTCCATCGGCTCGAACCCTGCCGAGACCTCCTGGCTGAAGCAAACCGCCAGGCCGAGGGCCGCGACCGGCGGGGCCGCAACCCCGGCTTCGGGGTCCTCGACCATCGCCACCGGGTGCTGGCCGCCCTCCTCAGCTCCCGCAACACTGTCACGATCACCCTGATCGCCCGACTCCTCGGCCGCCCCCAGACCACCGTGGCCTACCACGCCCACGCCAGCAGGCCGCTCCTGGCCTTCGGGGGAACCGAGATGACCGCGATCCTTGCCCACCGTCCGACCCACCCGCCACGGAGCGTCGAAGCACTGAAAGCCGCGATCGAAGCAGGCAGTAGTTGAATTACGGCTCCTGAGCCGCTTCCCGTTCGTCGCCGACCACCAGCACCAGCACGCCTTCGGCGTCAAGCGGCTGTGCCAGGTGCCAGGTCCTTGGCCTGTCCCGCTCCGGGTTCTACCGCTGGATGGCCGGTGTCCCGGCCCGCTCCGCCAGAGCGGCTGCCGATGCCGCTCTCGCGGAGCGCATACGCGCTGTCCACGCCGACTGCGACGGCACCTACGGCGCCCCGCGCGTCACGGCCGAGCTCCGCGACGCGGGACTGAGGGTCAACCACAAGCGGGTCCAGCGGGTGATGCGCCGGTTCGGCATCGTCGGCGTCCACCTGCGCAAGAAGCACCGCACCACGGTTCCCGAGCGTGGCGCCCCCAGGGTCGGGGACCGGATCGGGCGCGACTTCACCGCCGAGGTCCCGAACACCAAGTACGTCGGCGACCTCACGTATCTGCCCGTCGCCGGCGGCAAGCCGCTCTACCTGGCCACGGTCATCGACCTGTGCTCACGCCGCCTGGCGGGCTGGGCCATCGCGGACCACATGCGCGCCGACCTGGTCATCGATGCCCTGGCCGCTGCCGAGAACACCCGCGGCAGCCTGCGCGGAGCGCTGTTCCACAGCGATCACGGGGCGCAATACACGTCCCGGGCATTCGCCGACGCCTGCCACCGGGCGGGCGTGACCCAATCCATGAGCGCGATCGGAAGCTCCGCGGACAACGCCCTGGCCGAAGCGTTCAACGCCTCCCTCAAACGCGAGACCCTCCAGGGCTCCGCCGGCTGGGCCACCGCTGACCAGGCCCGGCTGGCTACCTTCCGCTGGGTCACCCGCTACAACACGCGCCGACGCCACTCCCACCTCGGCCAGACCAGCCCGGTTGCCTTCGAGGCGACCCTCGAAAACCGAGCAACTACACTCGCCCAAGCTGCATAAGACGTGTCCTCACAACAGGGTCAAGCCCCAGCTGCCTAGCAAGGCTAGGGCCTCGGACCCTCCGGTCTCCGCTGTTCTCTGCTTCTGATGGTGCTTCCCGCTTTGGCGATGGCAAGCTTCGGCCATGGGCAAAAACAGCCAGCGCCGACGGAGCGCACGTCAGCAGAGCAAGCAGAACATAGACCGACCGGATGTGTCGGAAATTTCGCGGGCCCGCACCGCGAGGAGGCTCCGCGCCGACATCGCAGTCTGGTTGGCGAACCCGTCAAAGGGTCCTGGCGGGTCCTTCATCGAGGGCGAGAACCCGTCGGACCCGGTGGCGGTGTGGGCTGTCCTGATGCATTGGCTTATGTCGGCTCGGGAGCAGCTAAGCGCGCAGGAGGCACGTAACGCCGTTGACTGGGTCTCGGATTCGCTTGGAATCCAACGCGAGGACCTTCTCAAGGCGGCCGGTCTGATCGGGCATCCGGACGCCGATGGGGGCGTGACTCTCAACGAAGCCATGGAGCACTACGGAGACGACCCCCTCCACTTCACCCTGTACATGTTGCTGCTGAGCGGTGGCCTTGTGGCTACAGTGGGCGGAGGCGACCCCGAGTGGCTCCGGCAGTTCGACCTTGCCGGATGACAACGCAGCCTCAGTAGTTCGTTACGGTCCCTCGGTTCATTCTGCGGACCGTTCCGGCGGCGGTGGAGGAGTCACTGACGGTCGCCGGCCTTCGTGACGGTCGACTGCACGGCGCTGCTCATCACACCGCATTAGCTGTGCTGCTGGCCGCTGAACTGCTGATGCCTTCGCCTCCGTTTAGCCGTCGCTGAATGGAGGGCGAAATTCCAGAAGAAGCAGTTGCCCTGGCCCAAGCTGGTCAGGGGGCAACCCAAACTGCCACCCTCGAACGACGTAGGGCCCGACCGCGATGCGGTCGGGCCCTACGTCTGCCCAGGTGGGCGGGTGCGGAGGATACGAGATTCGAACTCGTGAGGGGTTGCCCCCAACACGCTTTCCAAGTGCCCGCCTGCCGGTTCAGGTGCGTCCGCCAGCGCCCGGACCTGAGCTTATCTACGCTCGGTGTAGTCCGCTGGACCCCAGCGAACACCCACGAATGAGACCAGAACTGAGACCAGAGGGACTCATGCAGCGTGTGCGATGAAGGCGACGGTGGAGGTGTCGCCGTCCAGAGCGATGTTGAGCGATGCGTCGAGTGCCTTGGCAAGCCGAGCCAGCAGGGGAAGGGTGGGAACGGTGCCGCCGAGTTCGAGCTTCGAGACCTGGGGCTGTGTCATGTTGGCTCGCTTGGCGAGTTCGGTCTGGGAGATGCCCAACTCGGTTCGGCGGTCGTACACCGCTTGTCCGAGGTCGAAGGCCATGCGGATCTCGGTGCGCATCGCTTCGACCTCGGGCGGCTCGGCGTAGCCCTCGGCGGCCTTCCGCTCACGGGCGAGCTTCCACTGGGTGTGGTTCATGAGCCTTCTCCCTTCGTGATATCGCGGGTGAACTCGTCGTGCGCGGTGTGGCGCTCGGCTTCGCAGAGCTTCCTGGCCTGCTTGGCACGATCCACTTCGGCATCCTCCCGCATTCGCGTCTTGCGGAACACGGTCAGCAGCACGATTCGGCGACGGGGCGCGAGCCAGTACGTCAGCCGGATGGCGTTGCTGTCGTGGCCGAGGATGAAGCGCAGTTCGCGCAATCCGTCACCCAGATGTCGCGAGTACGGCTCGGCGAGGGTGGTCGGCGCGTCGAGCAGACGTTCCGCCGCATGCTCAGCTTGGAGGTAATTGCGGTCGGACAGGTTGTCCAGCCAGTGCCGGACTTCCGGTTCGATCTCGATCTCCCAGCCATCCTTCATATAGCTGACTGTATAGTTAGCCGAGTGTATGGGCAAGTGAAACGGGAGGAACTGCTGCGCCAGCCCGATGGCCCGGAAGGGCTTGAGCGGCAGCCGGATAGCCGGGATATCCGATCTGGGTCACGTCCTCGGTCAGGTGCGCGAGGTCCACGTCCGGGTTCAGTGCTGAGACGATCTCTTGGGTCAGGGGCTTGAGGTCGTAGATATGTCGGATTGCTGTGATGTCCAGCGCTACCTCGTAGTAGTCCTCGGCGAACTTCTGGTACTCATCCGCCGTGCCACCGACGAGCACCTCGAACATCCACCCTGTCCCATCGACCTCCTCGTGCTCTTCAACGGGCAGTTCCAGGGGTCCGGTGCTCCACGCATCGTCGGAGGGCTGCCGCCAAAAGCACGCGGTCGCACGAGGAACCCCGTCTGCTTCACAGAAGGCCGGCTCCTCAACAAGCGAGCGGAACACCGACGGCACCGTCTCGAAGAGCCCTGGCCAGACCTCAAGCGGTTCGGAGCGCCAGGGGGTCATCGGCGACTCGTGATCGAAGGAGCGAGCGTACGCTCCGGCTGACGAGAAGACGATGGAGTAGTCGTTCCCGGAACCGTCCCTCATCGAGGCAAGCGACTCTGTCGGTGGCCACAGGCGATCGAACGAGAAGAGGCGGTAACTCCATTCGGGGCACAGTATTGCGTCCAACATCGCCATCGCCTGCGAGCGTGCGCGGACGGTCTCGATACCGGGGAGCTTGCTGACTACTTCATAGACGCTCATGGGTTCATCCAAGCGGCAGGCACTGACAAGGTGCCTCACCGCCCCATGGCCGGTCGACGGTCAACCAGAACGACGACCAGAACTCTCTCCCATACTCCCGATGCCCCGCACCATGGCCGCTGTAGTGGTGCGGCCGACGACCAAGTCGGGGCGGAGCCTGAGCAGATCGGTCAGGCCCTGTTCCGCAGGCCCGTCGCGCGTACGGGTGATGTGTGGCCTGGACTTGGCGACGCGGCTTCCAAATCGAAACTGAGGCCAGAAACGCCGAGGGCCCGCACCGGCTAACGGTGCGGGTCCTCTGACCTGCGGAGGATACGAGATTCGAACTCGTGAGGGGTTGCCCCCAACACGCTTCCCAAGCGTCCGCCCAATCCGGAGATCGCCGCCCGCGAGCGACTGTTGCGCGCGTCGGTCTTCAGGTCGAGCCGGTCCCCCCCGTTCTCGAACGCGTGCCGGAACAGCAGGTATATGGCCTCGGGGTTCACCCCCGTGCCCTGGGCTGACCCGGCCAGCCGGCCAGCCAGCTGAAGCCGACCTCGACCGCGTACAGCCCGTCCCCGTTCGGCCACAGCCGGGGATCCCAGTAGGCGGTGACTCCGACCGCCGCCCGAAGGCCCGGTCCACCAGCGCGTACGGAGACAGCGTCCCGCTGGCGCGGAGGGCATGCCGGGTTTCGATGTACCCCGCACCTCGGCCGCGCCAGGCACCCGGGTGAAGCCGTACCCGCTGCGGTCCTGCTCCGCCGCCACCGCCAGGTCCGCCGTATGGCGCGGCTCCAGCGGCTCCAACCGCACCAGCCGCACCAGCCGCACCAGCGCGCCTTCCAGGACGGGTCCGGCCAACGTGAATCCCATCGATCACCACTCCAACGCGCAGGTCGGAGAGTCCGAGTCCGAACCACAGACCGCCGGTCCCGAGCGTTCCAGAGCCGACCCGCCGCGTCGCTCGATTTCCGCGTGGAGCGCACACTGACGACCGCTCAGCGGTTAGCCTCGGCTGATGACCGAGCTGAAGATCAGAGAGACCCTGCCGGGCGACGGAGCGGCGTGCGCAAGTATGTGGCGGGGGTCCGGCGAGTTCTTCGCCAGCATCAACCCCGACACCTTCCAGGTGCCGGCGGCCGAGGGCCTGGCCGAGTGGCTGGAGGAGATCAACGCCCTCTTCCGCGCCGACCCGGCCGTACTGCACCTGGTGGCCGAGGTGGACGGGGCCGTCGTCGGCCACATATCGGCGACCCTGCACGAACCGATCGACACCGCGGCGCGGCAGCTCCAGACCGACCTGTCGCGTCGGCGGCTGCATGTGGACAGCCTCGGCGTCTCGGCGGCGCACCGCACAGCGGCATCGGCTCGGCCCTGATGCGGGCGGTGGAGGAGTGGGGGCGGGACCAGGGGGCCGAGGTCGTCCTGCTGGAGACGGAGTCCAACAACCCGCTGTCCGTGCCGTTCTACCAGGAGCGCATGGGATTCACCGCGCAGATCATCGGCTTTCGCAAGGAGATAGCCCCCGGCTGAGCAACCGCTCCCGACCGGGGAACGCTCACCGGAACATCACGTTCGTTAGGGGTAGCTATGCAGTTGCAGGTCAAGGTGATCAGTCCCGAGGAGCACCTGGCGTTCGTGCGGGGACTGGCCTCGGCGAGCCATATGCAGGTGCCGTCGTGGGGCGAGGTCAAGCCCGACTGGGACACGGAGTGCCTGGGCTGGTCGGACACCGACGGCCGGATCGTCGGCGTCGGGCTGGTGCTCTACCGTCCGCTTCCGAAGGTCAAGCGGTATCTGGCCTACCTGCCGCAGGGCCCGGTGATCGACTGGTCGGACCCCGACCTGGAGCGATGGCTGAGGCCGCTGCTGGCGTATCTGAAGCGCCGGGGAGCGTTCGCGGTGAAGGTGGGGCCGCAGGTCGTCGCCCGCCGCTGGGAGGCGGCCGTGGTCAAGGACGCCATCACCGACCCCGAGGTACACCGCCTCGGCGACGTCCCCGCCGGCTCGACCGACCCTCAGGCGGCGGCCCTGGTCGAGCGGCTGCGTGGGCTGGGCTGGCGGCAGGCGGCCGACAGCCAGCAGGGCTTCGCCGCCGGCCAACCGCGCTACGTCTTCCAACTGCCGCTGGCCGGACGCTCCCTGGACCAGGTCCAGGGCGGGTTCAACCAGCTGTGGCGACGCAACATCAAGAAGGCGGACAACGCCGGGGTGAAGGTGATCCAAGGCGGCTACGACGACCTGGACACCTTCTACCGGCTGTACGCCGAGACCGCGGTCCGCGACCGGTTCACCCCTCGGCCGCTGGAGTACTTCCAGCGGATGTGGCAGGCCCTGAGCGCGGAGGACCCCGACCGGATGCGGCTGTACCTGGCCGAACACGAGGGGGAAACGCTGGCCGCCGCCACCATGCTCACCGTCGGCGACCATGTCTGGTACTCCTACGGCGCCTCCACCAGCCGCAACCGCGAGGCGCAGCCGAACAACGCGATCCAGTGGCGGATGATCCAGGACGCGCAGGAGCTCGGCGCCTCGGTGTACGACTTCCGCGGCATCACCGACACCCTCGACGAGAGCGACGACCACATCGGCCTGCTGCGGTTCAAGGTCGGCACCGGCGGCCAGGCCGTCGAGTACGTGGGCGAGTGGGACTTCCCGCTGAACAAGGTCCTCCACAAGGCGCTGGACCTCTATCTGTCCCGACGCTGAGGCATCATGAGTGGATGTTGGCCGACACCGCACGACGCGCCGAGGACCTGATCACCGCGAAGATCCGCCGGGACGCGGCGACGCCCACCGCCCGGGAGTCACTGAACGCCAAAACCGGCCAGTGGGGACGGGTGGTGGCGCTGCGCGTCCCGGCGCTGCCCGAACTGGCCTTCTACAACAAGGCCCGTGGGGTCAACGAGGACGACCTGCCGCACCTCGACGCGATCTCCGCGTTCTTCGCCGACGCCGGAGCCGTCCCCACGCTGGAGGTGTGGGCGGGCGACGCCCGCGACCGGCTCGGCGCGGTCCTGGCCCGCCGTGGGATGTACGCCGGCACGGTCACCGCGACCCTGCACCGCGAACTGGGCTCCGCCCCACACCCTGCCGAGCCCGCGCACCACTCGGTCACCGTCGAGGAACTCGACCCGGCCGACGACGCGGACTACCTGCCCACACTCGTCGGCGGGTACGAACTCGCCCAGGCGCGGCCCGAACAGCACGCCATGCTGGGCGTCGAACATGATCCGGTGGCCGTGCGCCGCTACCTCGCCCGCGTCGACGGCCGACCGGCCGCTGCCGCCAGCCTCTACCTGCGTCCCGGCGACGCCCGGCACCCCGGCGGCGCGCTGCTCAGCGGTGCCGCGACGCTGCCCCAATACCGCCGCCACGGGTGCCAGAGCGCGCTGATCAGCCGACGCCTCGCCGACGCCGGGCAGGTCACCGACCTCGCCGTGGTGACGGTCGGCTACGGGTCGGCAAGCCAGACCAACCTCGAACGGGCCGGCTTCCGGATCACCCACACCCGCACCGCCTGGCGTCCGCTGGTCACCGAGCAGCCCCGCCGGCGTCAACTGCTGCGGCTCGGCTAGGCCGTGGGCCCGCTTCGGAAACCTCAGCGGAGCGATCAGCCTGCTGCGATAATCGAGCGCATGCCCGAGCCCGAACCCTACGAAGTCCGCTACGGCTGGAACACCCAGGTCCCCTGCGGACGTTCGTGGTCTCGCCCGAAGCCCACCGGTAGCCCCACCGAACACAACCCGCCGCAGGCCACCGCTCAAGGCCACCGCTCAAGGCCACCGCCCAAGGATGCCGATGACCGATCAAGCGCTCCCCACAGCCGAGTTGGTGCAGGCTGTGCTGGCCGCCCAGCCGGGCCCCTGGGGGGCCGGGGCCCGGGTGCTGTCCGTGCGGGACCTGTCGCCGGGGTTCGGGCAGGCGGTCGTCCTTCGGGTCGAGGTCGCGACGCCGCAGGGCGGTGCCTCTCCCTGGATCGTGAAGGTCCCGGGCTGGGGCGGCCCCTCCCTGCTGGACTCCCAGGACACCCAACTTGCCTTCCGCGAAGCCCAGTTCCTGAGCGGTGAGCTGCCCGGCCGACTCCCCCGGGGTCTGGCCACACCGCCCGACGCGACCGTGCTGCGGCACGACGGCCGCCAGTGGATCGTCATGCGCGACGTCGGTGCGGCCCTCAACCGGCCGTGGACCCCCGCCGCCGCCACCACCGCGGCCCGGTCCATCGCACTCCTGCACCTACCCGCGACGCTGGACCCCGCCCTGCTCGACACGCCTTGGCTGGAACGGTCCGGCCACGCCGCCTACCCGCACCACGTCCCGGCGGCTCACGAGAACCTCGACGCCCTGGCCGGCCACCCGCTGCCGGCGGACCTGTTCACCGACCGGCAGGTCCGGGCACTGCACCTGTGCCTGGACGCGGCACCGAAGTTGGCGGCTCAGGCCGACGAGCTCCCGGCCACCCTGGTGCACGGCGACCACCACCCGCGCAACGCCGGTCTCGACCACGACGGCACGCTCGTGCTGATCGACTGGGAACATGTCGGGATCGGTCCGGTGGGGTTCGCCCTGGCCACCTTCGTCGCGCTGTACCGCGCCTTCGGCGGCCAGGGCGACCTGGACGAGGCCGCCCTGCTGGCGGCCTACGGCCAGGCCCTCAGCGACCTGGCCGGTACCGACCTGCGCCGCCCGGCCGCCCTGGGCTTCGCCCTGGCCCACCTGACCTGGGGCCTGCACCTGCGGCTCGGGCCGGGACTGTCCGCCGTCCGCCAGGGCTTCCACGGCGACACCCCACGGGCCTGGGCCCCGCACCTGGACGACATCCGCACCGGCTCCCGCCGTGCCCTCTCCTGGGCCGCGGCGGCCGGACTCGGCCCCCTCGAAGCCTGACGAGCGCCGACCGAACAGGCTCAACACGAACGCGTGTTACGGGAGCACGACGCCCACAATAAGGATCGCCGCCGGCAACCGGTTCCACCGGCATCGTCCGCGGGTCGCTGACCTGCCGCTATCGACCCGGGACCACCGTCCGCCGATTCACCGGCGATTTCCTTCGGGCTGTTGACGAAAAAATTGCGAGTTCCGCATCCTGTCGGGCGTACCGCGACGCCGCCCCGGTCACCACGGCGGCGGCCCGGTAGCACCACCCCTCCGCCCCTCCTCGTTCCCACCGGGAGCCCATCAGCATGCGCGGAACCCACTCCCCCACCGTCCCCACGCCCACCCACGCCCACGCGACCCGGCAACGGAAGCGCTGGCGAAGAGCCCTCTCCTCGCTGTTGGCCACCGTCGCCCTGGTGGTCTGCGCGCTCGTCGCGACTCCGGCGACCTCGCAGGCCGCCGGATCGTTGCCGTGCGACATCTACGGCGCCGCGAGCACCCCCTGCGTCGCCGCGTACAGCACGGTACGGGCGTTGTACTCCAGCTACGACGGCAACCTCTACCAGGTCACCCGCGCCTCGGACGGCACGGCGCTCGACATCGGGGTGTCGGCGGCCGGGGGTTACGCCAACGCCGCCGCGCAGGACTCCTTCTGCGCCGGAACCAGTTGCACCATCACCACGATCTTCGACCAGTCCGCCGCACACAACGACCTCACCATCGAAGGCGCCGGAGCCGCCGGCGCGGCCGACCACGGCGCCTCGGCCTCCGCGCTGCCGATGTTCGTCAACGGACACCACGTCTACGGGGTCCTGATCACCCCGGGCACGGGCTACCGCCACACCGCCGGCGCCGGCGTGGCCACGAACGGCCAACCCGAGTCGATGTACATGGTGACCAGCGGCACCTATGTGAACGGCGGCTGCTGCTTCGACTTCGGCAACGCCGAACGCACCGTCTCCGACACCGGCAACGGCCACATGGACGCGGTCTACATTGGCACCCGTTGCCACCTGCCCCCGTGCACCGGCTCCGGCCCCTGGGTGGCGGCGGACCTGGAGAACGGCCTGTACCAGGGCAGTGGCAACAACCCGGCGGACCTGGGCGACAACAGTGACTTCGTGACCGCGCTGGTCAAGAACGACGGGCAGACCACCTTCGCCGTCAAGGGCGGTGACTCCCAGTCCGGCGCGCTCTCCACCTGGTGGGACGGGGCCCTGCCGAGCGGTGGTTACACCCCCATGCACCAAGAGGGTTCCATCGTGCTGGGCACCGGCGGCGACAACAGCAACGCCTCCGCCGGGGCGTTCTTCGAGGGCGTGATGACGTCCGGCTACTCCACCGACGCGGCCGACAACTCGGTCCAGGCGAACATCGTCGCCGCGGGCTACTCCGGCAGCAGCGACGGGGTCTCCGGGTCGACCATCAGCGGACCGGGCGGGACCTGCGTGGACGTGGCGGGCGACGACACCGGGGTGGACCACGCCGCCGTGCAGCTGTGGGGCTGCCAGCCCTACGCCGTCGACCAGCACTGGACGCACAACTCCAACGGCTCGCTGGAAACCCTCGGCCGCTGCATGGACATCATGGGCAACAGCACCGCGAGCGGCACCGACGTCCAACTCTGGGACTGCAACGGCGTCGGAGGCCAGGTGTGGACCCAGCAGGCCAACGGGTCGCTGCTCAACCCGCAGTCCGGCCTCTGCCTGACCGCGACCAACGGCGCCACCGCCAACGGAACGAGGCTGGAGACGGCGGCCTGCGACGGAAGCGCGGCGCAGGACTTCACGCTCAACTGAGGACGCTCGCCAACCCACCGGAACATTGCGCCATGTTGCCTACCATGACGTTTTTTCCGGAGGGTTGACGAAAAAAATCACGAACCAGCATGCTGACCGCCATGCAGTCATTCGACAACCCGCTGGCGCAACTGCGCAGGACCCACGAGGCCCAGGTCCTCGGCCTGTTGCGCCGCCAGGGCCAGCTCAGCCGAGCCGAGTTGGGGTCGCGGTCCGGGCTGTCGAGAACCACGCTGTACGACATCGTCAGCGGCCTGCTGGCGTCCGGCACGGTGGTCGCGGCCGAGCCCCAGGGGCCGCGCCGCCGGGGCCGACCGGTCGAGCTGATCAGCCTCAACCCGGCCGCGGGCTACGCCCTCGGGATCGACTTCGCCCGCCGCGCGGTACACGTGGCCATGGTGAACGCGGCCCACGAGGTGATCGGCACGGCCGGGGAGGAGCACCCGGCCGGGCTCGGGCTCGACAGCCGGGTGGCCCTGGCCCGCCGACTGGTGACCGCACTCGGCGCGGGCACTCCCCAGCCGGGTTCCCTCGGCGCGATCGGCGTCGGCGTGGTCGGTCCGGTGCCGAACGCCGGCACGGAACCCAACGGCCGACTGAGCCAGGCGCTGTACGAGGCCTTCGCCGCACCAGTGGTGCTGGACAACAACACCAGGCTGGCCGCCCTCGCCGAGGCCACCTGGGGCGCGGCGGCCGGCTGCGCGGACGCGCTCTACCTGCGGCTGTCATACGGGGTGGGCGGCGGCCTGGTGGTCGGCGGGGCCCTGCACCGGGGCGCCGACGGCCTCTCCGGCGAGATCGGGCACATCGTGGTCGAGCCGGGCGGCCACCGCTGCGAGTGCGGCGGCCGGGGCTGCCTGGAGACCGTCAGCTCGGTGGGCGCGGTGCTCTCGGCGGTCCGGGCCGCGGGCGGGACCGCCGACTCGCTGCCCGGGCTGGTGCGAGCGGCCGCCGCCGGAGACCGTGCGGTGCTGGACGTGCTCGGGGTCGTCGGCGAGCGGGTCGGCCGGGTGCTCGCCGCGCTGTGCAACGCCATCGGCCCGAGCGCCCTGGTGGTGGGCGGCGAACTCACCGAGACCGGTGCGCCGCTGTTCGGACCGATGGCGGCGGCGCTGCGGGAGGGGTTCGCCCCCTTCGCGCGCAGCCGACTGGAGCTGCGCCGCGCGGTCCTCGGCGACTACGGCGGCGCGTTGGGCGGCATCGCACTGGTGCTGCACGATTCGCCGCTGCTCGCCAGATACACAACTCCGGTGCAGCAAAGCAGAGCTGACGATGTGTCCAATGAAGAAGCCGACGATCTCGTGGATGGAGGGACCCGTGAGCGCCACTGAGACCCCGGTCGCGACAGCGACCCAGGGGCGCGCGCCGCGACCGCGCCGTGCCCACCGTACCCGCCGAACCCAGTACCGGAGCTCGACCACGTTGCTGCTGAACGTGGTCGCGGTGGCCTTCGGCGTCGGCCTCTGGCAGGTGCTGGCGTCCGCCGGAGTTGAGGGCTTGCCCGGTCCGGCGTCGGTGGCCCAACGCGGGTGGCAGTTGCTGGCGAACGGAACCCTTGAAGGGGACATCCTGGCCAGCCTGCGACGGGTGCTGATCGGCTTCGCCCTGGGCTCGCTGCTGGCCGTACCGGTGGGATTCCTGATGGGCTGGTATCCGTGGGCCCGGGGTCTGCTGGAACCCTATGTGCAGTTCTTCCGGGCGGTGCCGCCGCTGGCGTTGATACCCATGGCCATCGTGCTGCTGGGAATCGGCGAGACGCCGAAGATCTTCGTGATCTTCCTGGCGGCCTTCCTGTCGAGTGTCGTCGCCGCCTACCAGGGCGTCGTGGACGTGGACCGGACGCTGATCGACGCGGCCAGGGTACTGGGCGCGAGCGACTGGGAGATCTTCCGCCGGGTGGTGGTGCCGGCCGCCTCGCCGTTCATCCTGGTCGGCATGCGGATCGGTCTCGGATCCGCCTGGGGCACCCTGGTGGCCGCCGAACTCATCGCCGCACAAGAGGGTTTGGGCTTCCGCATGCAGCAGGCCGAGCTCTACTACGACCTTCCGACGATCTTCGTCTCGCTGATCGCCATCGGGACCCTCGGGCTCCTGATGGACCGTCTGTTGCAGCGCGTCGAGCGCCGGATCACCCGATGGCAGGAACGCCGATGACCAGTACCCCGACCCACGGCCACACCGCACCGCTCGGACGCACGTCCGCCGCGAAGATCTCGTTCCAGCAGGTCAGTCGGGTGTACCCGGTCCAGGACGGGGACTTCACCGCCCTGGACCGGGTGTCGCTGGACATCGGCGACGGCGAGTTCGTCACCGTGGTCGGCCCTTCCGGTTGCGGCAAGAGCACCTTGCTCGGCCTTGCCGCCGGACTGGTCCAACCGACCGGCGGGCAGGTGCTGTTCGAGGGCGAACCGGTCACCGGTCCCGGCCCGGAGCGCGGAGTGATCTTCCAGCAGTACGCGCTGTTCCCGTGGCTGACCGTGCGCGGAAACGTCGAGTTCGGGCTGAAACTCGCCCGTCTGCCGGCCGCCGAGCGGCGGTCGCGGGCGCAGCGGGCCATCGACCTGGTCGGTCTCGGCGACTTCGCCGACGCCCTGCCGAAGACCCTGTCCGGCGGCATGCGCCAGCGCTGCGCCATCGCCCGCGCCTACGCGGTCGACCCGCACGTGCTGCTGATGGACGAGCCGTTCGGCGCGCTGGACGCGCTGACCCGGGTGGAACTCCAGGAGGAGCTGCTGGCCACCTGGGACCGCGAGCGGCGCACCGTGCTCTTCGTCACCCACGACGTGGACGAGGCCGTCTACCTGGCCGGACGGGTGGTGGTGATGGCCTCCCGGCCCGGCCGGATCCACCGGGTGGTGGACGTCGACCTGCCGTACCCGCGCACCGAGGAGGTCAGGCTGTCACCGGAGTTCGCCGCCGTCCGCAACGAGGTCTGGCACGCCGTCCACCACCAGCCCGGCCCCGCCGCCCGCTGATCCGCTCCCGCTGACCCCGTCCGCCTTCCGCTCCCCAGTCACCCGATCTCCCAGTCACCCGATCCCCCAGTCACCCGAGAAGGAACCACGTCGCCATGCGTCTGATCTCCCGCGCCCTGATCTCCGCCGCCCTGGTAACCACGCTGTCACTTGGGGTGACCGCATGCTCGTCCGGGAGCGGTTCCGGCTCCGCTCATCTGACGACCGTCAACTTCGGCTACATCGCCGACTACAACGGCTCCAGCCTGTTGGCCATCGCCGACAAGGAGGGGCTGTGGGCCAAGGCCGGGCTCAAGCCGTCGCTGAAGGTCTTCACCAACGGCCCGCTCCAGATCACCGCGTTGGGCGCGGGGGATCTGGATTTTGGCTACATCGGCCCCGGAGCGCTGTGGCTTCCGGCCTCGGGCAAGGCCAAGGTCGTCGCCATCGACACGCTGACCACGGCGGACCGGGTGATCGCGCAGCCGGGGATCACCTCCATGCAGGGCCTCAAGGGCAAGAAGGTCGGCGTGCCGGAGGGCACCTCCGGGGAGATGGTGCTGAATCTGGCGCTGCAGAAGGCCGGGATGACGCCGAAGGACATCCAGGAGGTGCCGATGGACCCGGCCACCATCGTCTCGGCCTTCCTCTCCGGGCGGATCGCCGGTGCGGGCATCTGGTACCCGCTGCTGAGCAGCATCCAGGCCAAGAAGTCGAACCTGGTCGAGGTCGCCTCGGACACCGACTTCACCGCCACCGACGCCTTTCCCACGGCCTTCGTCTCGGGTGAGAAGACCAGTCCGGCGCTGACCAAGAAGGTGTTGCAGGTGCTGGCGGAGGCCAACGACTACCGGGCCGCCCATCCGCAGCAGGCGATAGCCGACTCGGCCTCGCTGCTCAAGGTGAGCCTGGCGGCGGCCAAGCTCGACGCCCAGAACGTGACGGTGTTCAGCACGGCCCAGTTGGTGGCGAAGGGTCAGGACGGCACGATCGACAACTGGCTGAACGGGCTCGACAAGTTCTTCGTCCAGACCAAGCAACTCACCAGCGTGCCGGCGCCGTCCAGCTTCTACGACAGCACCCTGTACGCCCAGGCGGCCTCGGCGGCGAACGGTGCCGGACAGTGAACCTGCTGTTCCTGATGACCGATCAGCACCGGGTGGACACCCTGGGCTGCTACGGCAATCCGCAGGTGGCCACACCGAACCTGGACCGCCTGGCCGCCAGCGGGACCCGCTTCGACCGCTGGTACACCCCGACCGCCATCTGCACCCCGGCCCGGGCCAGCCTGCTCACCGGCCAATCGCCGTTCAGGCACCGGCTGTTGGCCAACCAGGAGCGCAATGTCGGCTACCTGGAGGACCTGGCTCCCGATGTCTTCACCTTTCCGCAGGCCCTGGCCGAGCGCGGCTACCAGCTGGGCCTGGTCGGCAAGTGGCATGTGGGCACCCGGCGTACGGCCGCCGACTACGGCTTCGAGGGACCGGAGTTGGCGGGCTGGCACAACCCGGTGGACCATCCCGACTACCTGGCGTACCTGGCGGAGCGCGACCTGCCGCCGTACCGGATCTCCGATCCGATCCGGGGCGTCACCCCCAACGGCAACCCGGGTAATCTGCTGGCCGCGCGACTGCACCAGCCGGTGGAGGCCACCTTCGAGCACTACCTGGCCACCCGCGCGATCGAGCAACTGGAGCGCTACGCCGAACAGCGGCGGCCGTTCTTCCTGGCCACCCACTTCTTCGGTCCACACCTGCCCTACCTGCTGCCGGACGCCTACTTCGACCGGTACGACCCGGACCAGGTGGAACTGCCGGCCTCGGTCGCGGAGACCTTCGAGGGCAAGCCGCCGGTACAACGCAACTACAGCGACCACTGGACCTTCGACACCCTGCCGGCGGAGACCAGCCGCAAGTTGATCGCCGCGTACTGGGGCTACGTGACCCTGATCGACGAGCAGATCGGCAGAATCCTGACCAGGGTCGACGAGTTGGGGCTCGGCTCGGACACCGCCGTGTTCTTCACGGCCGACCACGGCGAGTTCACCGGCGCGCACCGGCTGCACGACAAGGGCCCGGCGATGTACGAGGACATCTACCGCACGCCCGGCATCATCCGGGTGCCCGGCGCACCCGCACAGGTCCGCGACGAGCTGGTGTCGCTCACCGACTGCACCGCGACCCTGCTGGAGCTGGCCGGTTGCGACCCCGCTCCGGCGGTCGACAGCCGCAGCCTGCTGCCCCTCGTTCGCGGCGAAACACCGCCCTGGCCAACCGAGTTGGTGGCCGAGTTCCACGGCCACCACTTCCCCTACCCGCAGCGGATGATCCGTTCGGGACAGCACAAGCTGGTGGTCAACCCGGAGTCGGTGAACGAACTGTACGACCTGGAGTCGGACCCGCACGAACTGCGCAACCGCTACCGGGACCCGGCGTGCGCCCCGGTGAGACGACGGCTGATGCAGCGGCTGTACGAACTGCTGCGGGAACGCGGGGACAACTTCTACCACTGGATGACCCCGATGTTCGAGGTCGGCCCGGCCGACCACGATCCGACCCTCAGCGCCTTCGAACGCGGGGACGCCGCCTGGCAACCGTCCATCTCCAGCCGCTGACCACCGGCTGGGCAGCCACCGAATCGAGGCCCGATGCCCCACCCGACCACCCTCCACCCCGAGCCCACGGGAACCTCCGCACGGGGGCCAGCGCCGTCCCCCAAGGGCATGGTCCGGGTGCCTGGCGGCAGCTTCCTGATGGGCAGCGAGGACTTCTACCCGGAGGAGCGCCCGGTTCGCCGGGTCGGCGTGGACGGGTTCTGGATGGACGTCCACCCGGTGACCGTCGGCGCGTTCCGCCGTTTCGTCAAGGCGACCGGATACGTCACCGTGGCCGAGCGGCCACTCGACCCGGCCCGCTACCCCGGCGCGGACCCGGCACTGCTGGTCCCGGGCGCGCTGGTGTTCCGGATGACCTCGGGACCGGTGCCGCTGGACGACTACCGGCGCTGGTGGCAGTACGTGCCGGGGGCCGACTGGCGACGTCCGCACGGCCCGGGCGGTGCGGAGGGCGCCCGCGACACCCATCCGGTCACCCAGGTGGCCTACGAGGACGCGCTGGCCTACGCCGCCTGGGCCGGCCGCTCGCTGCCCACCGAAGCCGAGTGGGAGTACGCGGCACGTGGCGGCCTTCAGGCCGCACCCTATGTGTGGGGAAACGAACGCGAACCGCGCGGCCGTCGGATGGCCAACATCTGGTACGGCGACTTCCCCTGGCGGCTTGACACTCCGTCAGGTCGTCCCGGAACCACGGCAGTCGGCCGCTACCCCGGCAACGGCTACGGGCTCCACGACATGGCCGGGAACGTGTGGGAGTGGACCACCGACCACTACACCGCCCTCCGTCCAGGCGCGGCGTCCTGCTGCGGCCCCGCGTCAGCCCAACTCGACCCAGCCGAGGGCCAATTCACCCAGCGGACGGTGAAGGGCGGCTCTCATCTCTGCGCCGCCTCCTACTGCGTCCGCTACCGCCCGGCGGCCCGGCAGGGTGAGAGCACCGACACCTCGACCTCACACCTCGGCTTCCGCTGCGTCCTGCGCCCCGAACCCGGGTGCGCCCAGTAGCACGGCCGCGAGCGAACCGCCGCGAGCGAACGACCTCGACGGCCGGGTCGGCGGACCCCTGGAGTCGCTGGTCATGGTGCCCCTCAACGATGCCGTAGGACGGCTGCTGGACGACCCGAACCCCGCCGTCCTGGCGACGACCCTGCTGATCTCCTCGGCGGCCGGGCGGTGCAAGGAGCGCAACCTGCGCCGCGACCCGAGGGCGAGCCTGATCGTCTACGATCCGGCGGACCCGCAGCGCTACGTCGAGATCCGTGGCCGGGCGACGGTGACCGAGGATGTCGGGCGGGCGCCGGCGGTCCGGCTCGCCGAGGCGTACGAGGGGCCGGGCGCGGGCCAGGAGTACCTGGAGCTCCCGCCCCAGGTGATGCGGATCGTCCTGTGGATCACCCCGGAGCACCTGACCGGCACCCTGCCCGCCGACGCCACGCCCACGCCGGCACCCGTGTCGGCAGCCGCGCCGACACCCGTCACCCGTCACCCGGCGACATCGGACTCCACCTGATGCACCGCCCGCGCTGATCCCGCCCGATCATCCGCTGCCCGATCATCCGCTGCCCGATCGTCCAACGTCTGCACCTGGATCCGGACCTGCTCGCCCTCCCCGTCCGGCTCCTCGAAGCCGGCCAGATAGCGGTTGAGCAGGTCCGCGTCCACAGTGACGGCGTTGGCGCCGTCCTGGCGGTTGCGGACCGCCAGGCGACGCTCCAGCGTCGCCCGGTCCGCCTTCAGGTGGATCAGTTCCCAGCGGTAGCCGTGGCTCTCGGCCAGCACCTTGTACTCGTCCCGGGAGGCCCGGCTCCAGAAGCTGTAGTCCATCACCACGTTCTGCCCGGCCCGCATCAACTCGACCAGTTCCTGCCGCTGTTCGCGGCGCACCTGGTCCTTGAGCCGGTCGTACCGCTCCGGCTCCAGTGCCAGTCCGGCGTCCTGGCCGCCGAGCACCCGCCACACCACCTCGTCGATCGACAGCCGGACGTAACCCCGGCGCACCAGCCCCAGCGCGTACGTGGTCTTGCCCGCCCCCGGAGGGCCGCACATCAGCACCACGGTGCCGCGCGGGTCCGCAGCCGAGGATTCGTCTGTCGTCACGGCCGCGAGAGTAGGCGCCGCGCGCAGCTCCGGGCCAGCGAATTTCCGACTCCACGAATTTCCGGTCGGAAAAAATTACAGTGGCAGTAAATATATGGCGGCTGGACTATGCTGCTCCCATGAGGATCGCCCCATGAGCATGCGCAGCGTGGACTGGACGGCATTGCGCCCCCGCGCCCAGGAGCCCCCCGGCGAGGGTCTGCGGGAGCGGAAGAAGCGGCTGATGCGACAGCAACTGTCCGACACGGCAACCGAGATGTTCCTGGAGCGCGGCTTCGACGCGGTCCGGGTGTCGGAGGTCGCCGAGGCGTGCGGGGTGTCGGAGAAGACAGTCTTCAACTACTTCCCCACCAAGGAGTCCCTGGTCCTGGACCTGGGTGAGGCCACCATGGCCTCGCTGCGCACTGTCCTGGCCGACCCCGGCCTGTCCCCGGTCCGGGCCGCACTGCGGATCCTCGCCGACGAGCTGCACGGCCTCACCGGCTGGCTCGCCGCGCAGCCGGACCCGGCGCAGGCCGAGGCCCTGCTGCTGCGCTTCGGCATGCTCACCAGATCCACCCCGTCCCTGCGGGCCTATCACCGGGACATGGCCGACCGGCAGGTCGCCGCGGCGGCGGCGGTCCTGGCCGAGCGGGCCGGGACGAGCCCGGACGAACCCGAACCGCAGATCGCGGCCACCGCCCTGCTCGGCCTGTGGCCGGTGCAGTTCCAGGCCCTGCGCCGGCACCTCGGCCGCGGCTTCACCCCCGACCAGCTGCACGAGTCCATCACCGCCGACGTCCGCCGCGCCGCCCACCTCATCACCACCGGCCTCGGCTCCTTCGGCACGGAACGAGGCTGACGGGCTACTTGCGCCCGCGCTTCTCGCGGACCCGGACGCTGATCGAGATCGGGGTGCCGACGAAGCCGAACTCCTCGCGCAGCCGGCGCTCCACGAAGCGCCGGTAGCCGGCCTCGATGAAGCCCGAGGCGAACAGCACGAAGCGCGGGGGCTTGGCCCCGGCCTGGGTGCCGAACAGGATCCGGGGCTGCTTGCCGCCGCGGACCGGGTGCGGGTGGGAGGCGACCAGTTCGCCGAGGAAGGCGTTCAGCCGGGCCGTCGGGATCCGGGTCTCCCAGCCCTCCAGCGCCGTCTCGATCGCCGGGACCAGCTTCTCCATGTGCCGTCCGGTCAGCGCCGAGATGTTGACCCGGGGGGCCCACTGGACCTGGACCAGGTCCTGCTCGATCTCCCGCTCCAGGTAGTAGCGGCGCTCCTCGTCGATCTGGTCCCACTTGTTGTAGGCGATCACGACGGCCCGGCCGGACTCGACGGCCATGGTGATGATCCGGGTGTCCTGCTCGGCGATGGTCTCGCTGGCGTCGATCAGCACCACCGCGACCTCGGCCTTCTCCAGCGCGGCGGCGGTGCGCAGCGAGGCGTAGAAGTCCGCGCCGGCGGTCTGGTGCACCCGGCGGCGGATACCGGCGGTGTCGATGAACTTCCAGGTCTTGCCGCCGAGCTGGATCAGCTCGTCGACCGGGTCGCGGGTGGTCCCGGCGACCTCGTTGACGACGACCCGGTCCTCCTTGGCGACCTTGTTCAGCAGGCTGGACTTGCCGACGTTGGGGCGGCCGATCAGGGCGACCCGGCGCGGTCCGCCGACGATGTCGGAGGCGAAGGTCTGCTCGGGCGCGGGCGGCAGCTTCTCCAGGATGGCGTCCAGCAGGTCGCCGGAGCCGCGGCCGTGCAGCGCCGAGACGCAGTACGGCTCGCCCAGGCCGAGCGACCAGAGCATGGCCGCGTCGGCCTCGCCGGACAGCCCGTCCACCTTGTTGGCGCAGAGCACCACCGGCTTGCCGGACTTGCGGATCAGCTTGACCAGGGCC
>Ga0302314_10001698_pt1 | contig 41184 bp, 37 predicted proteins | sample III_Palsa_N2_3_FD_200533 | JGI IMG/M metagenome (GOLD analysis project Ga0302314, IMG submission 200533) | Peat permafrost microbial communities from Stordalen Mire near Abisko, Sweden - III_Palsa_N2_3 | ecosystem: Environmental > Terrestrial > Soil > Palsa > Peat permafrost | place: Sweden... | reverse complement strand
AGGGGTGGGAGGGCGGCAACCGGTCGCCCTCCCACCCTCATGGCCTACCGTCAGTTGGTGAAGTAGAGGTAGTCCCAGCCGGTGGACGTGGATGCGTTGTAGTCGTCGCCGGAGCCTCCGTCGTAGTAGACGGAGCGCACTCGGACCTCGATGCCGGAGTAGCCCGATGCGCCGAGGTTCACCCTCACCGAGCCGCGGGAGCCCAGGGGCACGTACCCGCCGTCGATGGTCCGCCAAGCGCCCTGGTAGAACTGCTGCACCTGGAGGTAGACCTGTCGGCCCTTTGAGTAGGGCATGTACGCGGTCACGATCACGTCGGTGTTCTTGTGGTAGTACGCGTAGCTGATCGAGCCAATCCTCGCGGTCCGGTACTCATTCGACAGCGCCTCGGCGACCCGGGTGTAGGCGTACGTGCGGGTGGTGACCGTGCTGGGCGCGGTGCGGTCGTCGCCGGCGTAGACGGCGCTGAAGGTCCAGTTGCGGTACATGGTCACCGAGACCGACAGGTTGCCGGAGGAGTTGACCGCACCGGCCTTCAGTAGCTGCCGACCCTCACCGTACGGGGTGCCGTAGAGCGAAACCGTGCGGTTCCTGTACTCCGACCCCAGGTGCACCGTATAGGTCACCTTGGTGCCGTAGTTCACCGCCTTGCCGCTGTTGGTGACGGTCAGCACCGGCGTGGTGCGCGACACCGCGACCGTCGCCGAACCGCTGGCCGCGCTGTGCGTGGTGTCGCCCGCGTAGGAGACGGTGTACGTCACCGTGCCACCGGCAGGCGGAGTGTCCTTGAAACTGAACGCGCCACCCGCGCCGACGGTGACCGCGGCCAGCGCCTTGCCCGTGGGGTTGTCCAGATCTGTACGGGTCACCGCCAGACTGACCCCGGCCGGGACCGCCGACGGCGAGGTGAGCTTGCCCGTGACCGTGAGGGACGCAGCGCGGGTCGCCTTGGCCGGGGCGGTGACCGTGAGCGTCGGCTGTTCCTTGGTCGGGTCGCTCAGGGACCGCAGTGTCAGCACGCCGGCGTCGTTCTGGGAGACGGCGAACAGCCGGCTCTCGTCCGGGGCCCACGCCAGGATGCCGGGCAGCAGGGTGTCCGCGCCGCTGCTGCTACCGGTGTTGGGGAAGTCGTATTCGCGATAGGGCGCACCGGCTCCCGGACGGAACATGTGGACGGACGGGGCGTACCAGGAGAAGCTGCCGCCGGCGACGGTCCCGTCCGGGGCGACCGCCACCGCGTTGGGGTAGGGGTCGATCGGGTAGCTCCCGGTGACCCTCAGGTCGGTGGCGGAGTACTCGCCCAGGCTGTAGCCGCTGGAGCCCCAGGAGGTCAGCACGGTGCTGCCGTCCGGCGTCAGCGCGATCTGGCTGGGGTCGTTCTCCATCGAGCCCAGCGCCTGGCGCACAGCTCCCTGCGCGGAGACGTGGTAGACGGCGAGCACGTCGGCACTGCCGACGACCAGCACGCCGGGGGCGGTGGGACTGGAGGCGAGCTCCGAACCCGCGGTCAGGCCGGTGCCCGCACCGGCCTGACCCAGCGTCACCACCGGTGAGGCGCCGGACACGTCGAGCGAGCCGAGGTCGCCGTTGTAGCCGAACCAGACGATGCCGCCCACCACGTCCACCGAGACCGGCGCGTCCGCGCCGTCCAGCGAGTAGGTCGTGGCCACCGTGTCGGTGGCGGTGTCCACGGCGGCGATCTGGTCGCTGCCCTTCACCGCCGCGTACAGCACGCTCGAGTCCGCGTTCAGCGCCAGCCCCGTCACGCCCGAAAGACCCGTCAGGGTCTTCTCGACCGTGCCCGAGTAGTCGGTGACGACGATCTCCCCGGCGCCCGGGTCGGACAGGAACACCTGCTGGTGAACCCCGTCCACGGCGATCCCGCTCACCGCAGTGATCGGCAGCACCTTGGCTGTGTCGGCCGACGCGGTGCCCGCGACTCCGAGTACCAGCGAGCCCGCACCCACCGCGCAGGCCACGGCAGCTGCCATGATTCCTCTGTACAAGATCCCCGGTCCCCACCTCGTCGGCGCCCGGCCACAGCCGTGTGCGCAACCCCAAACTCATGGTGACCTCCGCGCCGCGGCCTGCGGAGAACCGTCCGGGCCATCCGGGCCGTCCGGGCAAGCGGAGTGTCGCGCACAACCTACGCGAGACCTGGGCTTCCTGTGAACCGAATTGCCCGCACGGCCGGCCGTGCGCGCGGCGACGATCGGAAGCGGCGGCAAGGTGTCCGATCGGTGGTGGATCGCGCCGCCGGGCGGGCTACGCAGGCCTCGCGGTCAGGCGGCTGTCCGTGGAGCCGGGGCCGCCTCGATCAGGACTCCGGCCCAGACGTTCACCCGACAGCAGCTTGCGCACCTCTCCCGTGCAACCGTGTCGGGGTTCCGCTGCCGTTGCGGGCAGTGTGCAACGGGATCAGGAAGACCGCTGACCTGCGTGCCGACCGCGTTCCGCGGCAAGTCCCAGCGCGCACACGGCGCCCAGCGCGCAGACCACGGCCGTCACCCGGAAGATGTCGCTGTACTCGGTGTGCAGCGCCACGTCCAGCGCATGCTGGTAGGCCGGCCACGCCTTCTCGAAGTTGCCCGTGCCCGGGACCGGCATGTTGAGGTGAGCCGTCAGCGTCTGGAAGCGGTGCAGCCCCCACGCCGACAGCGCCGCCACGCCGATCAGCATGCCGATGGTCCGGGAGATCACCGCTGCGGCCGAGGCCGCCGTGTGCTGCCCGGGCTCCGTCGAGTCCAGCACCGCGCCCGCCACCGGCGCGATCACCAGACCCAGACCCAGACCCGCGATCACGAGGTCGGTCTGCGCCAGCGGAAGCGGGCCGACGTGGGCGGCCAGAGCCGCCAGGGGCCAGGCCGCGATCAGGAAATAGCCCCCGGCCGCCACCGCCATGCCGACCGCGGCCACGACAGAGTGCCCCAGCCGACGCCCGGCCAGACCGCCGATGACGGCACCCACCGGCAGCGCCGTGAGGAACCACATCAGCAGCAGCGCGCCGCCCACCGAGCTCTTGCCCAGCAGCGACTGCGCCACCAGCTCCCCGTCCACCAGCGTGACCAGCAGCGCCACGCCGGCGCAGAAGTTCGTCGCCATCGCTGCGGCGAAGGGGCGCCGCCGCATCCGCCGGGTGTCGATCAGGCGCGTCCGACTGCGGCGCTCCCACAGCACGAAGGCCACCAGCACCACCGCGCTGCCGAGCAGCATGGGCAGGCCCCAGCTCGGCAGCACCGACTTCTGCGGGTCCTGGTTGTCCAGGGCCACCACCAGCAGCGCCAGCCCCACCGCCAGCAGAGTGCCACCGACCAGGTCTGTGCGTCGGCTCCCGGTCGACTCGCCCGGCTCGGGCGTCGCCTCGGCAGGCACCGTGAACTCCACCACCACCGCCGCGACCAGCACGAGCGGGACGTTGACCCAGAACACCCCGCGCCAGCCCGTCAGCGCCGCGACGCCGGCCCCGTACAGCGGGCCCAGCACGCTCCCGAGCTCCTGCGCGGCGCCCACGGAACCGAGTGCCACGGGCCTTGCCCGGCCTTGGAACAGACGCCCGGCCAGCGCGAGCGAGACAGGCAGCAGCGCACCCGCCGCGACGCCCTGCACCAGCCGCCCCGCGATCAGCAGTTGGAGGCTGTGCGCGCTCGCGGTGAGCGCCGAGCCGGCCGCGAAGACGACGAGGCAGGACTGGAGCACTCGCCGCGGCCCGAACCGGTCCGCGCTCTGCCCCAGCAGCGGCATGGCAGCGACATAGCCGAGCAGGTACGCGGTGACGATCGCAGTGGCCCGTTCCAGATGGTTGAGCGGGATGCCCAGGTCATCGGTGATCGGGTTCAGCAGGGTGACGATGACGTACGCGTCCAGCGATCCGAGCAGCGCGACGACGCCGGTGACGCCGAGGGCAGCGTGCCGCCCCGCGAGCGCCGTCCCGGTGTCGACGGCGGTCACGACGGCGGAGCGGTGATCGTGGCCGGCGCGCCGAAGTCAGAGAACGAGGCCGTCACCGAGCCGCTGCCCCCCGCTGCCGTCTGTACGGGGAACGACACCCGCACGAGCTGTGACGAGGACACCGTCAGCCACAGATCGCCCTCCTCGCTCTCCGAGTCCCCGGGAACCAGCGCGGCCAGCACCGACTGCGCCAGCAGCGCCTTCACGTGGTAGACCGACTGCCCGTCCAGGGTCTCCTGGTCCACCGTCCGGGCACCCGTCGCCGTCTCCAGCATCTTGGCGACCCCCTTGTCCGGGTCCAGGATCGCCTCGGGGTTGTAGACCGCGGTGGCGACCTCGAGCGGGACCTTGCTGTAGCCACCGGTCGCGCCCTTGATGTAGGCCGTGGAGCCCACGATGACGAAGTAGATCTCCACCAGGGCGCCGCTCTCCGATACGGACGCCGTGCCCTGCGCGTTCCCGGCCCGGGTCAGCTGGCCGGCGGCACTGCGCAGGGCAAGGCCCGAAATCTGGCCGCTCGCGTTGATCGAGAACCGCACCGACTGCACCGCGGTCATCGCCGTCGCACCGCTGCCCAGCAACTGCGCGGCTGCCGGAAGGCTGGTGGTTTCCTTGCCGCCGCTTCCGCTGCCGCCACTGGAGCAGGCGGAGAGCGGGAGCGCGAGTACGGTCATGACGGCTGCTAAGGCCCGGGCGTTTCGCATAGTCGGATGCTAGACGTCGCACGGGGTCGGCGGCAGTGGTTCCAGGGCACAACAAGCAACTGGCTGACGGGGTATCACTCAGCGGTGCCGGGTGGCTTTGCGGGGCTCATTCGGGTCGGCGCGCAGACGCGTCCACCCTCGCGGCCTGTCGGCCTGACCTGCAGGAACGCATTCCGGGATCTTGATCTTCCCAGGCTCAGGGCCCGGCCCGCTTCTGTCGGTCAGCTTGTGGCGCAGGTGTGTTTCGGGCAGCAGCACGGCACGGGTGGTCGGTACCGACTTGCTTTGCAGGTGCCGCAGAGTGCCAGTCGTGACTTCTGCTGACGTCCGTGGCTAGGATCCCCCGTGACCTGCGGGAGGTCCGCACAGGCGGGCCTCCGGGAGTCGGGAATGCGTGAGAGAGCGGCGGCCCTGAGCGGGCTGGCCAAGTGGATGTGCGGCATGCTCGTCTGCTTCGTGTTGATGACGGTGGCGACCGAGGTGATGGCCTGGCACAAGTACCAGGTGCTGCTTGCGCTCCCGCTCCAGGAGTCAGATGCGAGCGACAACGCGCGCGTCGTGGCCGACATGTGGCTCGGGAACATGACGGGGTGGTGGCAGGCGACCGGTGTCGCCACCGCGCTGCTGTTCATCTTCTGGCTCTGGAGCATGCGTTCACTCGCAGACGTGGTTTGGCCTCAAGGGCAGCGCCGCCATACTGCTTGGGCGCTGTTCGGTTGGCTGCTCCCGGTGGTACAGCTGTTCATGCCGAAGATGTTCATCAACGATCTGTGGGCCGCCGCGCAGCCGGCGTCGCGCAGACGTCGTGGCAACGCTCTGCTCACGGTGTGGTGGCTTTCGGTCCTCGCCGTAGGCCACTGGGTCAAAGGCGACGTTTCCTCCCCGTTGGAGAACGCTGGGAATGCGGGGGAGGCCAGCCAGGCCCTACGGCACCTGATGCTGAGCGATGCGTTGTGCGTAGCGGTCGCCGTGCTGACCATCGCCGTCGTCCGGCGGCTGAGCGGCATGCTCACCCGAGCCGTGAACGGGCGGCGGTGGGGCCATGACGATCCACGTACAGCGGCGGAGTACGGCGACCAAGGCGACCGGTAGCGCCAGGGAAAGGCCGCACAGTCCCCCGGCTGGGCCTGTTCGACTCTCAATGCCCGGTCCGCCGGTTCGGAGCCTGCGGAACTCGGTGGCCGCGCCCAACGGGAGTTGTCCGGCTGGTCAGGGGGCGGCGTGGGCGACTGCGGTGTCGCGCGAGGCGTCCAGGAGGTGCCGCAGGCGGTCGAGTGCGTCGGTGGAGGCGAAGGCGTCGGATACGAGGGTGTTGACGTCGACGGTGGAGCGGTCGGGTGCGATCAGCTGCTCGGGGTGCACGGCACTGGTCTGCCGGTAGCCGAGGGAGCGCAGGTTGTGGGTGAGGGCAGCGGCGCAGGCTATCCGCGCGCCCTCGGCGAGGGGCCGGGGCACCCGCAACGCAGGCACCTCGCGAATGGCCGTACATAAAACGTGCATACGAACTATTTTGACTACCATCCGTAGTTGTACAAGCACTCTGGGCGACCATCCGATGGCCCCCGGTCACCGGCCCGCCCACGAATCGTGAGGACATCCATGTACGCGATCTCAAGGAACCGCGACCGGGCAGTCCCCGCCCTGTCGGGACTCCTGGCGCTGCTGGCATTGATGGCAGCGTTCGCTTTCTCCACAACCTCGGCCACCGCACAGGAGGGCCGGGTCAAGGGATGGGGGCTCAACAACACCCTCCAGCTCGGTGGCGGCACCGCAACGCCCCGGCTGAGGCCCGCCACCGTCGCCGGCTTGACGGACAGTGACGTCCACAGCCTGGCCTCCGGTGCCTCCCACAGCCTGGCGCTGCTGTCCAACGGGACCGTGGAGTCCTGGGGCTACAACGGCTACGGCCAGCTCGGCGTCGGCACCACGACCAATTACTCCGTTCCCGGCACTGTCACCGGCCTGCGCGGCGTGGTGGCCGTTGCGGCTGGATACCAGCACAGCCTGGCACTGCTGTCGGACGGCAGCGTCTGGGCCTGGGGCTACAACGGCTACGGCCAGCTCGGCGACAACACCAACACCAACCGATCCACCCCGGTCGCGGTCTCCGGTCTGACCAACGTGGTGGCCATTGCGGCCGGCCAGTACCACAGCCTGGCCCTGCGGGCGGACGGCAGCGTCTGGGCCTGGGGCAACAACGGCAACGGCCAGCTCGGCGACGGCACCACCACCACCCGATACATCCCGTTGCCTGTCGCCGGTCTGACCAACGTCCGCGGGATCGCCGCGGGCGCAAGCCACAGCCTGGCCCGACTCGCCGACGGCACCGTCAGAGCCTGGGGCTACAACAACAACGGCCAACTCGGCGACGGCACCACCACCCAGCACAACACCCCCGTCGCCGTCACCGGCCTGACCAATGTCCGCGACCTCGCCGCCGGCACCGGCCACAGCCTGGCGCTGCTGGGCGACGGCACCGTCAAGGCCTGGGGCCTCAACAGCAGTGGCCAACTCGGCGACGGCACCATCGTCCAGCGCAACAGCCCCATCGCCGCGGTCGATCTCACCAATGTCCGAGCCATCGTCGCGGGCTCCAACCACTCCGTGGCACTCACCGGCGACGGACGGGTCAGGACCGTCGGCTCCAACACCAGCGGACAACTCGGCGACGGCACCACCACCGACCGGTCGACCTTCTTCGCTCCGGTGACGGGCCTCAGCAGCGTCACGCTCATCGCCGCAGGCGGCGACTTCAGCCTCGCTGCCTAGCTCCACCCTGGCACCCACGTGGCCTCAACCGCACACGCACCCTGCCGCCACAACTCCCCACCGCACACCAGACCAACCAGCACGGTGACGGGCCCACCCCACGGCCCGCACCATGAACCGCAAGGACATCGATGAACACGACCACCAAGCTCCGCGGTCAGGCAACAGCCGCCGTGACCGGACTCCTGGCAGTCCTGTCGCTCCTGGCATCACTCGCCCTCTCCACCACCCCTGCCGCCGCCCAGGAAGGGCGCGTCAAGGCGTGGGGGATCAACAACAACCTCCAGCTCGGCGACACCAGCGGGAGCAACCGCCTCACCCCGGCCACCGTGGCCGGACTGTCGGACAGTGACATCCAGAGCCTCTCCGCCGGCTACTACCACGGCCTGGCCCTCCTCACGAACGGGACCGTGGAGTCCTGGGGCTACAACAACGACGGGGAGCTCGGCGTCGGCAACAGGACCACCTACGCGGTCCCCAGCACGGTCACCGGCCTGCGCGGAGTGGTCGCCGTCGCGGCCGGCGGCTACCACAGCCTCGCCCTGCTGGCCGACGGCACCGTCTGGTCCTGGGGCTACAACGGCTACGGCGAGCTCGGCGACGGCACCACCAACAACCACTACACCCCCGCCCAGGTCCCGAACCTGACCGGCGTGGTGGCGATCGCCGCCGGCGAGTACCACAGCCTCGCCCTCCTGGCCGACGGCACCGTGAAGGCATGGGGCCGCAACACCGAGGGCCAGCTCGGCGACGGCACCAACTCCAACCACTACACCCCGGTCAACGTCAGTGGCCTGAACACCGTCCGGGGCATCGCCGCCGGCGAGTACCACAGCCTCGCCCGACTCGCCGACGGCACCGTCAGGACCTGGGGCTACAACACGTCCGGTCAGCTCGGCGACGGCACCACCACCAACCACAACAGCCCGGTCACCGCGATCGGGGTGACCAACGTCCGCGACCTCGCCGCCGGCAACGGCCACAGCCTCGCCCTGCTGGCCGACGGCACCGTCATGGCATGGGGCCTCAACACGTCCGGTCAGCTCGGCGACGGCACCCTCACCAACCGCCCCCTCCCGATCGTGCTCAACGGGGCCACCAACGTCCGCGCCATCGCAGCAGGCAGCGAGCACACCGTGATCCTGACCCGCGACGGCCAGACCCGCACCACTGGCTTGAACAACTACGGTCAGCTCGGTGACGGCACCACGACCAACCGCAGCGCGCTCACCGATCCGGTGTCGGGCCTCAGCAGCATCTCCCTCGTCTCCGCAGGCACCAACTTCACGCTGGCCGCGTAGTACACGCGCACCGGGACTGAAGCCGACCACCCCCGCCTCCACCGAGTCGGAACGGCGGGCGTGCCCGACAGAGAGTCCCGACAGGCCTGCGACCGTCCGCACAGCTGACGCTCGCGGGCCTGTGGCATTCCCTGTTCGACCCCGTTCCGCGATCTCCTTGTCGCGCTCGACGGTCGCGTGCCGGTGGATCACCGCGGCCCGGACGGACCGGGGTCGTCAGCCCGTCCGATACGCTCGAGGCCATGAGACTCCACGTCGGATGCGCGATGTGGGCACACACCGCCTGGCAGGGCGGGCTGCTGCCGCAGGGCCTCGCGCCCCGGGAGCGCTTGCGGGCCTACGCGAGCTGGTGCAACGCGGTCGAGGGCAACACCACCTTCTACGCGACGCCGTCCGAGGCCGCGGTCGCGTCCTGGGCCGAGCAGACCGCACCGGACTTCCGGTTCCTGCTCAAGCTTCCGAAGCAGATATCCCATGAGCGTCGCCTGGTCGATGCCGAGGGCGGGCTGCGCGCCTTCCTCGACGTGATCGCGCCGCTCGGCCCGCGCGTGCACGCCCTGTGGGTCCAGTTGCCGGCGTCCTTCGGCCCCTCGGACCTCGGCGCGCTGGCTGCCTTCCTGCACCGCGTGCCGCGCGGTCTGCGCTGCACCGTCGAGGTCCGTCACCCCGTCTTCTTCGAGGACCCGCGCTGGGAGCAGCGGTTGGAGAGGCTTCTGGGCGACGTCGGCGCCGAGTGGGTGTCGTTCGACACGACCGACCTGTTCGCCGCCCCTCCCACCAGCGAGGGGGAGAGGGAGGCGTGGTCGAAGAAGCCCCGGCTGCCGCGCAGGTCCCGCGCGCTCACCGCCGATCCGGTCGTCCGCTACATCGGCCGGGACAGCGCACAGCCCGCGGCGGAGGGCTGGCGGCACTGGACGGGCACGGTCGCCGACTGGCTGCGCGAGGGCCGCTCACCCACGGTCTTCATCCACACACCGGACAACAACGAGTCCCTCGCCCTCGCCCGGCTCTTCCACGACGAGGTCAGGGCCCTCGTCCCCGGGCTCGAGCCACTGCCCGAGCCGGTCCCCACCGGTCCGCCGACGCTCTTCTGACGGGTCACAGGTGACGGGTGGGGTGGGCCACCCGGTCACCACGGGCAGAGCGGACGGGAGACCCCATTCGCTCCAGGAGCCGTCGTACACCGCGAGGTCGCGGTACCCGGCCAACTCGGCGCCCAGTGCCAGCACGCAGGCGGTGACGCCGGAGCCGCAGCTGACCACCAGGCGCCGGCGCTCGCCGACAAGGCAGGAGATCACGTCCTGGAGTTCACCGGCGGGACGCATCCGGCCGTCCTGCTGGAGGTCGGCGAACGGCAGGTTGACCGCCCCGGGCATGTGGCCGCCGCGCAGCCCCGGCCTCGGCTCCTCGGCCAGCCCTGCGAAGCGCTCACGGGTCCGGGCGTCGAGCACCGCCGACCCGGGGTCGGACAGCGCCGCCAACACTGCGGCGCTGTCGACGATCAGGCCCTCGCGCGGCCTGGCCGTGAAGTCCCCCGGTGGCGGGGCGGCCCGCCCGGACGACTGCTCGGGAAGCCCGGCACCGGTCCAGGCAGGCAGCCCGCCGTCGAGCACGGCGACCCGGTCGAAGCCCATCGCCCGCAGCATCCACCAGGCGCGGGCACTGGAGTGGACACCGGCCGTGTCGTAGACCACGACGGTGCTGCTGTCGTTCACTCCGAGCGCCCGCATCTCCCGCTCGAAGCGCTCCGGGCCCGGCATCGTGTGGGGGAGTGGGCTCCCCTGTTCGGACATCACGCCGTCGATGTCGAACGTCCGCGCGCCCGGGATCACCGACTCGGCACCGCGGTACGGTCCGACGCTCGCGTCGAGCACGACCAGATCGGCGTGGCCCAGCCACTCCGCGAGCAGGCCGACGGTGACCAGAGGCCCGGGGGCGGGCAGCGCGCTCATACTGGCTCCCATGTCTTTCCCGGCAGGGGCCGGCCGGCTGTCGGAGCCGGCCGGCTGTCGGTCGCGGCGTGGCTAGCCGGCGACCTCTTCCTTGGCGACCTGGACGGCGTTGGCGACCGCGAGCTTCTTGGCGGCGGGGGTGGCCGGGGTTCCGCAGAACACCGGCGTCAGGGCCAGCAGTTCGGAGGCGTAGATGTTCATGTTGTTGGAGGCGTTGGCCGAGATGGTGACCTGGCGGGAGCCGTCCTTGGTGGTGTAGGCGTAGGTCTGGTAGCCCTCGATGATCCCGTCGTGGCCGTACACGTCGACTCCGCAGGGGAGCTCGTACTCGCGCAGGCCCAGGCCGTAGCGGGTGGTCGAGTTCACGAACTCGGTGTTCTCCATCTGGGTCATCTCGGCGGCCGGCAGCAGCTTCCCGGTGGTCAGCGCGCGGAGGTAGGTGTTCAGGTCAGACGTGCTGGAGATCAGCGCCCCGGCGCTCCAGAGCCAGGAGGCGGTCTGGTTGGTCGCGTCGAACATCGGCAGGGCCGGGTTGTCCTGGGTGAGGTAGCCGATGGAGTGCACCCCGGGGATGGTTTCCTGCGGGACCACGAAGTAGGTGTGGTTCAGGTGCAGCGGGGTGATGAGGTGCTGCTTCAGCACCGTCGCGTAGGGGAGCCCGGTCACATGCTGGATCAGCAGGCCGAGGACCACGAAGTTGGTGTTGGAGTAGCTGTACTCGCTGCCGGGCGTGAACTGCTGGCCGTGCTTGACCGCGTCCGCGACCAGGGCCTGCGGCTGGTAGACGGTGTTGCGGAAGCCCTGGTACCCGGTGACGGTGTCGCCGGTCAGCAGGTCGTTGGTGTAGTCGTAGAGGCCGCTGGTGTGGTTCAGCAGCTCCCGGACGGTGATGGGCGACCCCTTCGGCAGCGTGCCGGCCGGGAGGTAGGCGCTGGCCACCGTGTCCAGGTTGACCTTCTTCGTCTGGACCAGCTGCAGGACGATCACCGCGGTGAAGTCCTTGGTTATGCTGCCGACGCGGAACTCTCCGGCGGGGTTGACCGCCGTCTTCGTGGCTATGTCGCCGGTGCCCACGCTCACCGTGTAGGTGCTCTTGCCGAAACCGTCCTGCACCTGGGCGAAGACGCCAGGTGCCCCGGCGGTGACGACGGCCTGCAGCGCCGTGCGCAGCGCCGTGAGGTTGGGGGCCGGCGTGGTGGCCTGGGGCGCTGCCTTCTTGACCTTGACCGTGGCCGCGTTCGCCGGTGCTCCGGTCGCCACGATCGAAGCCAGCGTTCCCGCTATGACTGCTCCGACCAGAGTCCCCCGGGCGGCACGGTTACGACGTCGGTACACGTAGATCTCCAGTTCAACTGTGCTCATACATACAGACCACCCACAGCATTGCAGAGATTGGAATGGCTTTGCTGCGAGTTGGCCACGGCCGGGCCCCGCGCACGGAGTTCCGACACACAGAGTTTCCACAAGACCACCCCCTACGATCCGCGCCGGTCGGGAATGTGCGGACGAGAGGCAGTGGCCGATGGACCTGGATCACGTGCTGGGCGGACGGTACGTCGTGTCCGGACAGCTCGGACGCGGTGGGATGGCGGAGGTGCACCTGGCCCACGACCTCAGGCTGGACCGCCAGGTCGCGGTGAAGGTGCTGCGCCCCGACATCGCGCTCGACCCCACCTACCTGGCCAGGTTCCGCCGTGAGGCGCTGTCCGCGGCATCGCTCAACCACCCTTCCGTGGTCGCGGTGTTCGACTCCGGTGAGGACACCGCGGCCGGGAGGCTGCTGCCGTACCTGGTGATGGAGTACGTTCGCGGCCCCACGCTGGCCGAGCTGCTGCGCGACGGCACCCCCCGGCCCGTCGCCGAGGCGCTGCGGCTGACCCGCAGCGTGCTGGACGCCCTGGCCCATGCCCATGCGCACGGCATCGTCCACCGCGACATCAAGCCGGCCAATGTGATGCTCGACGAGTACGGCCTGGTGAAGGTCATGGACTTCGGCATCGCCCGGCCGATGAACACCACCGGGGCGACGCTCACCCAGAGCGCCATGGTGATCGGCACCGCCGAGTACCTCTCCCCCGAGCAGGCCAAGGGTCTTGCCGTGGACGCCCGCGCGGACCTCTACTCCACCGGCGTCCTGCTCTACGAACTGCTGACGGGCCGACCGCCGTTCGTCGGGGACACCCCCCTGCAGGTCGCCTGGCAGCATCTGCAGGCGACCCCGGAACCGCCGTCGGTCCACGTCCCGGAGCTGGACCAGGCCTGCGACCGGCTGGTCCTGCGGGCGTTGGCGAAGGACCGGGACGAACGCTTCGCCGGTGCCGCCGAGATGCGCGCCGCACTGGACGAGGCCCTGCGCTCGCTGGAGGCGGCGCCGGCCCCCACGCCGACCGCGGTCGACGACGGCACGCCCGCCGGATCGCCCGCCGACCCGCCCTCGGGCCGTCGGCGCGGGTCGCAGCGGCGGCCGAAGCAGAAGGCCCAGCCCAAGCCCAAGCCCAAGCCCGCGCGCGGGCGGTTCGCGGCGGCGGCCGCCACCGGCGTGGTGCTGCTCGGGGTGGTCGGCGCCCTGCTGGCGTTCGAGCCCTCCGCGGCCCACCGGGTGGACGTGACCCCCGACCTGACCGGCCAGACCCTGGCCCAGGCCCGGATCAGCCTCCACCGGGCGGGACTTGCGGTGGACGGCGTACGGATGGGCGGCTGCAGCACCTTCGCGGTGCCGCTGCGGCACGTCTGCGGACAGGCCCCCGCCGCGGGCAGCGTGCTGCCCGCGGGCGAGGGGATCACGCTGCGCCTGCTGCCGGCGGCCGACGTCGCCGGCTGAACGCCGAACCGCTCCCGGCCGCACTGCGGACGGCCGGGAGCGGGATCCGGGCGGCCTGCCCGGTCAGCCGACCGGGTGGGCCGACAGCGCGGTGACGGTCAGGGTGTCGTCGTCGATCGCCCCGGGGGCGAATCGGATGGTCAGGTGGGTGGTCTCGTTGGGCGGGGTGACCTCCAGGTAGGAGGGGGTCACCGACTTCACGCCGTAGGGGGCGTGCCAGGCGACGTCGGCGTAGGCCGACTGTCCGGGCTTGAGGGTGACGGTGTGCGGCTTGGGGTCGGCGGCGAAGTAGGTGGAACCCCACACGACCTTGATGGACAGATTGCCGTGCTTGGCATTCTGCAGGCCGAGACCGGGGTAGCCGTAGACGGTGCAGGTCTGGTGCGAGGTGTTGGTGAGCGCCAGGTCCTCACCGAAGTTGCCCACGCCGTCCTGGTCGTCCGAGTGCAGGGTCGCCGCGAGGGCGGTGGTGTGGCAGCGCTGCGGGGCGCTGGCGCTCGGCGAGGCGGCGGCGGCCGCTGTACCGGCCGTGCCCGCGATCAGCAGGGCGGCGGCGGCCGCGGTCAGACCGGCGGCCTTCTTGAGGCGTGTCTTCATGGTGTCTCCCTTTCCAACGGCACCGCCCGGCCTGCGGGCGGTGTACGTACTGGCAAGGGACGCCGGTCGGGTCCCGGCAGTTCCCGGCTCAGGTACCCGCGCGTCGGGGCAACCGCTCGGCGAGCCAACGCAGTTGGACCTGGGCCTGGTACGAGCCTCCGCCCTCGTGGTCGTTGAAGGGGTAGACGGAGATGTCCTTGTCGCCGGTGTAGTGGTTGTAGGCGGCGAAGACCGTGGACGGCGGGCAGGTCCGGTCCAGCAGTGCCACCGAGAACAGGGCGGGTGCCCCGGCCTGGGCGGCGAAGTTGACCCCGTCGAAGTACCGGAGCGTGGCGAGGGTGCGCTCGGCCCGGTCGGGCCGCCGGGCGAACAGCTGGGCCAGGTCCGCGTAGGGAGGCCGTTCGGCCACGCGGACGGCCCGCGGCCAGTGGCAGAGGAAGGGGATGTCGACCATCACCGCGGACACGGCCGGCTCCAGCGCCGCGACCGCGAGGGCGATACCGCCGCCCTGGCTGGCGCCGCCGACGGCGATCCGGTCCCGGTCCACCTCGGCGAAGGTGCGCACGGCCTCCACCGCGCGCACCGCGTCGACCAGCACCCGCCGGTAGTAGTAGGTCCGGTGGTCCTGGGCGCCCCTGGTCACAAAGGCCACCTCGCCGGGGGCCGCGGTGGTCGCGTCACCGAGGTCACGGGTGTCGCTGCCCTGGCCGCGGGTGTCCATGACCAGGTGGGCGTAGCCGGCGCTGGCCCACAGCAGGTGGTCCCCCGGCCATCCCCGTCCTCCCCCGTAGCCGAGGTACTGCACGACCACCGGCAGCGGCCCCCGGGGCTGCCGGGCCGGGAGGATCAGCCAGGAGTGCACCGGGTGGCCCTGGTAGCCGCGGAAGGAGACGTCCAGGGTGACGAGGTGGTCGAGGCCGAAGTCCGCGAGCTGGGCGCGGACACCGATCGGATGCGCCCGGCTGTCGCCGAGGGTCTGCTTCCAGAACAGCTTGAAGTCCTCCGGCTCGTCTCGCTCGGGCAGGTAGCGGGTCAGTTCTTCGAGGGGCAGGTCGAACTCGGCCATGGATCCTCACTTCACGGCGCCGGCCAGGAGACCGCGGACGAAGTAGCGCTGCAGGGTCAGGAAGATCAGCAGGGGGAAGGCCATGGAGACGAAGGCCGCCGCGGTCAGCAGCTGCCAGCCCTGGCCGGTGTTGGCGTTGACCAGGTTGCTCACGGTCACGGTCAGCGGGGCCACCGACGGGTCGCCGCCCAGGAAGATCAGGGCGAGCAGCAGGTCGTTCCACACCCACAGGAACTGGAAGATGGCGAAGGAGGCAAGTGCGGGCGCGCTGACGGGCAGCGCCACCCGCAGGAACACCTGCGGCGCCGACGCCCCGTCGATGGCCGCCGCCTCGAAGATCTCCTCGGGCAGCCCGGCCATGAAGTTGCGAAGCAGGTAGATGGCGAAGGGCAGGGCGAAGCCGACGTGCACCAGCCAGATCCCGGCGAAGGTGCCCGCGAGGTGGACGTCGTTGTAGAGGCGCAGCAGCGGTGCCAGCGCCATCTGCGCGGGCACGACCAGCAGCGCGATGATGACGATGAACACCGTGCCGCGCCCGGCGAAGCGCATCCTGGCGAAGGTGTAGGCGGCGACCGAGCCGATCGCCGTCATCACGGTCACCGCGGGGATGGTGATGATCAGGCTGTTGACGAAGGCGCGGCCCAGGCCGCCGGTGGTCAGCACCTGCGTGTAGTTGTCGAGGGTGAACCGCCAGGGCGGCAGCAGGGCGTGCCACCAGCCGGAGCTGGTGATGTCGAAGGGTGTGCGCAGCGAGCTGACCAGCAGGCCGAGGATCGGCACCAGCCAGCACAGGCAGACCAGCACCAGCGTGAGGTGGACCGGCATCCGCCGCAGCCGGGGGGGCCGGCCCGCGCGCCGCGTCCCGCGCACACGGCTGCGCCGGGCCGCGCCCCCGGCGCCTCCCGGGCGGCCCGCACCCCCCTTGCCCCCCTTGCCCCCCGGGCCCCCGGAGATCCCCGCCGGATCGCTGAGCACGGCCATCAGGCTCTCCATTCGCGGCGCAGCGTACGGATGTTGAGCACCAGGATCGGCGAGATCACCACCGTGAGCAGCACCGCGACCGCGCTGGCCCGGCCGTAGTCCTGGTTGATGAACAGCTGCTGGTAGAGCAGGTTGGCGATGACGTCGGTGTTGTAGTTGCCGTTGGTCATCACATAGACCACGTCGAACGCCTTGAAGGCGCTGATCGCGAGCAGGGTGGCGACCACGGTGAGGGTGGGCCGCAGCTGCGGCAGCAGGACGTAGCGCAGGGTCTGCCAGCCGCTCGCGCCGTCGATGCGGGCGGACTCGACCAGCTCGGCGGGCACCATCTTCAGCGCCGCCGAGATGATCACAGTGGCGAAGCCCGTGGTCATCCACACCCCGACCAGGATCAGCGCCGCGTTGTTGGTGCTGTTGTCCACCAGCCAGGCCACCGGCGGCTGCCGGCTCAGCTCCGTCCAGATCGCGTTGAGGGTGCCGGTCTGCGGAAAACCCGCGGGCTGGTAGTTGAACATGAACCCCCAGATCACCGCGCCGGCCACAAAGGACACCGCGGTGGGCAGCACCACGATCGACTTCACCGCCACCTCGTAGCGCACCCGGTCGGCCAGCAGCGCGATCGCCAGCCCCACGAGCAGGCAGCCGCCGGTGAGCAGCACCACCCACAGCAGGCTGTTGCGCAGCGCGGCGTGCACGGTGGCGTCGTCGAGGAGGTAGCGGAAGTTGCTCAGCCCCGCCCAGCCGGTGGATCCGCTGTTCCGCAGGCTCAGCACCAGGGTGTTGAGCATCGGATAGAGCAGGAACACACCGACCAGGACGAGCGCCGGAGCGAGCCAGGCCCACGGCCGCAGGCGCCGCCTGGTGCGCTCGGGGAGGGGCGTCAGGGCCTTCTCCACCGTCCAGAGGTATCCGAACAGTGCGACCGGGACGCCCGCGGTCACCGCCGCGGCGAGCAGCACCGACGAGGTCAGCGTCATCGCCGCACCTAGAAGTTCGCGTAGGCGGTGGCCTGCGTGCGGTCCATTCCGGCCAGGATCGAGTCCAGGCTCCCGGGGTCCTTCACATAGTCGAGCACCGCGCTGAAGAACGCCGTCTCCATCGCCAGCGGCATGGAGGCCTGCGCCGAGTAGCGCACCGAGGCCGCGTTCTCGTAGACCTTGTCGGCCTGCTGCTCCAGGGCGGCCGAGTAGCTCGACGGCGCCACGGTGCGGTTGGCGGCCAGCCACTGCCCGGTCTGCGCGACCATGTCGGCGAACTGCGGGGTGGCCAGGTAGCGCATGTAGTCCTGGGTCTGCGGGGTGTCGCGGAGCGCGGCGACCAGCTCGCCCGAGGTCTCGATGATGCCCGCGTCGGCGGGGGTCACCGCGGGGAAGGTGAAGAAGTCGATGTCGGTGACCGGCTTCACGCCGGGCACGGTCTGCGCCTCGGTGTCGCCGAGCCAGTCGGCCTGCACCGTCAGCGAGCACTGGGCCGGCTTGGTGAACAGGCCGTTGGGGCTGGTGCTGAAGCTGGTGGTCAGCACCGAGGTCGGTCCGCCGAACACCGTCTTCGCGTTGGTGGCGACCGCTCCGAAGGCCTGGAAGGCGGCCTTGACCTGCGGCGAGGACCAGGGCAGTTTGCCCTCCCACCACTGGTCGTAGACGTTCACCCCGGACTGCCGCAGCACGAACTGCTCGATCCAGGCGGCACCGGGCCATCCGCTGGCCGACCCCGAGGCCATGCCGATGCACCAGGGGGTGTGTCCGGCCGCGGCCTGCGTGGCCGCCCAGCTCTCCAGCTGCGCCCAACTCGTGGGCGGGTTGGGGCCGGTGTAGGTCTGCGGGTCGTACCAGACCAGGTTCTGCACCGAGGTGTTGTAGAACAACCCGTACAGGTGGCCCTTGACCGAAGCGAGGCTGACCAGCCCGGACGGGAAGTCGGTGTTGACCTGGCCCATGTTCAGCCAGGAGTCGATGGGCACGACCTTGCCCTCGTCGGCGAGCTGCACGATCTGCCCGGCGCTGGGGTCGGAGACGATGTCCGGAGGGCTGCCCCCGGCGACGTCGGTCTGCAGCACCGCGAACAGGTTGGCGGTGCTCTCGTACTGGACCTGGATCCCGGTCGCCGCCGTGAACGGCTTCAATGTTCCCAGGTAGGCCGTGAGTTGGGCACCGGTCAACTCTCCGAGGATATGGATGGTGCCTCCCGGGTGCTGCCCGTCGGCGGCGGTCCTCGCCGCTGCCTCCGCCGCCGCCACGAGCCCCCCCGACGCGCTCGGAGCGGGCTGGACTGCGGGACTGCCACTGCTGCTGCAGGCGGCCAGCAGCATGGCTGACGCGAGAATCCCGGCGGTGGCTGTGGGCTTCCATCCGATCCTGCTCATCGTGACCTCCGGCTTGTCTGGCCCGATCATCGAAGTGCTACTGTCGAAGCTCTTCGCAGTTGAGCACGGCGGCACAGCGGCGTCAAGAGGTTGTGAATCAGCGTCATATATGGTGCGAACGCCCCCACTTGAAGCGCCGTTCCCACATCACGGACAATCCGAAGAGCTACGATCGAACTTCGACTGCGAGGTTCGACAGCGAGAGGACTGCGTGGTGACGACCCGGCCGAAGGTGACCATCTACGACGTCGCGGCCCAGGCCGGCGTCAGCATCTCGACAGTCTCACTGGCCTTCAACAACCCGGGCCGGGTCAGGCCCGAGACCCTGCACCGGGTCCTGGCCGTCGCCGAGGAGCTCGGCTTCCGGCGCCGGGACGAGGCGGTCAGCCGGGCGAAGCGCTCGCACAGCCGTGTCGGCGTGCTGGCCCCGTTCACCTCGTACTCGTCGTTCGCGCTGCGCCTCAACGGCGTGCTGAGCGGCTTCGCCAGGAGCACGACCGATGTGATCGTCTACGACCACGACTCGGCGGCGGCGAGCATGTCCCCGCTGCTGGCCAGCCTGCCGCTGAGCGGGCTGCTGGACGGGCTGATCATCATGGGCCTGCCGGTGGCCGACGAGGTCGGCGAGCGGCTGGCGCGGCAGCGGCTGAGCGTGGTCCTGGTCGAGGCCGAGCGCCGCGACTTCAGCAGCGTCTGCGTCGACAACTCCGGCGGCGGCGGCACCGTGGCGCGGCACCTGCTCGCCAAGGGCCACCGGCGCTTCGCCTACCTCGGCGAGGAGCAGGTCTCGCACCAGTACCGCTCCCCTTCCGAGGAGCGGTACGAGGGCTTCGCCGCCGAGCTTCGCAGCGCCGGCGTCGCCGACGCGGACATCGCCAGGCGGACCGTGGCGCACAGTGTGGAGAGCGCCGCCCGGGCGACGCTGGAGCTGCTGGACCTGCCGCGGCCGCCGACCGCGGTCTTCGCCTACGACGACGCCCTGGCCTCCGGGGTGCTGCGCGCCGCCGCCCGGCGCGGACTGACCGTGCCGGGCGACATCGCCGTGGTGGGCTTCGACGACCTCGACCTGGCCGAGGCCCTGGGGCTGACCACCGTGCGGGTGCCGTTCGCGGAGTCCGGCAGCGTCGCCGCCGAGCTGCTCGCCAACCAGGTGCAGCACCCCGAGCACAGCGCACGGCAGATCAGCCTGCAACTCACGCTCGTGGAGCGGGAGTCGGCGTGACCGGATCCGGTCAGTCGGCCCGGTAGTACCGGCGGACCGCCAGCGGCACGGCGACCAGCAGCGCACCGACGGCCCAGGCCAGGGTGGCGAGCACCGCCTCGCCCGGCGGACGCCCCAGCATCAGCGCGCGGGCCGCGTCCACCGCCTGCGAGATCGGCTGGTGCGCGGCGAACGGCCGCAGCCAGTGCGGCATGGTGTCCGTGGGCACCAGCGCGCTGGAGGCGAACATCAGCGGGAAGACCCAGATGAAGCTCGCCGCCAGGGCCGCCTCGGCGCCGCGCACGGTCAGGCCGATCAGCGCGAAGAACCAGTTGAACGCATAGCCGAAGAACACCACCAGCAGCACCGCCCCCGCGACCCCGGCCGCCCCGCCGCGCGGGCGGAAGCCCACCAGCGTGCCGGCCGCGGTCATCAGCAGCACCACGAACAGGTTGCGGCAGGCGTCGGCGAGGGTGCGCCCGGCCAGCGCCGCGGCCGGGGACATCGGCAGCGAGCGGAAGCGCTCGACCGTGCTGGTGCTGACGTCCTCGGCGATGCCCACCGCGGTCTGGGTGCTGTCCCAGGCCACGGTCTGCACCAGGACCCCCGGCACCAGGAAGTCGATGTAGGGCGTCCCCGGGGTGTGCACCGCACCGCCGAAGACCTGCGCGAACAGCACCACCAGGATGACCGGTTGGACCGTCGACAGCAGTGCCAGCTGCGGCTGCCTGACCCAGTGCCGCAGGCTCCGGCCGGTCAGCACCATGGTGTCGGAGAGTGCCGCGGTCGCCATCACCGGCCACCGCCCAGGGCCGCGGCAGTCGGCGACTGCGGCGTCAGTGCCAGGAACACGTCGTCCAGCGAGGGGCGGTGCAGCTCCGCCCCGGCCAGCAGGATGCCCAGGTCGTCCAGCTGGCGGATCAGCTCGGTCAGCAGCCTGGCGCCGTCGGCGGTGCAGGTGGTGACCTCACCCGCGACCGGGTCGGCCACCGCCGGATGGCCGCCGACCCTCCTGACCACGTCGCCGACCAGCTCCAGGTACTCCGGCAGCTGCACCCGCACCGACAGCCGCTCGGACCCGATGCCGCGCTTGAGCTGCTCGGGGGTGCCCTCGGCGACCACCCGGCCCTGGTTGACCACGGTGATGTGGTCCGCGAGCCGGTCGGCCTCGTCCAGGTACTGGGTGGTCAGCAGGACGGCCGTGCCCTCGGCCACCAACTCGTCGACCACCGACCAGAGTTCCGCGCGGCTGCGCGGGTCGAGGCCGGTGGATGGCTCGTCCAGGAAGAGCACCGGGGCCCGGTTGACCAGGCTGGCGGCCAGGTCCAGCCGCCGCCTGGTCCCGCCGGAGTAGGTCTGCGCCAGGCGGTCGGCAACCGCCGTCATCGCGAACCGCTCCAGCAGTTCGTCCGCCCGCCGGGCCGCATCCCGGCGGGACAGACGATGCAGCCGACCGACCAGCAGCAGGTTCTCGCGGCCGGTCAGCCGCCCGTCGACCGCTGCGTGCTGACCGGCCAGGCCGATCGATGCGCGCACCCGACGCGCAGCGCGGACGACGTCATGACCGGCCACTTCCGCATGGCCGGAGTCCGGGGTGACCAGGGTCGTCAGGATGCGCACCGTGGTCGACTTGCCGGCGCCGTTGGGGCCGAGCAGGGCCAGCACGGTCCCCGCCCCGACCTCCAGGTCGACCCCGTCCAGCGCCTGCGCGGCGCCGAATCTCTTGCGCAGTGCGGTGGCCCTGATCGCCGGCTTCACAGCCCCTCCTCGCGGATGGATTCCCGCTGCCCGGAGGAGTTCTGACGATCGGCCAGCTCCTGCAGCAGCGCCAGGGTCGGCTCGCTCAGCGGCTCGCGGAAGAGCTCGATGTTGGCCTTGATGACCGATGGCGGCCAGTCCCACCAGGCGATCTTCAGCAGTTGCTGGACGACGTCCTCGGGGAACCTCATCCGGATCCGCCGGGCCGGGATCCCGCCGACCACCTCGTAGTCGGCGACATCCCTGGTGACCACCGCGCCGGCGCCGACCACGGCGCCGTTGCCGACCACCACGCCGGCCCGCACCACCGCGCCGGCGCCGATCCAGGCGTCCGCGCCGACGACCGTTCGCGGCACATGGGGCCACGGTCCGTCGCAGAAGCCGAACTCGGCGTTGAGCGGGAAGACATGACTGGTCGGCAGTTCGGGCCAGTGCGGACTCGCCCCGATGGTGACCTTCTCCGCGATCCCGCAGTAGTCGCCGACATCGGTGTTGAAGATCGAGGTGTACCGGCCGACGATCGAGTAGCGGCCGATCCTGCTCTGCCAGACCAGGGCGTACTCCATCACCAGGGCGTTCCGTTCGACGGCGGAGTCCTTGAGCTCAACGCTGTTGAGTGCCACCGTCGCACCGCGATGCCTCGCCCCCAGCACGGCGCGCAGGTTCTGCAGCGAGTACCTGCGCGGCCAGGAATTGACGGTCCGTGGCATGCGGGAGTTCTCGTCCCACGGACGGGGAGGGGCCGCCGGCGGTTGTACCGGGCTGTGCAGCATCATCTGTTCCCTTCACAAGCCGGATATTCTTGTGACGGTCACAAACGCTATTCCCGTGCCGTGTCGGCGTCATCGGCCGCGGGCCTGAACCTGCCGGTCCCCCGGGCGGATTAATTCCCTGGACCTTTTCACCTCTTCGCTGCGGAGAATTCCGGAAAAGGCATGCCGGTGGCACACCATCCACCTGGCATCAGTCGAACGGATGAAACGACGGGCCGTCACTCGGCCAATCCGTTGCGGTAGGCGAAGGCGGCGAGCTGCACCCGGTTGTGCAGGTCGAGCTTCGCCAGGATCCGCGAGACATGCGTCTTCACTGTTGCCTCGCCGAGCACCAGCTCCTCGGCGATCTCCGCATTGGACCGTCCGTGCGCCACCAGGCACAGCACCCCGAGCTCACGCTTGCTCAACTGGTCGACCTCCTCGGAGGCCGGCCTGACCGGCGGGTCCAGGTCGCGCCAGTACTCCAGCATCCGGCGGGCGACCGGCGGGGAGATCCACGCGTACCCGGAGGAGAGCGCCCTCACCGCCGCGATGAGATCGGCGGTCTCCTCTCCCTTGAGCACCCAGCCGTCGGCCCCTGCCGCGGCGGACCGCGCCAGTTCTCCGTCGTCGGACGAGACGATCAGCAGCAGCACCCGGGGTGCCCGCCCGTGCGGGCGGCCGATCAGATCGGGGAGGCGGGCCAGCCATCCGGATTCCACCGATTCGGTGTCGATGACAAGCACGTCGGGGTGGCAGCGGCCCACCGCATGGAGCGCCTCGGACATGTCCTGCGCCTCGCCGACTATGCGGAACCCTTCCACCGCGCCCAGGACGGCGCGCAGCCCGTCCCGGAATATCGAGGACGCCCCCACCAATGCGAGCCGTCTGCTCACCATGGCGGCAGGAATACATCGGGAAGGAACCATCCGTATGCGATTGATTCCCTAGGAATACCCATGCCTACCACCTCCGGGTTCGCCTGGTCGGGACCACTGGTCGTGCGACGGCCCGCCCTGGTGATCCACACAGGGGGCCGGTGACTCTGCGTCATCCCGTGGCGCCGTCGGGCGCAGGCGGCCGTGCCTGCCCGCCGCCCGCCCCGCGGCCTCGTCGCCACGGCGCCGGCTCCTGCCGGATGAATATGCAGCAGTCATATTGCCAGTATGCGACGGTCAGCCCGCACCCGTAGCCACTTCGGGCTTTCCATTCCAACTCAGGTACCAGAAGGAGTAGTTCGGATGGCATACCCGCCCGCGGCCAGAGCTACTCCTGTTCTTCGGCAGTCTCCCGGGACCCCGGGTCCACGGGGGCACCCCTGCGGCAGCCGCAACCAGGATGCGTCGCAGGTGAAGGGATGGCAGCCGCCACCCGCACCACCATGAGCAAGGGGAAAACTACTGTGCGTCACACATGCTGTCGGCCGCGCGGGAGAAGCCGAGCTCGCCCTCCAGCACGCAGTCCCCGGCCTGCATCAGCCGGAACGCCCGGACCCCGGCACCGTTCCCCGCCGCGTCCGCCTCGTCCGCCGCGTCCGCCTCGAAGTGGGGCGGCGGGGCGGTCTCGGCGAACCTCAGCGGGCGCATCCGCAGCCGGGTGAGCCGCAGGTGGGGATCGCCCAGGCCGAGCAGCGCGTGCTGGCGCGCGGCTTCGAGCAGCAGCATGCCCGGGAGGTGGTCGACCGTGTGGTCGAAGAAGAACGGGTGCCGGGTGTCGGCCGGGTCGACGACCCAGCGTCCGTCGGCCGTCCTGGCCACCACCACGTCGTCGGCCGTGGCCACCGCCACCTGGCCGGCGGCAGGGCGGGTCAACTGCTGCTCCTGTGCCCGCGGTTGCTCCTGCACCCGCGGTTCCGCCCCGGCACCGGCGGTGCGCAGCGCGGAGTACGACCGGTCGTCGAAGATCCGGGCGGCACCGGAGGCCCCTGCGAACGGCCTGCCCGCGGCGGCGTACTCGGCCTCCATCGCCAGCGCCACCGGCTGCCCGCTCCCGGCGTCCCGCCGGACCTTGCTCACCCGGACGTCCAGGACGAGGTCGGTGCTGTCGCCGTCGTCCCTGGGCTCGTTCTCCTGGTCGATGTCGAAGCCGAGCGACTTGATGACGAAATGCGACTCCTGCGGAACGCCGAGGAACTCCACCGAAAGGAAGAGGCAGGCCTGTCTGATCGTTTCCGCCACCAGCAGCGGACTGTGCCTGCGGCCGGGGTTCGGTGCGTAGGTCCGATGGTTGCGGCGCCACCGGGCCGCGCAGCGGAACCGGTCGGGTCCGACCCTGTGGCCATCGGTGACCAGCACCTCGGTCGAATCCGCCCGATGGACGAGTTCTCTGGCCACCGGTCGATTCCAGTCAAGGTTCACCATGAATGACAATTTAGTAATAATATTCGGCGGCGTCCTCGTGGAATACTCCATACGACTCTACGGTCGGATATGTTCGCCATTGCGGGCCCGCCGGGCCCGGGCCCGGCCGGATTTCCACGGCGTCACTGGATAATCAGCTCAGCTGCACACAGCACTCCAGGGGAGCCCATGCAGGATCGCGCGGAGGCCACACGGAGGCTGATCCTGCGATCAGCGGCCGAGCAGTTCGACCGCAAGGGCTACGCCGCCACCGGGATCGCCGAGATCACCGCGCAGGCGGGCTGCACCAGCGGTGCGCTCTACTTCCACTTCGCCGGCAAGGACCAGTTGGCGGCCGCGGTGATCGAGGAGCACTTCGCCTACTGGCAGCCGCTGGTGGCTCGGGCGGAGCAGCTGCGGGCCCCCGCACTCGAACAGCTGGTCGCGCTGAGCTTCGCGGTGATGCGCGCCTTCCGCGACGACGTGGTCGTGCGGGCGGGCGGCCGCCTGTGGAACGAGCGCCGCGCGATCGACGCCCGGCTGCCGGTGCCGTTCGTCGGCTGGATCGCCACCACGAGCCGGATCCTCGGCCGGGCGAAGGCCGAGGGGACGCTGCAGCCGCACATCGACCCGGAGCGGGCCGCGGAGCTCCTGGTGTGCTCCCTGTTCGGGGTCCACATCGTCTCCGACACCCTGGACGGACGCACACTCGTCGAGGAGCACCTGACCGGGCTGTGGCTGCTCGTGCTCCCGGGACTGCGGGCGGACCGCGACGACCCGGACGGCGGCCACAGGGACCTGGTGGAGCGCTGCCGGTTCCACCTGCCGCAGGAGCAGTGACCGGAGCGCCACGGCACCGCACTGCGCGCAGGGCACGCGTCATACCGGGGGGCGCCCCGGTGGATGCGATGACTGGTCCTGGGGTAAATGGGTCGGGGACAGACAAGTCAGGCGCACCTTCCGTGTCCGACCGGGAGTCGGGGCGAGGACGGAGACAGCACGTGATCCTTCTGACGGGAGCCACCGGCACGGTCGGCAGCCGGGTCGCGGCCAGGCTGCTGGCCGCCAGACAGCCGTTACGGCTGATGACCAGGCACCCCGACCGGATCCGCGACAGCGCCGCCGAGGTGGTGGTCGGCGACTACGCGGATCCGGACGCACTGCGATCGGCGTTCACCGGGGTCAGGGCCGCGCTGGTGGTCACCAACAACCCGCTGCGGCCCGAGCACGACCTGCGCATCGCCGCCGCCGCGCGCGAGTGCGGCGTCCGGCACCTGGTGAAGCTCTCCGCCATCGCCGTGCAGGACCCGCAGGCCGTAGACCTGATCACGGCGTGGCAGCGTGCGAGCGAGGACGCGATCCGCGGCTACGGCGCGGCCTGGACGATGCTGCGCCCCCGTGCCTTCATGAGCAACGCCCTCGGCTGGGCCCCCCTGATCCGCGACCGGGGAGCCGTCCGCGTCGCCCATCCCGACGCCGCGGTGGCGTGCGTGGACCCCGACGACATCGCCGACGTCGCGGCACTGGTCCTGACCGGACAGGGCCACCACGGCAAGAGCTACGAGCTGACCGGGCCGCGGGCGCTGACCGCCCGCGAACAGGTGGTCGAGCTGTCGCGGGTGCTGCGCCGCCCCGTCCGGATCGAGGAGATCACGCCCGAACAGGCGCTGCAGGACCTCGAAGCCCGATACCCGCCCGCCGTCGCCCTCGCCCTCACCGAGAGTGCCGCCCTCCGGGCCTCCGGCCGCAAGGCCCGGACCGCCCCCGCCGTGGCCGAGCTGCTCGGCCGCCCCGCCCGTGACTTCGCCCAGTGGGCACAGGACCACGGCAAGGACTTCGACTGAGGCCGAAATTCTCCTACTGGCTGGTAACTTAATCGCATGACCGACACCACGCCGGCAGACAACCTGCCGTCCATCGCCGAACTGCTCGCCGACACCGTGCCCATGGTGCGCACGCTCAACCTGGAGTTCCTGGAGTGCACCGGCGAGCGCGCGGTGCTGCGCCTCCCCGACCAGGCCGCGTACCACAACCACCTCGGCGGCCCGCACGCCGGAGCGATGTTCACCCTCGCCGAGTCCGCGAGCGGGGCGATCGTCCTGTCCGCGTTCGGCGAGCAGCTCGGCCGCGCGGTCCCGCTGGCCGTCAGCGCCGAGATCGCCTACCGCAAGCTCGCCAAGGGCCCGGTCACCGCCACCGCCGAGCTCGGCCGTCCGGCCGCGGACGTCGTCGCGGAGCTGGATCGGGGACTGCGGCCGGAGTTCCCGGTCACCATCACCATCACCCGCGAGGACGGCGCGGTGACCGGCGAGATGACCGTGCTCTGGACCCTGCGCCCCAACAACTGACGGGCCCCCCCACAGGGCCCGCGCCCCGGTCACCGGCGCGCGGGCCCTGCTGCACGACAGCGCCCGACGACGGCGCCCGACCGGCCGCCGGCAGGATCAGCCCGGCAGCGGCGCGAACAGGTCCACCGCATTGCCGTCCGGGTCGTGGACGATCGCGTAGCGCTGGCCCCAGAAGGCGTCCCAGGGCTCCTTGTGCCCGTCGTACCCGGCCGCGACCAGGTCCCGGTAGACCCTGTCCACCTCGGCGCCGTCCTCGCACGCGAACGCCAGATCGACGCGGTGGCTGCCCCTCGGCGCCGCCCAGTCGGCGTCGAAGGAGCGGACGGTCTCGACGGTGTCCCAGGCGAGCCGCAACCCGCCGGGGAGGATGCACTCGACATGCGGCTGCCCGTCGGCATCGTCGGGGAGGTCGAACCCCAGGCGGCGGTAGAAGGCCAGGGAGGCGGCCATGTCGGCGACGACCAGGCCGATGAGATCGAATCGAGGAGTCATGCCCGCCAGGCTAGGGGCTGCCTCCGACACCGGTCCTGAACGAATCGGACGAGTCCGCGGCCGGGCCGGGGCGAGGCGGGCCGGGGCGGGGCGGGGCGCAAACCGTTCGCGACCTCCGCCTCCGCCTCAGTACGGTCGGGCCCATGGACCTGGACATCGACACCCCCGCCGAACCGCTGCTGCCGTCCACCGGCCGAGCCCTGCTGCACCGCATCGCCGTCGCCCAGGCCGAGGACCGGGCGCCCTCCCTGGTCGCCGCCGTGGTGCGGGACGGCCACCCGGTCTGGACCGGCTCCCGCAGCTGCGTGGAAGGCCACACCCCCGACCCCGACACGCAGTACCGGATCGGTTCGATCACCAAGACCTTTGTCGCCGTGCTGGTGATGCGGCTCCGCGACGAAGGCCTGCTGCGGCTCTCGGACCGCCTCGACCAGCACCTGACCGGGCTCGCCGAGGACGCCGGGGCGGCCACCGTCGGCCAACTCCTCTCCCACACCTCCGGCCTGACCAGCGAGCCGCCCGGCCCCTGGTGGGAGCGCACTCCCGGGACCCTGCGCCCCGGACTCGCCGACGTCCTGCAGCAGCCGGCCACCCGGCATCCCGCAGGCCGGGTCCACCACTACTCCAACGTCGGATTCGCGCTGCTCGGCGCACTGGTGGAGCAGCTGCGCGGCGAGCCCTGGACGGAGGTGCTGCGCCGCGAGGCGCTGGAGCCGCTCGGCCTGACCCGGACCACCCCCCTGCCGCAGCACCCGCACGCGGGCGGCTGGGCCGTGCACCCGTGGGCCGACGTCCTGCTGCCCGAACCCACCGAGGACACCGGGCGGATGGCACCGGCCGGCCAGCTCTGGTCCACGGTCGGGGACCTGTGCCGCTGGGCGGTGTTCCTGGCCGACGGCGACGACAGGGTGCTCGCCCCGGCCACGCTCGCCGAGATGCGCGAACGCGAGTCGCCCGAGGCCGACGGCCAGTCGCACGGCCTCGGCCTGGCACTGCTCCGGGCCCACGGACTGTCCTACGCCGGGCACACCGGTTCCATGCCCGGGTTCCTGGCGGCGGTGTGGGTGGTGCCCGGGGAGCGCCTGGCCGCGGTGGCGCTGGCGAACACCACGTCCATCACCGGCGGCGGGATCGGCGCCCTCGTCGCCGACCTGCTGCGGATCACCGCCGAGCACGAGCCGCGCCTGCCCGAGCCCTGGCGTCCACTGCCCGCCGTCGATCCCGAACTGCTGGCCCTGACCGGCACCTGGTACTGGGGACCGGCCGCCTTCACCCTGCGGCTGAAGGCCGACCGGGCCCTGGAGCTCGGCCGGGTCGGCAACGGCTCCGGCGCGGTGCGCCTGCGGCCCGAGGCCGACGGCACCTGGACCGCGCTCGACGACTACTGGCAGGGCGAGACCCTGCGCGTCGTGCGCGGCGCCGACGGCGACGTCAGCCATCTCGACCTCGGCACCTTCGTGCTGACCCGCGAGCCCTACCCGGTGGCGGGGCCCGTCCCCGGCGGCGTCGACCCCGACGGATGGAAGGCCCTGTGACGCCCTCCCGACGGCACGTTAAGAACGCGTAAGGGCCCCGGTGCTGACCCGCCCCACCCCGACCGTTAACCTGACGCCTCGCAGTACGACACGGGGGACTGCGTCCGGAAACCGCGACGCGGCAATGCATGGGGGGGTACGCGCAGGTGGCCACGGCCTGGGGCGAGTTGCTGGTCGAGATCGCCCACACCGGGCGCCGACTGCGCCGCGAGGAGCTGGAGACCCTCCGCGCCAGCGGCGACCGGGCCGCCGCCGAGGGCAGGGGGCTGGCCGAACTGATCGACGACCAGCTCGCCGCCACCGGCGCCGTCTGGCTGGGGCAGCGGGTCGACCTCCCCTCCATGGCGGCGCTGCGGGCCTCGGTGTCCGCGCTCGCCGAGGGCCACGGCCGGGCCCACCGCCAGCGGCTGCACCAGGAGGAGGCCGGCCGCCGGGAGTTCCTCGCGGACCTGCTGAGCAGCCGCAGCGACCAGGGGCGGCTGGCCGAGCACGCCGAGCGCTTCGGACTGAACCTGGCCTGCGCCCATGTGGTGGCGGTGGCGGAGGGCGACGGCTACGACCTGGAGGACCCGACCGTCCGCGGCGTGGAACAGCAGCTGCTGGGCCGCTTCGGCGAACAGGAGGTCCTGCTGGCGGTGAAGCACGGCCGCCTGGTGTGCATCGTGCCCTGCGGCCCGGGCGACGCCGCAGGCCCGGTCGGCGCGGCGGGCCGCAGCGAGGCCTCCGCGGTGCACGCGTTCGCGACGCTGACGCAGGGGCGCCGGGTCGCGGTGGGCCGCCCGCACACCGGCCCCGGCGGTGTGGTCCGCTCCTACGAGGAGGCCCGCACGGCGCTGGAGCAGGCGACCAGGCTCGGCCTGCCGGGACCGCTGCTGCGCGCCGCCGACCTGCTGGTGCTGCCCGTCCTGCTGCGCGACCGGGGCGCCCTCACGGACCTCGTGGTCAGCGTCCTGGAGCCGCTGACCACGGCACGCGGCGGCGCCGCCCCGCTGCTGGAGACGCTGGCCGTGTACGCCGAGTCGCGCTATGTGGCCGCGGAGGCCGCCCGGCGCCTGGGCCTGAGCGTCCGCGCGCTGTCGTACCGGCTGGAGCGGATATCCGGGCTGACCGGCCTCGACCCGGACGACGCGCTGCAGCGCTACACCCTGGAGACGGCCGCGCTAGGGGCGAGGCTGCTGGACTGGCCAGGGCACTCCTGACACGTCACGCGGCGACCTCTGGACCGGGCGCGGGAGGCCGTCGCCTCCCCGCCCGGTCCGGGCGCACACTCCGCAGCGGCCGCGACCGGTCTCCCCCGACCGGCAGCTCCCCCGTCCCCCGCGGAACCGGCGTGCCCCCTCACGCCGACTGCGTCAGCGTCGCAGCTACCGGCCCCGGACCGCACTGCATGATCCCGGCAGTCTTAGCGCTCCCTTGACGTCCGGAATCTGCCAGTGGAACGGACTGTGACGGTTCGACAGCTGTAGGTTCTCACTTTCGGTGTCATGTGCCGACGCTGTGACCTGGATGTCCCTCTCCAGTCTCACGCGGTGTCGGCCGACGGCTGTCTCAGATCGGTGTCACTTTCCTCAGGCTGTCCAGCACGCTGCACCGCCTGTCCGACTGCCCGGTCCGGGTGCACCACTACGTACGGAGATACGTGCACCAGCGGCTCATGTCATCGCGCGGGCATGGTCGTGGCAGGGCGCCGGACCTCCAAGATGACTGCGGTGCCGGCCACGGCTCTGTTCTGGTGCATGGTGATCTGCTGGCCGGGCTGGACGTGCGTCCAGTGGGAGGGAATGAGGGGCACAAGGCGAACCGCGGCTCGTCCTCCGGGCTCCAGCACAGGCGTGTTCTCAACCCAGAGCCCAGCGATGCTCACCGCGCGTCCGCCGGTGGGTGAGAAGCGTCCGATGTCCCACATGGGCCGCAGAACACCGACGCCGGGGATCGGCGCCGTGTGTCGCGCCTCGGCTGCGGGGCGGAGCGTCAGATCCGCCCTGATCGCACCGTTGCGGAGTTCGGAGCATCGCCAATGGCACCACCTCGCGCTCCGCTCCAGCCGAAGCCGCTCAGCCGCTTCGGCGAGCTGTTCCCAGAAGGCCAGAGGAAGCGAGCAGGCGTCCCCGAGTTCCTCCGGCAGGTCCAGGGCGATCTCCCACTCGTCGTGGACGAGGTAGTCCCAGATGTCTCGCACCGTGATGTCGTTCTCGGTGGCGGTCTCTTCCGGAACCAGCAGAGAAGCTGCTTCGAGCAACTCAGGAACGTCCATGGGCTCATTGTCGACCACATGAACGTGCTGCCCGGTTCGAATGTCAGACCCTGCGCCTAGAGTTCGGCGAGACGGGGCCGGCCCCGAGACAGCCAGCAGCCCGGCCCCTTTGAGTACCTAATCGGAGTCAGTATCGAGCGACCCGGTGCATCGCACCCGCCCCGGGTGTATTCACCGCGATCGGAGAGCATCGTGAAGAACCGCGCGTTATGGCGAGTGGTTGACAACCAGAGTGGTACCCAGTCCATCGTCAGCACGCCCTCCGAGGCGGTCGCGTTCGTCAACAGCCGGTTCGACACCGATGACGACGAGCCGTTCAGTATCACCGAGGTCGGCCCTCTCCTTCCGAAGCCGCTCGGGGTCATCACCGCATGGGCGGCCAAGAAGGACGGCGAGCGAACCGACGGGCGTACTGCGCCGATCACCATCAGGCCGGTTGTGACGGATAGCGCCATCGAGTGCGACGACGTCGTGCTCTGGGACGACGTGTATGTGTCATGGGACCACGACATGTACACCGTCGAGGGGCCGGACGGCTCCGAGTACAGCGAGGCTTACAGCGCAGCCGAGTTGAGCGAGATCCTCGACGAGTACGCCGGCGACTACGAGTACGTGCCTGAAGAGTCTGACAGCCACACGCGGCCGAACCCGCGAGAGTTGATCCGCTACGGCGCCCAGGAGTGTGCCGACCGGTTCGGGCACCTTGACGACGACGCACTGCTGTGGCTCGCCGCCACCCGCATCACGCTCTCCCTGTGGCGCAACACACCCGTCGAGAACTGGCATGCCGGGAAGAGTCCGCTGCACGACGGCACGATGATGCGGATCAACGCGGCAACCACCCGAATCGTGCGCTCGATGCTGTCGTTCGACCATGTCGACTGGATCGCTGTCGGTCTCGCGATCGTCAACCCGTCTCGGGTTCTACCGACCGGGCAGTCCGTGCTCGAGCTCGGGCTGGCCTGCCACAACCCTGACGACCCGGCGCACGACGTTGATCCGCGAGAAGAGCTCGCGGAGATGGCACAGGGCGCGATCGGTTGGGGTCGAACGTACCGCCTTCGCGAGAAGGAGTTCGGCCTGCGAACCCTGATCGAATTCTTCTGCGCGTTCGACAACGGCTGGTTCGGAGCACCCAGTTGGGGGCGCATCGTTGATCGGTTCCTTACGGCTGTCGACGACCGGGAGAATGCGCACTGGCACATGCACCGGGACGAGCCTTGGTTCGACGAGTGGTTCACCAACCGCCCGGCCGACATTGCGGACACCACGGAATTTCGTCGGCTGCTCCATGCCGGGCCCGACCTGCTGTCCGAGGAGGCCGCCGAATGGTGCGTGGAAGGTGGCATCGGCTACGTCTGCCAGGACGACCACGCGAACGACTGCTGGCGGTGCGGTATCCAACTGGCAGCGGAGTCCCCCGACGAGTGAACGTGGGCACCAGCATAGAAAGGCATCAATCCACTGACCGCGCGCTCTCCCGCCTACTCGGCGGCCTCCCCTGCTTGGGGAGCCAGTCGCGGCTCCACCGACTGGAGATGTGCCGGTGCTTCTGACGGATCTGTGGCAGCAACGCTGGCCCGGCTGCCCGCCGGTCGGTCACAAGCTCCGTGAGCCCTACAGGAATGTCTGGGTCCGCTTCCACAGTCCGTCGGGGCTTTGTCATCAGCATCACCGGCCTGCCGGCTTCTTGATAACCACGGCTTCCACGACACGGAGGTCGAGCAGGTCGCCGGACCTCCGGGATCATGACGCCATGCAACTCCGATACTTCAATCAGACCGGATGGACCGCCATCTTCAATGGCACTGAGACCGAGATCGGTCGCATGGTGCGTGTGGAGGGATGGGATCCCGCAACCGGGACAGCCTTGGTGGTCGACCCGCAGCGAGGGGCACTGCGCCAGGTCACGGACTACGTGGACTTCTCCCACTTGGAGCGGGCCGAGCAGGTCGTTGCCGCGATACCCGGTGGGGGATGGCGGGCACACTGGACGGATGAAGGGCCGGGTGGATCACCTCTCACGGAGCAGGTGCTGGCCTGGTTGATCACTTCGCAGGGCCGGGCGACTGCCATCACGGTCGATGCTCAGGGGCATGTGGAGGACGCCGACAGCGCCGACGCCTTCATACCGCCGGGTGAGGAGCTTCAGTGACGGCGTCGATGTCGCAACAGGCGGGCCCGGCGTCTGAGGGTCGGGCTTCTGATGCCGGCTGGGAGGCTCCCTTACCGGATTCGGGCCGCCGGCTTCCAGGTGCTCTTCCTCGTGGAACCGGACGAGGCGATCGAGGAGGTCTGCAACGTCGATGCCGAGGTTCATCTTGCCGACGGGTCGCGCTGGAGTTCCACCCGGATCGTCGGCAGCCCCCTCTGCGAACGCTACGTTCGCATCCGCGCGAGGCGTCCACGCCGGACCTGAAGCAAGGCCACCCGAACGAGTGATGGGATTGGCCAGCTGTCCTGTCGCATCGCAGCTGGCGGATGGAGTGCCGCTGACCTGCTGGAGTGCCATGTCGTTTGAGAGCGTTGCTCTCCGGCATTCTCAAAAGATATGGCTTTCGTGGAAGTCTTGACGGTGGAAGGTCAGCTCGGCCGTCCGTCTCGTCAGCCGGGCTGCCCGTGGTCGGCCAGGGGCGACGCTGTCGTTGTCGGTGGTTCCTGTTCCTCGGGCAGCAGACTCCAACCGAGGTGTGCCGTGAGGAACGTGGCGATCTCATCCGCATCTGCGGACTCCGCAGGCAGGTCGTCCGGCCGGGGCTGGTAGCGCGCAACCAGTTGATCCCGGAACTCGGCATCCAGCATCGGTGCTTGGTAGCCGTCGATGGTTCCTCGGTAGAACAGCCAGTCGAAGATCCGGACAGCAGGGCAGCGGCCAGTCTGCGGCTCTTCCGCCAGATGGCGGTCCTGCCAGGAGCCGACGTAGAGGTAGTCCGCGTGCCGCCATGCTTCATCGAGCATTGGGGTGGGGAGGTCCTTCAGGTTCCAGAAGATGCGGGCTTCGGATGCAGGTGGAGGTTCTGGGATTGCGGCAAGCCAGAGACTGTATTCGAACACCGAAGCAGCTTGGCAGACTCCGCCTTGTCGGCGAGGACATTCGGGTGGTCCCTTGGTCTGTTCTCTCCAGGACATCGCGTTAGCGGTTGAGGCAGAAGCGCCGGTAGAGGGGGTCCTGGGTTCCAAGGGTGGTGTAGATCCGGGCGAATCGCCTGCTCAGTTCCGCTGTCGTCGCGATGTAGAGGTCTTTGGGGCCGACGGTGTTCGTCGGTGGGTTGAGGATCAGGTTCGTCAGCACCACGATGTCGGGGAAGGCCGCGAGGTGATGGCGGTCCGCGGCGGGGATCTCCTTGCTGGCTGTGTGCGTCTCGATGCGGTCGAGGCAGTTGGTCCACTCGTTTCCGAGGTCGATCGGCATCCCGGAGGCGGACCACTCTTCGACGATCTTCCGTGCGAGCGTGAGGGCCTATCCGAGGTGTCGATGGTGTCGGGCGAGTCGGTCTAGGCGGCGCTGGGCTTGGATGACTTCCGGCAGGTTCGTGAGCGGGATGTCTCGTGTGGAGCGGGTCCAGCGCTGGTGACGCGGACAGAGGTGCTGGTGGGCGGGCGTCAGGAGGATCACCAGGGAGGCTGTCGGGCTGCGTTGGGCCGTGCAGCACCGGCAGAGGCGACCGATCACCCGGTCGGCGCGGGGATCGGGGCCGTTGGGGTTGAGGAAGTCCGCGAGTGCGGGGAGTGCCCTGGCGAGTTCGGCTGCTGGGCGTCCGGCGAGGGTTGCCAGGCCGTGTGATGAGTCGGGGTTCCAGCCGACGGTGGTGTTGCTGAGCGGGGAGAACTCCGGTGGGAGGGGGCCCAGGAGCCGGGCGAGGACGCTGGCGGGGCGGTTGTTGGCGATGGCCAGGCGGTGGAGATAGGAGCCGAGTGTCTCGTTGCAGATGGGGCCGGGAGTGATGGGAAGTGGGTGGACTTGGTCAGGCTGCGTCGGCATCCGGCCTCCGGCGGCGGGGCTTTCGGGCCCGGCGCCGTTCGATGCGTGCGTCTTCGGCGGTCTGATCGACTTCGATGACGTCGAGGGTCTTGCGGGTGACGGCCTCGTCGCCGCTGATGATGGCTTCAAGGGCGGCTCCTCGGACGAGTTGGGAGAGGCTTCCGATTGCGCCGTCGGTGCGTTCGTGGAGATATCCGTCGAGCTGGACGAGGCTGCCGGGCTTGTGTCGGTGCAACTTGAGTGCGTCTTCGAGCGAGGCGCCCCACTACCCGCTGATCGTGATCGAGCAACATCGCCCGGTCCCGCTCCAGCCACGACTCGAACCCCACCAACGACTCCGTCGTCGCAGCCCAGTACCAGCCGGGGAAGTGCCGCTGCCTGCGGTACGACGCGAAGCGCCGGACCGGGAGCACCGACTCCAACGCGACCCGAGCCGCTGCCCCGAGCGCCGACTTCCGCAGCCCACCACCAGCCTCGTCAGCCCACTCGACCTCGACCAGATCCAGGTCCATCGCCACCCCCAGCACTCACGTACATGACGCAAGCGACCGTGACAGGTGTAGTGAGAACGAGACCAGCAAAGTGGGATCAAACCCTACGAACGAAGCAAATGACACCGCTCAGAGCACCCCGCAACGAGAATCCGCCAGCACAAACGAGACCGAGTGAGAATCCGCCAGCTGCACTGCGACAGGACAGCTGCCAGTCTCAGATTCGCGTCCTACCGGCCTCAGTCCGGACATCCGTACTGAGATTTGGACACGAAATCTGAGACGCTACAACAGCCCGGCTCAGCTCTGCGCCATGTCCACGAAGCGCGAGTAGTGGCCCTGGAACGCGACGGTGATCGTCGCCGTGGGCCCGTTGCGGTGCTTGGCGACGATCAGGTCCGCCTCACCGGCGCGCGGCGACTCCTTCTCGTAGGCGTCCTCGCGGTGCAGCAGGATGACCATGTCCGCGTCCTGCTCGATGGATCCCGATTCACGCAGGTCCGAGACCATCGGCCGCTTGTCGGTGCGCTGTTCGGGACCACGGTTCAGCTGGGACAGGGCGATGACCGGGAGCTCCAGCTCCTTGGCGAGCAGCTTGAGGTTACGGGACATCTCCGAGACCTCCTGCTGCCGGCTCTCCGGGCGGCGGGAGCCGCCCGCCTGCATCAGCTGGAGGTAGTCGATGACGACCAGCCGCAGGTCGTTCCGCTGTTTGAGGCGGCGGCACTTGGCCCGGATCTCCATCATCGACAGGTTGGGGGAGTCGTCGATGTAGAGCGGAGAATCGTTCAGCTCCGGCATCCGCCGCGCCAGCCGGGTCCAGTCCTCGTCGGTCATGTTCCCCGACCGCATATGGTGCAGCGCGACCCGGGCCTCCGCCGACAGCAGACGCATGGCGATCTCGTTGCGCCCCATCTCCAGCGAGAAGAACACGCTCGGGATCTTGTGCTTCACCGAACAGGAGCGGGCGAAGTCCAGCGCGAGAGTCGAATTGTGGACGATGATGTCGTTCGCGACGAAGTTGTGCGTTCCCTCGACGGTCAGGTCGTAGACCTCGGCCTCACCATCAGGAACCACCGATTCGACCCGGTCCCACTGCACGTCCGAGGTCGCGATGTCGACCAGCGCGGGTGACTCCAGCGCCTTGGCCAGCTCCAGCAGCCGGTGCCGACTGACCTGCTGCCCGACATGCCAGTTGTGATTGCGGGCCCGTCCGGTGCGGGCACTGATTTCAGCCCAGCTCCGGCTCCCCTTCTCCGTCTTGACCAGTTCCCAGACCTCACCCGGAATCAGATCAAGGTTGGGCTGTCCCACCCGCTCGCCGCACGCTGCCACAACCTCCTCGATCTGACGCTCCTTGGAGAAGATCCCGACCCGAGCCGCGAAGGTTCGGATCTGGTCGACGTCGTGGATGAGCACCTGGTAGGCAGTACGACGCTCGCCGTTGTACGCGACCGTCCGACGCACCACCTTCGCCACGATGCCGAGGCGAAGCAGCAGGTGGGCAACGTCCTTCGCCAGCCGCTCGCTCACCGAGCAGTAACCGATCTGCGGCTGGTTGGCCGGCTTCGAGACAGAGGCCCAGCCGTCAGTGGCATACAGACGGGAGAGAAACAGCGCGATCTGTCGCTCGGGGAGGCGGAAAAAGACCTCGGGAACGAACTTGTCGTGACTCCCCGCGCCCATCACCCCCCACTCCTGCAGCCGCGCGGTCAGCGGGTTCACGCCCGACGTGGCAGCAGAGAAGGTGACCCGGGAGGGGTGCTGGTGCTCCTTGACGCCAAACAGGGCACAGTCCCTGTCACTGCAACCTCGCGGAACGCCGAGGTGGACCCGTAGCAGGGCATCGCCCGCCCACCGAGCCGCGTCCTGCCGAATCGCTTCCGAGCCAGCGGTCAGCTGCGGGGTCCCGCCGCGCAGTGTCCCGTCGCCGAGGAGGTATCCCGTCAACGCCACGAGCGAGCTGTGGAGCTCGGCTGACGGCAGGCAGGGGAGTGCCCGTGCCACCGCGATGCGGTCCCCTGAACGCAGGTCCTCCAGGGGCACCCAGCCGCGCAGGGTGCGGAACGGGTGGTTGGCCGTGGCCGAGATGCTTCGGCCCAGCTGGGTGTCGATCCGAAGGGTGGGGCGGCGTCCGTTGTGAATGAAGTCGGACGGCACGACTGACGTCAACCGCCAATCGTCCCCGAGGGTGTGCACCTCGAGTCGCTCCCCCGCCTGCCCACGTCGCACCAGGTCTGCAACAGTGATTTTTTCCCCACTCCCGGCCTCGACCAAAGTCGTTGTACCCACCACGCACTTGCCCATGGCGGGGCGGGCGGCGACGACGATCATCTGGCCGGGGTGGAGGCCGTTGGTGAGGGCGTCCAGGTCGGCGAAGCCGGTGGGGACGCCGGACATCTGGCCGCTGCGGGAGCCGATCGACTCGATCTCGTCGAGGGCGCCCTCCATGATGTCGCCCAGGGGCGCGTAGTCCTCGCTGGTGCGCTGCTCGGTGACGGCGTAGATCTCGGACTGGGCGGCGTTGACGATCTCGTCCACGTCGCCCTCGGAGGCGTAGCCCATCTGGGCGATCCTGGTTCCGGCCTCGACCAGGCGGCGCAGCACCGCGCGCTCGTGGACGATCTCCGCGTAGTACGAGGCGTTGGCCGCCGTGGGCACGGAGTTGACGAGGGTGTGCAGGTAGGAGGGACCACCCACGCGGGTGATCTCGCCGCGCTTGACGAGTTCGCTCGCGACGGTGATCGGGTCGGCCGGCTCGCCGCGGGAGTAGAGGTCGAGGATGGCGCTGTGGATCAGCTCGTGCGCCGGGCGGTAGTAGTCGGCGGGCTTGATGACCTCGACCACGTCGGCGATGGCGTCCTTGGACAGCAGCATGCCGCCGAGGACGGACTGCTCCGCGGCGAGGTCCTGCGGGGGGACGCGCTCGTAGGCGGCCGTGGCCGCCTTGTCCTCGTAACTGCCGCCGCCACCGCTCTTGCCGCGGCTGCCGGAGTCGTAGGAGGCGCGGTCGGCCCTGCTGCCGCCGCCACTGCCGCCGCTGCCGTCCTTGCGCTTGGCGAAGGGGAGGCGGTCGCCGGGCCCCGGCGGGGGCGGCCACTCCTCGTCCGGGGGCGGGACGTCGTCGTGGTCGTCGTACGGGACGTCGGTCATCGCCTACCCCTGCCCGGGGTCGTCCCGCGTACCTCGCTCATCGCGTTCCTCCCGTGCCGAGCCCTGCTGGTCGTTCCACGCGGACGCCCGGGACGGACGCACACGTCACCTCTTCTATACGGCACCGCTCTGACAAAACGGGCTCCTGCGCGCAGGTGCGGCGCGTCGGCAGACCGCCCACGCTAAGGGGGGAACAGCACATCAGCCAAGATGGTTATCCACAGGCCATGTGGATGACGGGGCACTGGCTGTGGAGAACTGCCCCCAAGCTGTGCACGGCGAGGGGTGCGGTCTGTGGATAACCTGACGATCTCTCCAGCGTCAACCCTCTGACCTGCGGTTACTCCATCCACGCACAGGGCCCGAGAAAAACTTTGAGATCGGGGGAGAACCCGCGCCCCGAGGGCCGGTGGAGGCCGCTTCGAGCGCTCCCGAGTAATGCCCTGGATGGCTTATCATCACTTACCTGTGGATGACTACGGTAGGACCATGAGATCTCCCACCCCCGCGGCCGACCGGCCGCCCGGGCGCCGCGGGCACGACCGGGAGATCATCGCCCTGGCGGTGCCCGCCTTCGGCGCGCTCATCGCCGAACCGCTCTTCCTGATGGCCGACTCCGCCATCATCGGCCACCTCGGCACCGCGCAGCTCGCGGGCCTCGGCATCTCCGCCGCGCTGCTCACCACCCTGGTCAACGTCTTCGTCTTCCTCGCCTACGCGACCACTGCCGCCGTCGCCCGCCGGATCGGCTCCGGCGACCTGCGGGCCGCCGTCCAGCAGGGTATCGACGGCATCTGGCTGGCGCTGCTCCTCTCCGTCCCGGTCGTCATCGCCGCGGTCACCCTCACCGCGCCCCTGGTCCACCTGTTCGGGGCCTCGTCCACGGCCGCCCCCTACGCCATCACCTATCTGCGGATCAGCGCCCTGGGAATACCCGCGATGCTGTCCGTGCTCGCCGCCACCGGCGTGCTGCGCGGCCTCCAGGACACCCGTACGCCGCTGCTGGTCGCGGTCTGCGGCTTCTCCGCCAACCTGCTGCTCAACCTGCTGCTGGTGTACGGGGCGCGCCTCGGCATCGCCGGATCCGCACTGGGCACCGTCATCGCCCAGTGGGGCATGGCCGCCGCCTACCTCGCGGTGGTGGTGAAGGGCGCGCGCAGGACGCACGCGAGCCTGCGGCCCGATCTGCCGGGGATCAGGGCCTGCGCCACCGCGGGCACCCCGCTGCTGGTCCGCACCCTCAGCCTGCGCGCCGTCCTGCTGATCGCCACCGGTGTCGCCGCCCGCCTCGGCAACACCGCCATGGCCTCCCACCAGATCGCCATGTCCCTGTGGAGCTTCCTGGCCTTCGCGCTGGACGCGATAGCCATCGCCGGGCAGGCCATCATCGGCCGCTACCTGGGCGCCGACGACGCGGAGGGGGCCCGCGCCGCCACCCGGCGCATGGTCGAGTGGGGGGCCTGCGGAGGCGCGGTCCTGGGCGCGCTGCTGCTGCTCACGCGCCCGCTGTACCTGCCGCTGTTCACCTCCGACCCCACCGTCCAGCACCAGCTCGGCCCGGTCCTGCTGATCGCGGCCCTCAGCCAGCCGGTGTGCGGCGCGGTCTTCGTGCTCGACGGCGTGCTGATGGGCGCGGGCGACGGCCCCTACCTGGCCTGGGCGATGCTCGGCACCCTCGCCGTCTACGCCCCGGTCGCGATGAGCGTCGGCAGCGGGAGCCTGTCCGCGCTGTGGATCGCGATCGACCTGTGCATGGTCGTCCGGCTGCTCTTCCTCACCGCCAGGGCCCGTACCGGCGCCTGGCTGGTCACCGGCGCGGTGCGGGCCTAGTCACGGGCACGGCGCCGTACCCGGCCTCGCCCCGGTAGCGCCACAGGGAGCAGCGCAGCGACATGCCGGAAGGCCGGACCCCGGTGTCGGGGTCCGGCCTTCCGGAACAGCACTGCTGCGGTGGGACGCGTCAGGACGCGACAACCGTGACGTTGACCTTGGCGACGACGTCGGCGAGCAGCTTGACGGTGACCGTGTGGGCACCGGTGGCCTTGATCGGCGAACCGATCTCCACGCGGCGCTTGTCGACCAGCGGTCCGTCGACGGCCTTGATGGCCGCGACGACGTCGCTCGGGGTCACGGAGCCGAAGAGACGGCCCGTGTCGCCCGCGCGCACGGCGAGCTTGACGGCCAGGCCCTCGAGCTTGCCCTTGACCTCGTTGGCCTGCTCCAGGGTCTGGATCTCGTGGATCTTGCGGGCGCGACGGATCGCGTCCACGTCCTTCTGACCGCCCTTGGTCCAGCGGATGGCAAAGCCGCGCGGGACCAGGTAGTTGCGGGCGTAACCGTCCTTGACCTCGACGATGTCGCCGGCGGTACCGAGGCCG
>Ga0302314_10001696_pt1 | contig 41211 bp, 34 predicted proteins | sample III_Palsa_N2_3_FD_200533 | JGI IMG/M metagenome (GOLD analysis project Ga0302314, IMG submission 200533) | Peat permafrost microbial communities from Stordalen Mire near Abisko, Sweden - III_Palsa_N2_3 | ecosystem: Environmental > Terrestrial > Soil > Palsa > Peat permafrost | place: Sweden... | reverse complement strand
CTGCAACGGCAATACGCGGGCGGGCTCATTCGACCGCAACGACGAGCTCGCCGACCACGTGGTCCGCTACCTTAAGCGCCGCGCCGAGAACGTGACCGGGGACAAGGCGACCGGCGCGGCGGTGGAGCAGCAGCTCGACGCCCGGCTCGACCAGTGGAACAAGGAACGACAGGTGCCAGGCCGCCGCCTCGTCTACGACACCACGAGCGGCGCCGATGACATGGCATCCCTGCTGCGCAGGCCGGACGGCACAACCTGGCGGCGGATGACCTGCCCGACGTCGCTGCGTGACGTTGAGCCTGGCATTCGGCTGCTGCTTCTCCCGGAAGGGGACAGCACCGAGGTCACCGAAGAGCCCCCCTTCGAGTCGGTCATCGTCCCCGAAGACGCCCCGTCCGCGCAGGCTGCCTCATGAGTAGCAATTACGCGCAGCGGGTCGGTGACCTCCGGCCCAACCAGCTCCTGCATACCTACGGTGTCGGTGCCGTCGCCGATCTGCCGAACCTGTCCGTGGTCGTGTCCGGGCTCGATGACTGGGACCTCGCCAACGCCGAGCGGGTCGTCGAGGATCGGCTGCTGGCGGCGGTCAAGGCTCAGCTTGGCACCCAGGTTGAGACGCTCCGCACCCCGCCGTACACCCAGGAGACCCCCGATCCGTTCGGCGACTGGGCCCGGGTCGGCGTTCCCGTGCGGCTGTTCCCCCGCTGGCTGCGCTGCTCCGATACCCGCTGCAACCGGCTCGGGCTCGCCAACTCCGGCATCTTCACGCTGCTCACCGACCCCTGGCGGCCCGAGCGCGTCCGCTACGTCCACGGCTGCCGCGGCAACGGCCAGAACCGGCCGACCGCCGTGCCCGCCCGGTTCACGCTGGCCTGCGAACGCGGTCACATCGATGAGTTCCCGTGGCTCTACTACGTGCACAACGGCCTAGTCCCCGAGCAGGGAGACCATACGCTGCGCCTCGTCGAGCAGGGCACCACCGGTGAGGCGGCCAACCTCATCGTCCGCTGCTCGTGCGATGCCCAGCGATCCATGGCGCCGGCGTTCGGCCAGGACGCGTGGAAGCGACTGCCCGCGTGCCGGGGCAGGCACCCCCACCTCGGCAGCTTCGAACCGTGCGGCCTGGAGACGAGAACCCTCGGTCTCGGTGCCACCAACGCATGGTTCGCGATGCGGCTGCGCGTCTTCAGCCTTCCGCAAGCCGATGACGAGGTAGACCAGCGGGTCGCCGAGAACTGGGGGCAGCTGAGCCTCATAGCCGGAGTAGCCGAGGCTCTCGCCAAACAGCTGCTGCCGACTCTCGCCTGCTGGCCGGACCTTGAGCCATACGGAGCAGAAGCCGTGTGGAAAGCGATCGTCAAGCACCAGGCCGACGGCGACAACACACCCGACACCGACGACCTCGACCTGGCCACACCGGAGTGGGAAGCGTTCACGCGCCCGCAGGCGATCACGCTGCCCGACTTCACCACCAAGCGGGAAGGACCACCGCCCAAGGTCCGCGGCTGGCTGCGCGAGGTAACGCTGGTTCCCCGGCTCCGTGAGGTCTCCGCACTGTACGGGTTCACCCGCATCGACTCCCCCGAATGGGACGTGACGTCCACCGACTTCGAGCGCGTCGTCCGGCTCTCCCGCGATGCGCCTACGTGGCTTCCCTGCGCGCAAACCAGAGGCGAAGGAATCTTCCTGCGGTTCGACGAAACCGTGCTCGCCGCCTGGGAGCAGCGTCCGGACGTCCAAGCGCGCAAGCGGATACTGAACGCCGCGCACGAAGCCTGGCGGGCCGATCGGCGGCTGCCTCCAGGTAACTGGCCGGGCATGCGCTACGTGCTACTGCACACCTTCGCGCACGCGATGATCCGCGAGCTTGCCCTGGAATGCGGATACAGCGCCGCCGGGATCGCCGAGCGCATCTACGCCCGCTCGGGCGACCAGCCAATGGCCGGGGTCCTGCTCTACACCGCCGCGCCGGACAGCGAGGGCACCCTCGGCGGCCTCGTCTCACTTGGCCAGCGCGCCCGCCTCGGCGAACTCATCGCCCAGGCCCTCGACGCGTCCCGCCTCTGCAGCTCTGACCCGCTCTGCGCCGAGCACGACCCTCGCGACCGCCGGGTCCTCTACGGCGCGGCCTGCCACGCCTGCCTGTTCGCCGCCGAGACCTCCTGCGAACGCGGCAACCACTACCTCGACCGCAGGCTGCTCGTCGATACCGTGGCAGGGGCCGACGCGGCATTCCTTCCCCGGTGAACGACCTAGCAGACGTGGTAGGCGAGCTTGCCGCCCAGCTCCCGCAGGCACACCTTCAGGCCTGGATCACGATTCTGCGCGCGACCTCCGAGCCCGGAAAGACGGTAGCCGCGCAGCTCATCGAGGCGAAGCCGGGCTATGCACTGGCGCCCAAGGCCATGCAGCTAATGGAGGCATGGCGCACGGCTTCCCCGGTCCCAGATGGCCCGGCACTCGCGTTCGCCCTGCAGACAGCCGCCCGTATCCACGACCGCCAAGCGGCTCAGCGAACCGACGTCGTGATCAGCGGCCCCGGGAGCGATTCCGCCCCGCTCCGTCTCACCAGCGCGGTCATCACCGAGCTGATCCGCGATTGCCAAAAGTCGCTGCTCGTCGTCAGCTTCGCAGCGTTCGGCGTCACCGACGTCGTCCGCGAACTAAAGCTCGCCGCCAACCGCGGCGTAACCATCGACCTGGTGCTGGAGAGCACCACCGCAAGCGGCGGAACCCTGCACGGAACCGTAGAAGCGTCTGCGGCCTTCAGTGCGATTCGCCCGGACGCCAAGTTCTGGGTCTGGCCCGCCGAGAACCGGCCCATCATCCACGGCTCACGCGCCGCCCTGCACGCCAAGATAATCGTCGCCGACGAGCGCATCGCCCTGGTAGGCAGCGCCAACCTCACCGACAAGGCCCTCGCCGGCAACCTCGAACTAGGCGTCATCATTCGCGACCCCGAAGTCGCACACCGCATCGATCGCCACTTCCGCTCGCTGATGCGCCCTGGACCCGGCATTCTCCAGCGCATCACAACCTAGCGACCGGACTGCTGCCCAGGCAGCCGAGCATTCTGAAACCGTCACGGCGGCGCGGGAATCTGCTCCTCAGTGCGTGGCAAGGTGGATCGCCACGGCTATGACTGCGAAGACCACAGTGATGATGAGGGCGGCGATCAGCCCGTTGCGGGCGCGTTGCCCTCGGTGCTGGCTCGCCAGGATGAACCTGCCGACCGCTCCCGGGTGCGCGTCCTCCAGCGCCTGCGGGGTGTCGTACCACTCGCTGACAACCCGGATTCCCGCGGCCTGCAGTGGCTCGAACAACTCGGGCGGGAAGAGCCGCAGTGAACGCGGGTAGTCCCGCGCCGAGCCCGCTCCCGCGAGGCGGTCCTCTCGGTCGAGCAGCAGCATCCGCCAGGTGAAGCCGCTGTTCGGCCTGATCTCCCAGTGATACGTCGCCAGGCACACCGTGGTGACGGCGTCGGCGCGCCCGGTGGCAGGCAGCGGGAAGACCCGCGGGCGGCGGCCCTCACCGAGCATGGTCAGCGTCCCGCTGCCGGGATCGGCCGTCAAGCACCACCGGCGCAGGATGGTCGGCTCATCCAGTCGCAGCCTGCCCTCCGGGCGGACAGGCCGGACCTCAGTCAGCCCGCCGGAGTCCGCGGACTCCCGGTCGGCCCCGTCCGTCGTCATTGCTGCAGCCAAACACCGCGGGCCAGCTCGTCGAGGGCGGGCAGCCACCGGACGGCTTGCAGGGGGTCGGGGAAGGTTACCGTCATCATGACGGCGGCCTCGTACTCCTCGAAGACCCACGGGTAGCCGATGTGCTCACCCAGGGTGCGCTCGGGGCCCTGGCCTTCGGCGTAGCGCAGCCGCAGGCGGCGGCACGGGCCTGCTTTGGTCTCCATGGGGATGATTTCCCGCGGGTAGTCGCCGGGGACCTCGGGGGCGAGTTGCTCAAGCAGTTCCTCCCATGCCTCTTCCCCGCCGTAACCGGCGAGATCCACCGGGCAGAAGGCCGCCATTCCCTCGATCCCCTCTTCCGGCGACGGGATCAAGATGAGCCCCATCGAGGCGTCCTGCTGCTTGCGGGCGATCACCGCCGCCTGCTCTAGCAGCGCGATGAGCTTTCTCTCGCCCTTACGGGTCCGGGCCGACGCCCACTGCGGCCGCGACAGCAACAGCCCGGTCGAGCGCCGCGCCCACCCCCTGCCGTCACCTCCGCCACGCAACTCGGCTTCCAGCCACAGCTGGTTGTAGTCCACCACCAGGGGCGGCAGCCGGAACCCGGTCATGACTGCCACCTTAGCGACTGCGCGATCGCGTCGAACAGGAGCACGAAGGCGTCGGCGAGCCGTTCCGCGGGAGTCCCGAAGGACATGACCAGCAGGCCCGTACGGCCGGGCAAGGGCAGGAAGTAATCAAGCTTCGTCATGCCGCCCTCCTGGTAGCGCCGCCGCGCTGCGGCAGCACCGCCGGCCTGGGCGACGGTGACGTCGCCGCCCTTCCCCGACAATTCGGCGGCCAGCATCTCCAGCGGTACCCGCTGACCCTGATCCACGTAGCTGATCAGGCAGGACGCAGCCAGTGGCACCCCGTCTCGCTCGGCCAGGCTGATCATGATGTCGATCCCGCCGCACGACCGCGCGTCCCGCAGGGCGGAGCGGATCAGCCTGGCCAGCCTCTCCCGCACCTGACCCCGCCGCGGCTCGGCGAGGTCCGCCGTCTTCTGCGCGGCCAGCGCGGCCGCCCGGGCGTTCTCCCGGCCGTCCAGCGGGATCCGCGCCCACCCGGGCGGCAGCAGCACGACGAAGTCACGCGGGATCGCGTCGCCGGTCACGGTAGTACCGGTCATCTGGCTGGCACCTGGCTGATCATGTGACGGAACTGGCCGATGGTCTGGTCGATCTCCGCCGAGTCGCTCTGATTCCAGTGGGCGACGGTCCAGGCGTTCCACGTGTCGCCCAGCCCCATTCCGCTCCACTGGACCACGCCGTCCGCCGCCATGACGGTGCGACCGAAGGCTTGCGGCACCATAATGCGGATCACCCCGGGCACTTCGCCGTTGAGCACCCTGATCTTGGCCCAGTCGGTCGCCACGCCACGGCTCATCGTCCACGCCGAGGCGAAGTTCCCTGGCTCTGCGGCCTTGACGGCCGCCTCTACTCCCTCGCGCGCAGTGCTGGCGGCGCGGATGGCGCCCGTTAGCACGTCGCCCTTGCCCAACAGCCCCATGACGGCCTTGCCCGCGGTGCCCATCCGGCTGCTCAGGGAGTAGGCCCACCCGGGCATACCCTGACCCGCCATGAACATACGCCCTGCGCGGCCCGCCGCGACCGCCTTCCCCGCATCTTCCGCGCCATCCGCGAGCACCCTCATGAACGCGCCCGCACCTTCACCGGTCCCGAACGCGGCCAGCGAGGCGATGTCAATCCAGAACGAGGTCCACGACTCCTTGCCCGTGCCGGCCGCGATGCCATCGTAAATCGCCGAGACTGCGGTCAGTCCCGCGACGAGGTACCCAAGAGTCGAACCGAAAGAGGCAACAGCGGTCGCCGTCACGGCCTCGGCACCGAACAGCCCAAGGGCCCCGCTCAGGAACTCGGCGATAAACACCGCGGTCCACGGGCAGATCAGCAGCAGCGCGACGATGGCCAGCACCGCCACCACGACCGCGACGATCGTCATGACCTCGCTGATCCACCCGAAGTTCCGGTCCCACCAGGAATCCTTCAGCCCGTCGTGGCTGATCTCAGCCTCAATGGCCCGGGCGGCCCGCCGGGCGGCGGCCTGGTACTCGCCGACCGCGGTGTCGAACTGCCGCCGGGCTTGCGCCAGGGACGTACTGGCTTCCTCGTAGCTGGCCTGCCGGCGGCGCGCAGCACTGATCTCATCTGCGGTGGGCGGCGGGCCGCCGGCCAGGGGCGGCGGGAGCGGCAAGCTGCTCGTCATCTGCTCCTGGGCCGCCTTGGCCTTCCAGACCGCCGCGTAGGCGTCCTGCTGCGCCGCCTGCATTGACCCGGCGCACTGGCTGAGCGCCTGCCCGGCCACGCCGTACCGCTCCTGCGCCCTGCTGATCCGGGTCGCCAGGTCAGCGGCATGCGACTGGAAGACCTTCGCCGCCTGGCCCGTCCAGCCATCGATCGTGTTCGACGCCAGCTTCGTGAGCTTCGCCGCCTGCGCCTTGATCTCGGCCGCCGTGTCGGTGTACCGGCGGCCGAGAGCGGCGATCTCCTCCGTGTCGGCCGGAACCGGGTCCAGGCCAGCCAGTGGCTCGAAGTCAGCCGGGCGCGAGGTCACAGCCAGCTCACCTGCTCTCCCGCAGATCCTGGGCCAGCCTGTCATCGGTCGCGATGTACGCTCTGCGGCTCTCAGTCGCCATCTTGTATACGGTTTGCATCGACGACAGCAGATCCTGGCGATGCACCGACCAGTCGTTCGCGAAGTCATCCAGCGCGGTCACCAAGACCGGTTCCGCCACGCTTCCCTGAGCGGAACTGACGATCTTCGAGGCATTGCTGAACTCCTCAATCAGCATGCTCAGCGAGCCAGCCGTCTGCTCAAGCAACCCAAGGTCCACCACCAGATCCGCCATCAAGTCTCCTGTACTCGCGCGCGGAATGCCCTCACTCCGGCATCAAGGTACTGACATTTGCAAATACGGCTAACGACCGCGACAGGTTCAGATTCCACGCCATCCGATCGATAACGGAATCACGGAGCGCTTCCGGATCAGGCCGCAGGCATGGGGCTACTGCCTGAGAAGCTACAGATTGGTATCGCCGCCGCGCGGCTCTTGAAGAACGCAATGCCGAGCATGCGCCTGGCTGGGCCGCGCGGGTAGGCCATACCGAACTCCGGATCAAGACCGGCCGCTGCCCAAATCCAGTTGATGAAGTAAATAAAAGTGGCGCGTTCTACTTGCTGTTACCTGGAGTGGGGTGAGAGACGAATGTGCCGCGGCCATGCAGCACGATCAGCCATCCCTGCCCGGCCAGTTCTTCCTTGGCCCGTCGGATGACATCGCGGCTTACGCCGTACTGGTCTGCCATGTCGAGTTCGCTTGGCAGACGGTCATCAACGGCCAGGGCGCCCGAGCGGATGTCGCCGAGCACGTCGTCGTAGACCTGCTGCCACAACAACCGCGGTGCGCGGTGGCTGATGCGGTCTCGCTTGTCGGGCAGTGACATAGGTGATCATGGTCCCACCTCCCCCGACCTGCGATAATGTCGCCTACGTGTGCCAACGTTGCCGACATATGCCTACCTCTTGTAGAGTGCTCATCGTCCGGCAGGCTCGTTCGGCCGCTCAGGCTCCCGTTTCCCGCGGTCCTGCCGGGTTCTGACCGGGTCCGCGCGCCCGTGCGGTCCTGCCGTCATGCCGCGCGAGGGATGCACCGATGAGCCCTGACACGAATAACCCCGTCCGGTACTTCGGGCAGCAGGTCCGCAAGGCGCGGCTGTCGCATGGCTGGTCGCTGCACGAGTTCGGCGAGCAGGTGATCTACCACCCCGCGGCCCTATCACGGATCGAGAACGGGAAGCGCCCGCCTACCGCGACACTGGCCAAAGCGTGCGACCGCGTCTTCCCGGAGCGCGGAGGGTGGTTCCATGAGTTCTTCGAGGAATCGCGCGGGTGGATGGCGCTGCCCGCATGGCTCCGCGACTGGACCTCCCATGAACAGTCCGCCCGTCACCTCCGCGACTGGTGCCCCTCGATCGTGACCGGGCTCCTCCAGACCGAGGACTACGCACGCGGCGCCAGCGCCACCACGCCGATGGTCACCGACGATGAGGTCAGCGCGCGGGTTGCCGCCAGGATGGCCAGGCAGCAGCGCGTTCTCCTGCGCGATGACCCGCCGGCCGCGTGGTTCCTGCTCGACTACTTCGCTCTGGTGCGCGGGATCGGGACATCGGAGGTCATGGCCGGGCAGATGCGGCACCTGATCGCTGTGGCCGGCCTCCCTCATGTCACGATCCAGGTCGTGCCCGGTACCGCTCACGCGGGGCTGATGGGCGGCTTTACCGTGACGGAAAAGGCCGCCTACGCCGAGTCCGTAGTCCGCGGCCAGGTATTCGAGGATGAGGAAACCGTCATTGCGCTCTCGCTGCGGCTCGATACGCTTCGTGGTAGCGCGTGCAGCGCGCCCGACAGCATCAACCTACTGGGGCAGGCGGCGGACCTATGGAGTGGCGCAAGTCGAGCTACAGCGCGGAGAACGGGAACTGCGCGGAGGCAGCTTCGGCAGCCGGGACCGTCCTCGTCCGCGATACCAGCGACCGCGACGGCGTGACGCTCAGCATTCCCGCACGGGCATGGCGCGCGTTCGTCGCGACAATGAAATGACGCCGCGCAGCTAGACAGCGTCCTCGCACGGGCGCGTCCCTGGATACCTGGGGGCGCGCCCGTCGGCATTCCGGCGGGGCCGGCTTGCCAATCTCTGGCAACGGTTTCCACATGCCGCCCATTGCCTACCGACCACATTCCCGCGCGTGCAGGCTGCCGTTACGCAGGCACGAAGGGAACGCAAGCCGATGACAGCCACCGCGACAGAAACCACTTCGCTCATCGCGTTCATCCTGCCGGGTGTTCCTTGCTCGGTGCGGATGGCACGCTTCTTCGTCCGGGCCGCGCTGAGCTATCACGACCTGGGGGACTTCGGCACGGACGCCGAGGCAGTCACATCAGAGCTCGTCACGAACGCGATCACGCATGCGGACGCGCCGAGTATCGGCGTTGAGCTTATCCGCATGGGAGGCTCCCGGGCACTGGCCGTCGGAGTCGCCGTCAGCGACTCCTCGCCGCTTCCCCCTGTCCTGCGCGACCCGGAGCACGACGCCGAGCACGGACGCGGCCTGCAATTGGTCGCGGCGCTGTCGGCCGACTGGAGCTGGGCGCCGCGCGGGGCCGGCAAGGCCGTCTACGCGATCCTCATGAGGCAGGAGTAACGATGAACGCCATCTCAGATCAGCCGACGCTCAGCGGCATCGACGCCGCCTGCTCGTTCGTCCCGCGTCCCGGAGGCAGGGCGGTTCCTCACCCGGGGAGAGGAAATCGCCGACCATGACGCAAACACCATCCGTCCGGCACGTGCTCGTCGGTTCCATGCTGCGGAGCTACCGGGAAGCAGCCGGCTACAAGCTGGACGATGCGGCCCGCATCCTGGAGTGCGACCGCTCGAAGGTATCGCGCATCGAGACCGGCCAGCGCGGCGTCCGGCCCAAAGAGCTGCGCGAACTGCTCACCGAGTACAGCGTGGCCACCGCCATCCAGGACACCTTGACCGCGCTTGCCCGACCGCGCGATGCGAACGCCTGGTGGCGGGACTACCGGCAGGTGCTCCCGGAGGCCTACCTCGACTTCGCCGTGGCCGAAGGCGTAGCTTCGCGCATCGCGCTCTACGCACCCCTGCGGATTCCCGAACTGCTATGGACCCCGGAGTACGGCCAGGCAGTCGCGGCTGCCGATCCCTCAGTACCCGAAGACGCGGAGAAGGCCGCCGTTGAAGCGGCCGTCACTTACCGCGGGGCGACATTCTTCGACCGCCAACCTGACTGCACGGTCATTCTCGGCGAAGCCGCTCTGCATCACCGTGTCGGCCACCCGGATGTTATGCGTGCGCAATTGGCTCACCTGGCCGAGCTGAGCGGCCCTGACTACTCGTGGCTCACCATACGAGTCCTGCCGTTCTCGGCCGGGATCTGCTCCGCCGCGGGGGAATGCTCAGTTCTTCAGTTCAACGAGCTATCGGACATGGGCCTGGTGCATGTCGCCGGTCCCCAGGGCGGCGTCTGCCTCAGCACGCCGTCGACCGTCGATGCCTACGCCAGAGCCTTCAGGCACATGAGCGGGTACTCGCTGAATGCCAAGCAGTCGACGCTGCGGCTTCGCCGACTCGCTCGATGCCAACTCCGGACCGATGACTGAAATTGCAGCAGAGACCCGGAATCCGGAAGAAACCAGGCGGAATCTAGAAGGCTAAGACGAGATCGGTCGATGCTAGAGCGCGGCCGTAGCAACGCAGGACCGCGTCAGGCGAACCGACGAGCGGTGGTCCTCGTATGGGGTTGGGCAGATCCGTCAGCGCGTGTGCCACTGCGCCGGTGCGTCGGGTGCAGGGCGGCGAGGTGCCAGCAGAGTGCGCTGAGCGCGGTCAGGTTCGTGAGTCCTGCCGGGTGCTAGCCGCGGGGCCGAGGGTTGCCTGCGCCGCGCGAAAGCGGCTTCGACCGGCTCGGCCGGGTCTTCCCTGTCGGCGTGAATCGGAGCAGCTATAAGTCTGGCGTGGCCGCGCCTGGCGAGCGCAGCCGTCAGCGCGCCCGCGTAGCCGGGCCGGGTTGCGGCTTGCTCGTCTGGTGTGCCCGGATGGCCGAGCCAGACAATGCCGGGTGTTTCGGCGATCGCGGCGGCGATGGCCTCGCGTTCGGCGCGGGGCAGGACGTTGTAGATGTCGGCGGCGACCTGTGCTCTTGCCTGGCCGTCGAAGCTGCCGATGCTGGCGGCGGGGTCGAGCCCGGCGAGTTCGCGGGCGGCGAGAACGGAGTCGGCTGCATTCCAGTAGGCGTTGTGGCCGGCGTGGCCGGGTTCGGCGTATGGGCCGAGGACCTGGCGGGGATCGTCGGCGGTGATGGCGTGCTGGTCGCGGTAGGCGGCGATGATCTCGACGTGCCTGTGCCACTGGCGGGCTCGGTCGGGGTCGTTGGGCTGTTCGCCGAGCGGGCTCATCCATGGTGGCCGGTGCCGGATCGCGGTGTCGGCCAGTTCCTCTACACGGGCCGTGAGAGCAGTCGCCGCGTCTTGAATGTAGGCGGTGAGCGGCGCGGTTTTACCCGGCCTGACGGGGATCAGTCGGGGGCCGGGAACCCACGGGAGCAGCGCTTCGATGCGGGTGGTATCCGGCTCAGGAGAGCCGTCCGGAGCAGCCGTGCCAGGGTCGGTCGTCGCCGGAAGCGTATCGGCCAGGCAGGCGGCGACGTGGCGGCTGATGCGCCAGGCGAGTACTTCGCTGATGCTGCGGGCGGTGTGCAGTTCGCGGGTGGTGGCGGTGCGGGTGAGGGCGTCGGCGGGGTTGAAGCCGGCGTTTTCGGCGCGGCGGAGGGCGGCGATGAGGGCGGCCCAGGCGGTCTCGGCCCGGGCGCGTTCGGCGAGCTGCGGGCCGAGGGTGGTGTGGGTGAGTTCGGTCAGGCGCTTACGTGCCGCGGTGGCGCTTTCGTAGGGCTGGCAGGCCGGTGCTGGCATTGGGTCGTGGCCTGGTTTTGCGGGTTCAGGCGTGTTGCCGGCCGACTGGGGCGGTTCGGGATGGCTGGTCAGGAACGCGTCGAGTCGCCAGGTGATGACCTCGGCGATGCTGTCGGCGGCGACCAGTTCTCTCTTGGCGGCGGTGGTGGCGAGCAGCCGGGCGAGGTCCCAGCCGTTGCCTTCGGCGTCGGACAGGCGGCGGACGACCGCGCCCCACGCCGGGTCTGACGCCAGGTCGCGACCGAGTTGTTCGCCGAGGGCATCGGCGGCTGCACGGCGGTAGCGGGCGTCGGCGTCCTGGCGGCCGACGTGCAGGTAACGCGGCACGAGAACCGACAGCGACCCGGCTTCGTCCTGCGCGGCAGTGATGGTCTCGGTGGCCGACAGCGGGGCGGCTTCGGTGCCGAGGATGTTCAGCAGAACCTCGCGGGCGACCTGGGCGCGGGGATCGGACCGGACGCGGTTGACGCGGGCGTCATCGTCAAACGGGATGTCGTGGGTGGCGACGTAGAGGGTGGTGCGGGCGCGGGCGCGGGTGGCCAGGACGTACAGGGCCTCGCGGCTCATGCCCTCGGTGATGAGGGGGTGGGCGGTGTCGACGGTGGTGCCCTGGGCGCGGTGCGCGCTGGCGGCGTACAGCAGCTGGACATGGTCGCGGACGTAGGCGGCGGGGAGGGTGAACCGGCCGTGGTGGCCGAGGTGCCGGACCCGCAGCGACCCGTCGTCCAGGCGGCGCACGACTTGCCAGGCGTCGCCGTTCTTGACCCAGTCCCGCCCAGAGAACAGCGGCAGCCGCCGATCGTTGCGGCGGGTGACGATCCAGTCGCCGGCCCCGGCTAGGTTTCCGTCCCGGAGCCGGACACCTTCTGCTTCGACCTGCCCGGCGGTGACGCGGTCGGCGCGGGCGCGGGCGGACAGCCCGGTGACGTCGGTGGCGTCGGCGGCGGCCATCAGGGTGACCTTCCCGGCGAGCATGTCGTTCCGCCAGCCGTTGTAGGCGGCCTGGGTCATGTTCTCGCGTGACCCGGTGATGATCCGGCCGGTGCGGGCGTACCAGTCGACGGCGGCTGGGTCGCCGGTGCGGAGCTGGAGGGTAGCGGCGGCTTCTTCGGGGTCGCGGAACCGGTACAGGGTGGTGAGCTGCGGGGTGCCAGGCTGGGCGGCGATCAGGCGCAGGGCGCCGCCGCCCTCGACGGCCGGGAGCTGCCGGTCATCGCCCAGGAGCCGGACGACCGCGCCCCGCGCTGCGGCAATGCGGACGAGCTGGTCGAGCAGGAGGGTGCCTGCCATTCCGGCCTCGTCGACGAGCACGACGTCGCCGGCCCCGAGGCGGAACATGCGCAGGTCCTGTGGGACTGAGGCGCCCGTGCGCAGCCGGTCGGCGGCCCGCCCGGCGGTCCACTCGTGCAGGAACTTGTGCAGGTTCTCCGCCCGGATCCCGAGCTCGCGACCGAGCACGTCGGCTGATGCGGCGGACGTGGCGAGGGGAACGAGGCGCTGCCCGCCAGCGGGCAGGACATATTCGAGGGCGCGCATCGCGGTGGTCTTGCCGGACCCGGCCGGGCCGATCCCGGCGAGCAGCAGCCGGGAGTCGCAGGCGAACGCCGTCACCAGGCCGCGCTGCCCGGCATCCAGCGGGGTGCGGGCGACCGCCTCGAACCCGTCCAGCGCGGCGGCTACCGACGGCCCCGACAAGCCCGCTGCGGTCGGCGTCCTGGCCGCGTTGACCAGGCGCGTTTCGGCGTCAAGGACGGCTTGACTGGTGAACCGGTCCGCACCGTGCCGGGAGAATACCGGCTCTCCGTTCGAGCGCCGCAGTTCTGGTGGCTCGTTGAGCGGTGAGGGTGCCTCGCATGCGATGCAGAACGCCGGGGAGACGGCGAGGGCGGTCACCGCGTCGGCGGTTTCCCGGTGCCGTTCGGGCGACAGGCTCGGGATCTCGGTGCGCAGGAGGCGCTCGACCTCGGCCCGGATGTTCCACACGGTCCAGGTGGAGCGGCGGGTGGCCACAGCCGCCACGGCCCGTTCCGCCAAAGCCTCAAGGTCTGCCGCGGACGCGAACGCGGCGGAGACCTCAGCCGTAGGACCGCCGGGGACCGCTCTCATTACCTGGGCCACCGCGCCGGGGCCGAACCGGTCCTGGAGTTCCTCCCGCCACGCGGCTCGCTTGTCGTTCAGGGAGCAGGGCGCCTTCTTGCCCTGCCGGGTGGTTAGGTTGGCCTGGCGGGCCAGGGCGTAGGCAGCGCTGGTGCCCGGGTCGTGGCCGTGCGCTGCCCGGTAGTCCCGCACGAGGTCCCCGTACCGGGCCTCGATCGCGGCCCGCCGCCGGGAGAAGAACGCGATCATCGCCGGGGGGATCCCGGTGATCTCCCGCACCGGTTCCCGGCCGGCGGTGGTGCCGGGGCGGGGGGTGAAGGTGACGCCGAGCCGCGCCGTCAGGTGCGCCTCGAACGCGGTGTTGTAGGCCTCGGAGGCGGCCACTTTCATCGCGTACAGCGGGCGGGCGTCCAGCGCCCTCCATTTCCCGTCCGTGCCCTGGACCTTCGATGAAATGGCGACGTGGGTATGCAGATTAGGGTCACCGGCACGGGAGTCCCAGTGCTCGAACGCCGCCGCGACCAGCCCGTTCGTCTCGACCTGGGCGACGCCGCCGGAGCCGGTGCGGGTGAAGGCCGCGTGCTCTTCGACCAGGGCAAGGGCCTCGGCGACGGCGGCCTCGTGAGCGGCACGGACCGCGTCCCGCACGTGCGGCCGCTCGTCCAGCGCCCACAGCAGCGCCGCGGATTTGACGGGAGAGAACACCAGGTCGAATCCGGCGACGGCGGCCCGCTGACGGCGGGCCTCGGCTGCCTTCACCTTCTTTGTCTCGGCTTCGGTCGGTGGCCGGCCGGTCTCTTCTCTGATGATCGCGAGGCGTCGCTCAACCCGGTTGGTGAAGCTGTCCAATACCTGGTACGCGGGGAAGGAGCGCCCCAGGCGGGCCGCAGCGATCGCCTCGTCGCGGACCCGCTCCAGCTGTCGGTCGGTCATCGCGGCGCGCACGTGTTCCCTTAGGTACGCGGCAATGATCGCCTCGCCGTCGGGGTGCTCGCCGAGGCCGAACAGTGCCCGCATCTGTGCCTCGGTGACATCCCTGCCGGCCAGCCCGAGCAGCGGCGCGCCGCGCCCGGTCCACATCCCCGGCGGGTTCCCCTGGGCGGTGTAGTAGGCGGTCGCGTCGTGCTCGCCGACTGCCTCGGCGTCCCCGTGCGCGGTGTGCCGGGTCAGGTAGGTGTACCCGTCCCCGGCGGTGATCTTCGCGATGGTCATCACCATCGACGTCCCCGCTCTCCCGCCGCGCCGAGCGCGGCGCCCGGCCCGCGTTCAGTGCGGGTCGGGTCCGTGGACACCCAGGTGCACCAGGTGTCTTGTCCCTTGATGCGGCTTTTGGCCTTGGGGCCCGGGGGAGCGGGCTGCTTGACAATTTCGCGTCAACCACAGTATAAATCCTGATGTCAGGATCAACTGACATGAGGATGCTCCCCCTCGGGCCGAACGGCTGCCTCTGCAGGCAGTCGGCGCGGTCCGGCCATCGGCCCCTTGCGCACACTCGCCGGGCCGGAAGGGAGCACGCCCCGTGAACCGCGACCGCGAGATCGCAAACCCACCGCGGCCCGCCCAGACGCGGCCGATCGCCGCAGATGAAGCCCTGAGCACACGCGTCGACCTGGCATCGGCCGGCGGGCCGCACGCCTCCCCTGCACGGCGGCCTGCCAGCGACAGCCTGACCAGCATCGCCGACTTCCGCAGCATCTTCAGGCTCGGCCGCACGGCTGCCTGCGAGCTGACCCGCCAGCCGGGCTTCCCCGACCCCGTCATGGTGTCCGCGCGCTGCCACCGGTGGCGGGCCAGCGGGGTCGACGCATTCGACGTCGGGCGGCGCCGCGACCGCGACGAACCGATTGCCAGCACCGCTGCCTGCAGCGGCCTGCGCTGGGAGGAACGGGCCGCCCTCGCCGACTCCGGCCGGCGGACCCCGGCTCCAAGAGACCCGCCCCTGATGCGGAAGGCGCTCCGCGCTCGCCCCAGCCGCCCTGCCGAGCACGAGGCGGACGTCATCACCAGCCGCGAATGTCTCCCCCGAGACGGCCCTGGCGCCCGCCGTCCCGTTCCCTGCCGTCGCCATCGAATTCGAGCCCTGAGCTCGGCACGCGTCGCGCGCCACCGCCTGGAACGGGCCGTCGGCGAGATCAAGTGCGGCTACCTCGACCAGCACTGCACTCTGGGCAGCGTCCGCGGCCTCGGCACGCTCCCCATCGCCCTGTCCGGCTGGAGCGGCCTCCGGTCAGGCAGGCCCCGACGACCCACCCGACCCTGGCGGGCGAACCGCTACCGTGCACGGGCGTACCGGGCAGTAGCGTGGCGAGCCATTCTGGCACGTATGGCCCGCAGGTGTTGCACGGGTACCAAAGCGGTCCGCCGCCTTTACGCAGACAATCTGAGCGCAGCTCCCGGTAATCTCCGGCACCTCGCTGACCCTGCCGCGCAAGCCGTTAAATGACCGTGAATTTGCTTCGCGGGCCGTTATGGTCCGCCAATTCATCCGTACCAGACTGGCCCGCATCCCAGGCAGCGGCCCAGGTCGGCCCGCAGGACCAGCAAATATAGCCACCGGGGATTCACGCTCCCACCGGGGTTAAGAAAGGCAACGCACGCCGCCAGCTCAGATTCTTCCCGAATTCCCGCCCGCCAGCGAAAACAAATCCCATAATGATTAGGCAGCACGAAATGCCCCAGCTTCACACACCGGCCGAGGCAGCCGGGATCTTGAACATCCGCGAGTCTTGGCTCCGCCATAAGGCGTCGGCCCGGGCGATCCCCTGCACCTTCGTCGGCAAGCACCTCCGGTTCAGCGATGACGACATCGCCCAGATCATGACCCAGGGCGCGCGGCAGCCTGTGACCCGCAGCCGCGGCACCCGGCGGTAGCAAGTTCTCCCGCCCACCGCCGCAGCCCGGCGCCAGCTCGCTGGCAGGGGCCAACCACCACCCGAGAGGAGACAGCAGCAGTCATGGCGTACGCCGAGAAACGAGGCAAGGGACCGCACCCGTGGCGCGTCAAGTACAAGATTCCCGGCGGCGAAGAGAGCCAGTCGGGCTTCGAGACCAAGAGAGCCGCGCTGGAGTGGGGCCGCGACCAGGAGGCGAAGGTCCGCGCGGGAACGTGGACCGATCCCACCGCGGGCGAGCTCACCGTCAAAGAATGGATCGGCCGATGGCAGGAACAGCAGGACGTCGGCCCGCGCACCACCGTGAACCGCGAGTACCTCTTCCGCCGCTTCATCCAGCCGCACTGGGGCGCATGGCCGCTGAACTCCATCACCGGCGCCGACGTCAGCATCTGGGAGAAGAAGCTCCCCGCGGCAGAAAACGTGTCCCGCAGCACGGCCAAGGACGCGCGCGCCCTGCTGCACACCATCCTCGGCGACGCGGCCGCGGCCAGGCCCCCGCTGATCCCCTACAACCCCGCCGTCCGCCAGCGTAACCGCGGTCGCAGGACCGGCCGCAGGCTCCAGTGGACCCCGCAGCGCGCGTGGGCGACGCCGCTGCAGGTGCTGCTGCTGGCCGAGCGGGCCGCGCTCATGGCCGGCCGGGACGACGAGTTCACCATGCTCCTCACGATCGCCTACACCGGGATGCGGTGGGGCGAGACGATCGGCCTCGAATCCGATCACCTCCTCCCAGGGCTGATCAACGTCGAATGGCAGCTGCAGGAGATCACCGGCCGTTTCCACCGGCTCCCGCCGAAGGACGACTCCTACCGCAGCACGAACTGGCAGCCGCTCCTGCCGGTCGACCTCCCCCCGTCCCTCGATGCCCTCCTGTCCGCCCAGGCCCGCAAGCACGCGCAGCGCCGATGCCCCTGCGCCACCGGACACGACGGCCAGGAAGGGCACGACGGGACCGGCCGGTACGTGTTCCTCGGCCCCGACGGCGGCCACCACCGCAACAGCAACTACGCCCGCCGGGTCTTCCGCCCGGCCTGCGACGGCCGGCACCCGCCGACGAACGGTAAGCCGGGCAGGCTGGTCATCACGGATGCCACCGCCTGGCCGGGCATCCCGATCGCCTCCTGGCCAGAGGCCGTACCCGGCAAGCCGTTCGCTCCCCCATCCGGCCGCGGCACGCCAAGGCTGGTCAACACCGACAGCACCGGAAGATGCCCAGACTGCGGCCACGCGGTCAGCCTCCGGCTCGACGGCAAGACCATCGCCCACAACATCAGCACCGGCACCGGCACCGGGCAGCACTGCCCCGGCAGCGGAGAGCCGCCCGCCAAAGACGCCCCGCTAGCGTCCTGGCTGCCTATCAAGGAGAAACTGACCCCGCACGGCCTCCGCCACAGCCACAAAACCTGGATGGCCGAAGACGGCATCCCCGAGATCCTCGCCGAGCAGCGCCTAGGCCACCAGGTCCCCGGCATGCGCGGCCTCTACGCCCACGCCTCCGAGCGCATGCGAGCCGACCTGACCAAAGCACTCCAGGCCCGCTGGGAGGAATCACTAAAACAACGCGCCACCCTAGCCCCGCACTCCCCCGTCCCCCTCATCGACCACCTGCTCGCGCAGACGCACGCGGGAGCCCCCGAAAGCACTGGGAGCCGGGATTCCTCCCAAATTTCTCCCAGCAAGACGAAAGCCCCCATCCACAACGTAGGATGAGGGCTGTCCAGTGAGCGTCTGACCTGGCCTTACAACGTGAGCCCCGTTACGGAATCGAACCGTAGACCTTCTCCTTACCATGGAGACGCTCTGCCGACTGAGCTAACGGGGCCTGTCTTTACTTGTCAGGTAACGGCGCAAGAGGGACCGATCGCCGCCTGTCGTCCACCGCGTAGAGAGCATAGCGCAACATGGGCAGTGTTGCTGCCCGCTGGGTGAAGGGTCGAAGCCGGGTGCCCGTACGCGAGACGCCGACGCCAGGTCCCGCGACCAGCATCCCTGGCAGCGTCGCCGTGATCCCGGATTTCAGTGCCACCGCACAGCGAATTCACCCCGCTTTTCTGGACTCGTATGCAACCGGCGGGTCGGCCAAACGGTGATAACAGGTGTATAGCCCCGCATATTGGTACTGAGAGGAACGTAATGCAACTTTCAACCAACTCCCTAAGGCGGCTGACCTGCGTGGCTGCCCTCGCTTGCGCCGCCGCGCTCGCGCCGGCAGTCGCGTTTGCCACCACGACGTCGCCGCAGGCACCTGCCGCGCACGTCCCCGACACCGTCGTTTTCGCCACCAAGCCCCGCCTGGCCGAGCAGGTGATCGCGCGAATCGTTCCCGACCTCCCCGAGAACCGGGTATGGGTGGCCGCTGATGAGGTCTACGGGCGCGACGGCGCCTTCCGCGCCTTCCTGGAGGAGAACCATCTGCCCTATGCCGTGAACGTGCAGGCCAACCACACGGTGCTGCCCCGTCCCGGCTGGCGGCACGCCGCGAGGCTGGTGGAGCGGCATGCCGCCGGGGACGACTGGGGCACCCTGCCGGCCGGCCCCTCCCAGCTCGACTCCCGCGTCTGGCAGTGGTGGGTGCGCCGTATCCCCGCCCCCGAGGCGGAGGCCGGCGAGGGTGCGTGGGCGCGGTGGTTCATCGCCCGGCGGCGACCGGAGACGCCCGCTCAGCGTGACTACTACGTGGCCTGGGGCCCGCCCGAGACCACCGTGGAAGAGCTGGTCCGCGTACCCGGGGCTCGCTGGCGGGTGGAGGAAGCGATCAAGCTCGCGAAGTCGGCTGCCGGGATGGCCGACTACGAGGTGCGCTCCTTCCACGGCTGGTACCGGCACATCACCCTGGCCCAGCTGGCCGCGGCCTTCCTGGCCGTCCAGGCCGCAACCGCCGCCGGCAACGCGGAGCCCGGCCCCGGCCCCGGCCCCGGCCGCATCGCTGAGATCCTGCACGCCGGCCTGGACGCGCCCGCGCAGCACACAGGGGGACCTCGCCGATCCCACCAGCCCTACCGGCACCGTCCCCATCGCGTTCACGGCGTATGAAATCGCCCGGCTGCTGTCGCTGATGGCACCCCAGCCCGCCCCGGCCGAGCGGATCCGCCACGGCCTGCACTGGTCATGGTGGCGACGCTGTCACCAAGCCGTCGCCCGGGCCTGTCACCGGCGGCGCAACCGCGCCCGCGAAGCCGGACACCCCACGGCACGACCACCACCCACCAGTCCCCGAACTACAGCGAAGCCACCGATCTCCAACTGAAGGGACAGTGTTCCGCCCGGGTTCAGCCAGTCATGGACGATCGACTACGACCTTGGCCGCTGGACCGGCAAGGTCGTCTAGGTCTTGGCAAGCCCCCTTCTACTTCCAGCAGCGTGACTGGTACCTTCCGGTATCGGACATCCTGATCGTGGACGAGTACGCGACGTCCGGCCTAGCGCAGATCCTGGCCACGGCCACTTGGCGGTAGCGTGCGGCCCCAGCGTCACAACGCGTCAACGATCTTTGCGAGCGCCCTGGACTGGATCGGCCACCAAGGAGGCCACGGTGCACCACCGGCGAGCTCGCCCTGCATCGACCACACGATGAACACCGCGGCATAGACAAGTAGCGACTCGGTGAGACCTCCTGCCAGCCACGGAGCGTCGCCATACGTCTTAAGCAGGCGCTTCACCACATCAAGTCCGTACTTTATATCGACGGCTTCCAACATAGCAGAATGAAAAACACGTCCGAGATCGTAAACAGGATCGCCGCAGACCGCATCGCCCCAGTCAATGATCCCCGTTATATGGCCGCCATGTGCATAGACGTGGCGAGGATTGAAGTCCCCGTGCAGCAGGTGCCCGCCTGCTACGTTCGCGAAAACGTCAGACAGTTCTCTGACGGCCGCGCCCGCCTGATCGAGCAGCCCAGCGTCTACTAGGCCAGTCTCAGCGATCAGGCCAAGGCCCGCCATGCGGCCAGAAATCGTGTCTGCCCAGGATTGATCCTCGCCACAGAGACCTTCCGAACTGGCGACGAGAGAGCCGTAGCCAGCGAGCATTACCTCGTGTACCTGCCGCAGCACACGTCCTGCCAGGCCGAACTCGGGCGAAGCACAGTCGACGGGCTCGCCGTCGACCTGCCTGAGCAGGACGCAGGGCACGCCGGCAAGTTCACCAGAAGGATCGGCAGCTTGAATGAGGGGGACCGGCACGCCGACTCGACCAAGAACATTGAGGACGGCAACTTCACGCCGCAGACCGGGGTCAGCTGCCAACTTAAGGAACGAGACTAGAGTGTCGCGCTGTATTCGAAAGACTTGATTGCCAGCGAAGGCCGACATCTCAACCGCCTCCTTGACAGGACCGTCAAGAAGTCCGCCGACGAGGCTGCGCGCCTCGGCCGCGGAAAGCTTTCTGATGATAGTTAGCTCCTCAGGGAGAGGATCGGGCACGCTTGATGCAATCGATTTTAAAGGAACGCGCGACGAGGACAATCCGTAACATAACTCACCTAAAGTAACCGGATCGCCGATGCCGACCGACCCCGGGTCGCACCGCGGATGAACTCTTGGCAACGCCTCCCTGCGGAGTAAGAGTGTAGGGAGACGTGGAGGCCCCACAGGTGCCAGGCTTCAAAAAAAGAAGGCATATCGCGGGACCCACGGGGTATCTCCTTGCCCGAGCCACTCCATACTGGATACGTCGTTCCGAGGCAGCAACGAACAGCACTGGTAGGGCCTTTCATGCGTTTGGTGCACGTACGACCCGCAGTGGTCTCCCTGGTGACGAGGGGTGCCCTGCTCACGGCGGCTTCTGGTGTCTCCCTTGTCGTGGTGGCGGGCACCGCCAACGCCCAGGAGCATCTATCCGGCTATGTCATCGCGGCGGCCGCAGCGGCCGGTACGTCCGCGAGCGGCACCTCGTGCGAACCGCTCAAGCTGCCGGCTTCCCAGCCAAGCCCGTCACCAACGCCTTCACCTACGCCCACCAACACAGCAAGCCCGACGCCAACCTCGTCCTCGACGCCATCGGCCACCGCGACGACGACGAGCGTCACCCCTGGGGCGACCCTCGGCGGCGGTGGCGGCAACGCCAAGCACACCTTGGTGCTGGCCAGCTTCACCATAACGACCGCGACCCCAACGCCGACCCCAACGCCGACGCCGAGTTCCCCAACGCCGAAGGCATCCACCTCCACCAGCAAGAGCACGAGCCCCACGCCGACCACCTCCGCCGCGGCGCCAAGCGCCTCCCTGACACCAAGCGCCTCCCGGACACCAAGCCCCTCCCCTACGCCCGGGGCCGCATCAAGCACGCCAAGCGCCACAGCGACCACGCCAAGCGCCACAGCGACCACAAGCCATCCCACCGGCCAGGCACAGCAGACCACCGCGAACGTCAGCCTCTGCGTCGAGGTAACGCGCTCGCAGTCGAGCAGCAGGCGCGGTGACCCTGCTCGCTGGGTCGTCAGCGCCTGGACAACGGGCGGGAACGTACCGGATTCCATCCTCAGGCTTGCGGCAACCCCGGCGAGTGAGTCGCCGAAGTTCAGCTTCGGCTGCGGCAGCAACGACGGGACCGCGTCGTGCGACCTCGGCGCGATGGACGCGAAGTCGGCGAAGCGGCAACTCCAGGCGCAGGTGACCGTCCCTGCCACCGCGTCCACCGTCAACTCGGTCGTGCTTAAGGTCACCGGCAGCGCGGCCCACCTGCCCAAGGACCCGATTGCGTCAGCGACGGTCACCATCACCGCGGCCGCCGCGACCGCCGCGGCCAGCGCGACAAGCACGCCGCTGCCGGAGACGACAACGACGACGCTGCCGGTCACCGGCCTGCCGGACATTCCGACGGCAAACCCGACGCTTAGCCCTGGCGGCAACGCGGCGGGCCTGTTCCCGACCCTTCAACCGTCCCAAGACCCCAGTCAAGGGCAGAAGACGACGGGCGCGCGCCCTGTGGCGAACACCTCGGCGCTGCCGGAAGGCGCCCCCGTCGTGGGCGGCCAGCTAGTCGGCCTAGCCGCCCTGGCCCTCGCCTTCGTCCTAGCGGTCACCCGGCTATCGATCCGCCGCCGCCCCGCCCCCGCGCAACCCGCCGCACCTGAGCCGGCAACGCCCGGACCAGCGACGGCCGAACTAGCAGCGGCCGAACTAGCAGCGGCGAAGACGGAAGAACCGAAGACGGAAGAACCCGAGACAGAAAAGCCCGAGCCAGAAGAAGCCGAGCCGGAAGCGGACCAAGCGCAATCCTCGGACGACCCGGCAGATGAGAACCCAGACGGGCAATAAAGCAAGACAAGGCAAGATAAACAGAGCGGGAGCGCGGTCCAAGACCGCGCTCCCGGCAAGTGCGAACCAGCCTTACTTCGCGTAGAGCTCCAGGCTCGGACGAACGTCAGCCAGCGTGGTAGCCAGCTTCGCGGTGCTCATCGTGGGAGATACGAGGGCACCGAAGGTGTCGTTGTCGAACCACACGCACATCGACACGCTGTCCTTGTTGAGCACCGACTCGGTACACGCCGCGTCCCCGCCGAGCGACCCGGCCGACACGACCTGCGCTCTTGGATAGTTCTGCTCGAAGTTGGCTATGGACGAGCCGGGGTCGGCACCGGTCAGCTTGCCGCCCACGAACATGAACATCTGCGCGTCCGCGCCGGCGCCAGGGGCGGTGCTGCCCTGCGCGTACACGGCGGACTGTACGTCGCTCGCGGAACCTGAACTCGACCGTGAGACGGTCTCAGCGAGCGTGTTGACCTTCATCTGCTTCTCGAGGGTCGCCGAACGGGTGTACCCATCGACCGTGCTCGCGGCGACGACCTCGTGCGCCGGACCGCTCGGGCCCGCGAAAACGTACTTCATCAGGACGCCACCGATGGCGCCTGCCGCGACGACGGCGATGGCGCCAAGGGCCATCCACTGCCGACGGTCGCCGCTGCGGCCACGTCGGCGGCCGACGGCCCGCCTTGAGGCGGTGTCGTCGTCGGCCTCCGGCCGGTCGAGCGTGCGGGTGAACGCGGCGGGTACCGGCTCGTCGGTGAGGTCGAGGTCGGCGAAGTGGTCAAGCGAGGTGTCCTCGGCCCAGCCCCGTGGCTGGTCGGCCGGCGGGGCAAGCAGCACCCCGGTGCGCAGGTTGTCGAGACGCGTCTCGTCGAAGGCCGGCACGTCGAACCTGGTGTGATCGTCGAGCACGGCGCCGGCGCTCATGTCCAGGCGCGTCTCGTCGAAACGGTAGCCCTCGCCAAGATCAAGATCCGAGTATCCGGAATGGACCGGACTGGCTGGGGAGAATCCATCATTGCCATAGCCCTCGGGGGCTACGTCCCGCCTGGCGTCATCTCCCGGCAGCCACAGTTTGTCGAGACGGGTCTCGTCATACCTCGGCATGTCGAACCGGGTCTCATCGAACCGGCGGCGACCCTGAGGCTCGTTGCGACGGGGCGCGTCCTCGTACCGAGGGTCGTCGTAGGAGAGACGGTCGTAGCTCGGCTCGTCGTAGCCGATCGCCTCGAAGTCGTTTGTCCCGATGATGCCGGACAGGTCGTAACCGGCGCCGTCGATGCCGGGCCTTGAGTACTCGGAGCCGTTGTACGCGGCCGGACCGTTCCCGTAGCCCCCAGGCGCCTGGTAACCGTCGTGCGGCTGGTAACCGTCGTGCGGCTGGTAACCGTCCTGCGGCTGGTAACCGTCCTGCGGCTGGTAACCGTCCTGCGCGTCGGGGTAGGCGATCTCATCGTCGTAGCGGAGCGGCTGCCCGTAGTCCCAGGGCTGCCGGTAGCTTTCCGCGCCGTGATACTCCTCGGTGGACGGGGCGACGGGCGGGTATGCCATCTCGATCTCGCCAGCGGCAACGTGGCTTGAGCCTGCGTATCCCCGCTGGACGTAGCCCTGCCCCTGCGGGTAGCCCGGTCCCTGCGAGTAGTCCTGTCCCTGCTGCGCATAGCCGGGCTGCGGGTAGCCGCCCTGAGCCTGGCGAGGCTCAACGAATCCGCGCACCGTCCTGGTGCCTGCGATGCCGGCGTCCTGAGCGGCAGGTCCCTGGTAGCCAGGGTCGGTGTAGCCATCGTCGCCGTAGCCGGAGGAGTTGAACGCGGCGTAGGGGTGCTGGCCCTGAGACGCGGCCGACGGCTGTGCCGCCTGTGGTGCCGCGTAGCGGTGATCGCCCCGGTACTGCGGGTCGGGGGACCCGCCTGGCCAAGAGGTGCCGGGGCCGAACGGCGCATGCCGCTGGTCCGCTGGAAGCATCCCCTGACCATCCTGGGTATGCGGCCATCCGCTCCTCATATGGCTGTCACCTCGTGTCTGGAGTACCTGCGGTTCAGGCAAGGTCACAACATAATCTCGGCAAATGCCCATCTTCGCTACCTGAACGGGCACATCGGCACGTTACTCGAGTGAAAATTACCCTCAAACACCCCACAAAAGGACATTTAACCGCCTGCCGATCACCCGTCCGAGACCCAACGTAGCGCCCATGGCGGGGTGATGCGGGGATCTCGGGACCTACGAGGCGAGGTACTTGCCCAGGTTGTCGAGCAGCCAGATGGCGCCCCCTTCGCGATCGGCTGGGTTGTCGATGCCGTCGAGGAAGGCATACTGCTCGGTGTAGGTCAGCTTGGCCCGGTCCTCATCGGGCACGACCGCGTCGGTCGGAGGGCCACGACTCGGCAGACCGCAGCGCCGCCGGATTTGATGCTGCAGTCCGCGTGCGGCCGTCGGCATACCCGGTGATGCAACGATGAAGAAACGATGAAAGAAAATGTAGGAGTCGACACACGACGCACGATTGCGGACATCGGAGTGGATGCGGAAACATGCGGCCTGTGATTGGTCCGCGGGGTCCGCTGCCAGCGCGCCGGATGACCGCGCACTGGGTCGTGCTCGCCGCGGCGGCGCTCACCACGCTGGTAGCGGCCGCCGTGGGGGCCGCGCTCGCCGCGTTCGCGGGACAGGCGCTGCCCCAGGCCGTCAGGCACGACCTCACCGTCGCGCCAGGGACTTCGCTTGTCGCGGTGGGCGCGTTCTCCGGTGGCGGCGCGCTCGCGACCACGGCGGCGCTGCGGTCGGCGATCGGTGCGGCACTCCCCGGCGTGCCGTTCGGCTTCTGGCAGGGGGTCTGGTCCGATCCGCTCGGCTTCACGACTGGGTCGCTGCCCGCGAAACCGACCGGGCTCGCCGCGGGCAACACGCCGCTGCTTGAGGCCGCCGCGCTTGACGACATCACCAGCCACGCGGTGCTTGTGGCGGGCAGGTGGCCCGCGGCGCGCGCCACCGCACAGGGGGCGATCCCTGCCGCGCTTCCTGCGTCCACCGCCACGCTGCTCGGGCTGCGCACGGGCGATGTGCTGCGGGTGCGGGACAGGGACACGGGCGCGCCGCTGACCTTCGTCGTCACCGGCCTGTACGCCGAGCGGCAGAGCTCGGCCGCCGACTCTTACTGGCAGCTGAACTCGGTCTCGGCGAGCGGGTCAACCACGGCGAGCGGCTTCACCACCTACGGGCCGCTCGCCGTGTCCCCGGCGATGTTCACCGCGCGGCTTGCCATGGCAACGGGAACCTGGGTCGCCCGGCCGGACATGGCGGCCTTCACCGACACCGACCTGTCCGCGCAGTCCGCCGACGTCACCAGGTTTTCCGCCTCGCTGGCCAGTTCAACCGCGCTCAGCGGAGTACAGCTGACCACCGGCCTGTCGGCCGTGCTTGCCGGCATCGGAGCCAACCTGGCCGTTGCCAGGTCGCTGCTCGCGATCAGCGCGCTGCAACTGCTCGTGCTCGCGTTGGCGGCGCTGCTCGCGGTCGCCCGACTGCTCGCCACTCAGCGCGAGGCGGAGACCGCCCTGCTCACCGCGCGCGGCGCGACCAGGTGGCAGCTCACAAGGCTGACCGCGGCCGAGGTGATCCCGCTTGCCGCGGTCACCGCGGCGGTCAGCGGGGTCGCGGGGATCTGGCTGGCGCGGCTGCTCGGCGGCACCCTCGGTACTATCGACAGTTCGGCGGCCAACGGCGGTGTCAGCCTGAGCGCCGCGGGTACCTGGCTTGACGCCATAGCCGCCGCGCTCGCCGTTGCCTTGCTCGCGGCCGGGGCGATGCTGTTCACCGTGTTGCGGCCCGCACCGGCCGCCGCCGGGGCGGGGCCAGGGCGGGGCCGCGGCCGGCAGGCCGTGCTCAGCGGCGCCACCAGGGCGGGCGCGGACCTGGCCCTGATCGCGCTCGCGGTGCTTGCCGGCTGGCAGCTCCGCAGGTATTCGGCCGTCTCAACGTCGGCGAGCGGCCCGTCGTCCATCGACCCGGTGCTCGTGCTCGCCCCCGCGCTCGCCTTGGCGGGCGGCACAGTGCTCACGCTGCGGCTGCTGCCCGCCGCGGCCCGCGCCGCCGACCGGCTTGCCGCCCGCGACAGGGGACTCACCGCGGCGCTGGCAGGCTGGCAGTTCAGCCGCCAGCCGCTGCGCCAGGGCGGCGCCGCGCTGCTGCTCGTGATGGCGGTCGCCACCGGCACGCTTGCACTCGCGCAGCACCAGAGCTGGGCCAGGTCCACCGCGGACCAGGCCGCGCAGGCAGCCGGCGCCGACGTGCGGGTCGACCTGGCCGCATCGCCGCCGACCGGGGCCATCGCGGCGGTCACGAAGACGCACGGCGTGCGAGCCGCGATGGCGGTCTCTGTCAACCCGTCGACGCTGCCCGCCGAGGTCGTGGCCATCGACGCGGCCCAGGCGGCACGGGTCGTCCTGCTCCGGGCCGACCAGTCGAAACTGCCGCGAGGTGCCCTGTTCCAGGCGATCGAGCCGGCCTCAACATCCGGCGGTCACGGGGTCGCCACCCCCGGCGACCTCCCCGCGATCGCCACCAAGGCGTTCACCGACGCCAACGACATCGGCGTGGGCGCCCGCGTCTCGGTGACGGTCGACGATGTGCCGGTCCCGGTCACAATCGTGGCCGTAGTCAGCTCGTTCCCCACCGTCACGGGCGGCGCGCTCATCATGGACCTGCCCACTCTTCAGGCGTACCTCGCCGCGTATAGGACCTACCCGCCGACTGTCACACAGTGGTGGCTGGCTACCACGGACGCGCGGGTCCCCCCGTCCCTGGCGCGGGCCCTGCCGCCGGGCGCGGCCATCACGAGCAGCGCGTCGCTGGCCGCCGCCGGCACCGCCGACCCGCTGTCCACCGCGCCGCAGCAGGCGCTGCTCGCCATGGCCGTGGCGGCGGCGCTGCTCGCCATCACCGGCTTCTGGGTCTCCATCGCGGCGAACGTCAGGCAACGGCGAGCGGAGAACGCGCTGCTCGCCGCGCTCGGCGTCGACCAGCGGTCCGCCGCCACGCAACTGTTCCTTGAGAAGTTGCTGCTGTCCGTCCCCGCCGCGGCGCTCGGCCTGCTGCTCGGCACCGTCGTCGCCCGGCTGCTCGTGCCCGCGGTGACGCTCACCACGACCGCGCAACTCCCGGTGCCGCCGCCGGTGACGCTGTTCGACCCGACACAGACGGTGCCGCTCGCGGCCGCCATCGCCGTGCTCCCCGCGCTTGCGGCCGCGCTCGTCGTATTCCGCCGCCCCGACCCGGCAGCGGAACTCCGTGCGGCGGAGTCCGCATGAGTGAGCGAAAGGGCGCGGCGGTGCCTGGACTGAGGAGCGAGGAACGAGCGACGAGGGAAGGCATCGCCTCTGGCGCCCTGGAGCGAGCGGGGGACAGCGCATGAGCCGCCCCCGGGGGAGATTCGGGTCTCGCCGCGGTTTTGGCGGCGGGATCCGCCAGGGGGGATGGCCAGGGGGGATGGGGGGCGGGAGCCCCCTATGCGGGAGATCCGTCCCCCGGGGGAAATACCGCCCCCGGGTCTATGTCTGGCTGGCGTTGCTGACGGCCTGCGCGGTCTTCGCGGCCACGGCGGGCGCCAGGGAGGCGCTCGCCACCAGGACGCAGGCCCTGCGCCAGACGCTGGCCGCCGCCCCCTTGCTAACGAAGTCGATCTCGGTCTCGACGTCCCTGTCCAGCGTGTCGGAGGCGCTCTTCTCCGTCAGCCGCTCCGCCGCGCAGCAAGCCAGCTTCGCCGAGGCGCAGCTCACCGAGGTCACCGATCAGCTGCAGGCCGAGTTCAACCACGGTGTCGTTCGCCTCGCTCCGGCAAGCGCCGACTGGGCGTCGATGACCTCTCAGCTCAACCTGGTGCAGACCGCCCTGCCCGCGACCCACACGGTCCCGGTCAAGCTCGAGGTTTCCTACCGTCAGCCGCTGAGCCAGCACATGCGCCTCGTGGCCGGCCGCTTCCCGGCGCCGCCGACTCCCGCCCGAACATCCTCATCCGCCTCCTCCGGCGTCAACCGGCCCAGGTCCCGTCCCTTCTTCCCGCTCTTGCAGGTCCTGGTCACCAAGCAGACGGCGGCCATCTTCGGCCTGCGCGTGGGCTCAGGGGTGAAGTTGGCTGACTTGCAGATCGCGCTGTTCGGGAAGGTCCAACCGATCACGCTGCAGGTGAGCGGGATCGTGGCCCCGATCAACCCGGCCTCGGCGTTCTGGACCGCCGACCCGGCCGTGGTCGCACCCAACCTGCAGCAGACCGTCTATACGGCTACCTGGATCGGCGGGGTGATCGCCGGGCCGGGCGAGGCCACCGCGATGGAGGGTGACTTCGGCCTGTCCGATCTAGGCATTCAGTGGGTGTTCCCGCTTGCGCTCGGGGGGCTCCAGGGGCAGCAGGCACAGCCGCTGCACGATGCCCTGACCGCGCTCACGGCGCAGGCACCGCAGTTGTCCGGTGATGTCGCGCCCATCTCACCCACGCTCACCGCCTCCACGTATCTGCTTGCACCGCTCGGGACGTTCCTCGCCGCCGCGCAGGCCGTGGACTCGCTGCTCTGGCTGCTCTACGTGAGCTTGATAGTCGCCGGCCTTGCCGTGCTGCTGCTTGCCGCGCGGATGGTCGCGCTGCGCAGGTCGGCCGAGCTAGCGATGCTCAGGGCGCGCGGCGCGTCGCTGTGGCAGCTTGCCGTCGAGACGGGTCGCGACGCCGTTCTTGTCTGCGTTCCCGCGGCCGTGATCGCGGCCTGTCTGGCGATCCTCGCCGTACCCGGCGCGGATTCCGCCCAGGGCGCGGGGTCAGCGGGAGCCTGGTGGCCGCCCGCCACCGTGCTGGCCGTCGCCGTCTTCGGGCCGGCCCTCTTCGCGGCCTGGCGGCACCGGCTGCCACGACGCCGGGCCCCGCGCCAACGCAGGCCAAGGGCACGGGTCCGGCTGGTCGCCGAGGTGACGCTTGTGGCCGCCGCGGTGGCAGGGATCGTCGTGTTCCGTCAGCAGGCCGCGCAGCCCGGGGCGGGCGTGAACCTCTACACGAGTGCGGCCCCGGTACTCGTCGCCATCCCGGCCGTGATCGTGGTGCTCCGGCTGTACCCGCTTGTGCTGCGCGGACTGCTGGGCGCGTCGGCCCGCTCCTCGGGTGCGCCCGCGTTCCTTGGCCTCGCCCGGGCCGCGCGGACGGTGCTTACCCCCGCGCTTCCCGCGTTCGCGCTCGTCCTTGCGCTCACCGTGGCCGCGTTCGCCGGCATGGTGCGTGACGCGGTAAGCAACAGCGAGGTCGCGGCGTCCTGGCAGGTCGCCGGGGCCGACGCGACGATCTCTGATCCGGCACTTAGCACTGTTGACTCGGCCATCCCCGCCGCCGCGCTGCGCGCCGTCGCCGCCGTACCTGGCGTGACGCACGCGGCGCGGGTGTGGGACGCGACCTGGACCACGCCGGGCGACATTCCGCTCACCGTCCTGGCCGTGGACCCGGCCGAGTACGCGGCGCTTGTCAACGCCACTGAGGGATACCCGCGGATACCGGTCGGACTGCTCGCGGCGAGCACCGCGCCCGACGCGGCGCAGTCGGTACTCGCGTCCGCGCCGGCCGTCGCCGACCTCGGCGGCGGCGCGGTCACGCTCAGCACGCAGGCAGCCGTGCGGCCGGTCCGCGTCCGGGTGGCGGGCGTTCTTTCTGCCACACCCGCGCTGCCCGGCGGCGACGCCTTCGTGATCATGTCGCTGGCGGCTGTCAAGTCCACGGCCACGCCTCCGCTGCCCGCACCGCTCAACGAGGTGCTGCTTACCGGGACGGGCATCGACCGGACGCGGCTCTCCACGGTGCTACGGGACATGGTTCCTGGGGCAGTCGCGACCTTCCGTTCCGACGTACTCGCGGGGTTGACCTCCGCGCCGCTTCAGCACGGGGCGTTCACGCTGTTCGCGCTCGCCGTCGTTGTCGCCGCCGTCCTCGGCCTCGCCGTGATGCTGCTCGAGTTGGCGCTCGGGGCCGCCGAACGCGAGGCGACGCTCGCGCGGCTTGCCGTCATGGGCATCGGCGAGGGACAGCAAGCCGGGGTGGTGGCGCTTGAGGTGCTGCCCGCCGTGATCGCGGCGGGGGCGGCCGCCTGGGCAAGCGCCCTCGTGCTGCCGCGCGTTGTGTCGCCTGCCATCGACCTGTCGGTGTTCTCCGGGTCGTCCGCCGGGGTGGCGCTCGTCCCCGACGTCGGCTCCGTCGCTCTGCCGCTGATCGGCCTGGCCGTGCTCGCGGCCGTGTCGCTCGGCATCGAGATCAGATCGCTGCGCCGCCGCGGCGCCAGTGCGTCCCTTCGGATAGGCGGATGAACGGAGGACCTGGGTGACAGTTATCTTCCGGGGGGACAGACCTCCCGCATGGGGGGCTCCCGCCCCCCATCCCCCCTGGCCCCCGTACCCCCCGAGGCCAGCCCGATGAGAAGCCAAGATATCGGGCAGGCAGCCCCACTGCCAGCAGCCTCGGCGCATGCCGACTACGGTGCGGGCGCGCTGATCGTGTGCGACCGGCTTGTGCGCATCTACACCGCGGAAGGCATCGAGGTGCAGGCGTTGCAGGGCCTTGACCTCGTGGTGGAGTCCGGTGAGCTCACGGCGCTCGTCGGCGCGTCGGGCAGCGGCAAGTCAACGCTGATGAACATCCTGGCCGGCCTGGACACGCCCACCGCGGGGTCGGTCCGGGTAGCGAGCCAAGACCTTGGGTCGATGTCGTCGCGACAGCGGCTCGGCTACCGGCGGTCCGTCGTCGGCTTCATCTGGCAGCAGACCGCGCGCAACCTGCTGCCCTACCTGACCTCGGCACAGAACGTCGAGCTGCCGATGCGGCTCGCGGGGACGCGGCGCGGCGCGCGGCGCGGCCGTGCCAACGAACTGCTCGACCTGCTCGGCGTTGGGCATTGCGCCGGCCGACGCCCGGACCAGATGTCAGGCGGCGAGCAGCAGCGGGTCTCGATCGCGGTTGCGCTCGCCAACTCGCCATCCGTGCTGCTCGCCGACGAGCCGACGGGAGAGCTCGACAGCGCGACGGCCGCGTCGGTGTTCGGCGCGCTTCAGTCGGCCAACTCCGAGCTCGACGTGACCGTTCTCGTCGTGACGCATGACACCGCGGTGTCCTCCATGGTTCGCCGGACGATCGCGATCAGGGACGGGCGGACCGCGACAGAGACGCTGCGGCATGGTTCGGCCGACGGCTCAGGCGGCCTCGGCCACGCCGTCGAGTACGCGGTGCTCGACCGGGCCGGCCGACTACAGCTCCCCAGGGACATGACCGACGCCCTCGGCATGCGAGACCGCGTCCGCCTCGAGGCAGAACCAGATCACATAGGCGTCTGGCCAGACCGCCCAGGCTCCTCCTCTCGCGACACCCCGCCGGACACGCCTGCCCCGCCGGACACGCCTGCCCCGCCAGACATTTCGGATATTTCACGATCTGAGGATGGTGTCGCGTGACCGGCTCCGACATGATGGTCGAGGTGCGGGACGTTACCCACACCTACGGCAGCGGCCAGAACGCGACCGCCGCGCTCCGCGGCGTGACCTTCTCGATCGGCGAGGGCCAGCTAGTCGCGCTACGCGGCCGGTCGGGTTCGGGCAAGACCACGCTGCTCAACGTCGTCGGCGGGCTCGATTCACCGGATGGCGGCACCGTGCACGTCGCCGGGCACGAGGTGACTGGCATGGATGATCGAATGAGGATGCGGCTGCGCCGGGAAACCGTGGCCTATATCTTCCAGTCGTTCGGCCTGCTGCCCGTGCTGTCCGCCGCGGAGAACGTCGGCGTACCGCTGCGGATCGCGGGCGTCCCGTCGCGCGAGCGCGAGGAACGGGTGGCCCTGATGCTGTCGCTCGTCGGCCTCGCCGACCACACCAGGCAGCGGCCAGGCGAACTCTCCGGCGGCCAGCAGCAGCGCGTCGCCATCGCCCGCGCGCTCGCCGGCCGACCGAAGTTGCTGCTCGCCGACGAGCCCACCGGCCAGCTCGACCAGGAAACCGGCAAGCAGATCATGCGTCTGCTCCGCGCCGTCGTCCGCTCCGAGGGCGTGACTGCCCTGGTCGCCACCCACGACGCCGCCCTGATGGACCTGGCCGACGACATCCTCCAGCTGGAAGACGGCACTATCACCAAGTAGCCGGGCCCCAATTGGTATCGCCCGTCACGGTAGGCATCTGGTTTTCACTTTGCACACCCTGTGACCATTTCCCGGGACGGTTTGCCCCTTTTGTGGGTGCGGGGAGTGAGTGAAGTCGCGCTTGTGGGGCGCGTGTGACGGCATACCGGTGGCGTCCTCGTCGGCGGGACGCCTTTCCTGGCCTGGTTTCACTCGGTGGTTACGCGACGACGGTGCCGGTGGTGGCCGTGAGCGTGGAGTAGAGGCCTGTGAGGTTCTTGGTCACCGGGCCGAGGCCACCGTCGCCGATGACCCGGCCGTCCACGGCGACGACCGGGGCGAGGCCGCCCATCGTGCCGGTGACGAAGACCTCGGCGGCGTTGTAGAGCTGCGGAAGCGTGTAGTCGCCTGCCGCGACACCGATCCCGACCTCCGCCGCCAGCCGCAGAACCGTCGCACGGGTGATCCCCTCCGGGCAGGCCACCGTCGTCGGGGTCAGCAGCATTCCGGCGGACACCATGAAGATGTGCGTCGCGTTGGTCTCGGCAACGAAGCCACGGTGGTCGAGCATCACCGCGTCGTCCGCGCCGGCGACGTTGGCTTCGATCTTGGCGAGGATCGAAGTCAGCAGGTTGTTGTGGTGAATCTTCGGGTCCAGGCTGTCGGGCGCGGTCCGCCGCACGCTCGACGTGATCAGCTTGATCCCGGCCAGGTCGTAGACCGGGTCCTTGAACTCGGCGAGCACGATGAGCGTCGGGCCCGACACGTTCAGCCGGGGGTCCATTCCCGAGGTGATCTTGACTCCCCGCGTCAGCGTGAGCCTGATGTGCACGCCATCGCGCATCCCGTTGGCGGCCAGGGTGCGCCGGATCTCCGCGACGATCTCGGCGTCCGGTGGAATCACGTCGAACGCGAGCGCATGCGCGGAGCGGCGCAGCCGAGCCAGGTGCTCGTCAAGCGCGAAGATCCGGCCATCCGTCAGCCGCAGCCCCTCCCAGACCGCGTCACCGCCCTGCACGGCCGAGTCGAACGGTGACACCCCGGCCTGGTCCCGGTGGGTGAGCTTGCCGCCGACGTTGACGATCAGGTCGCGGTTACGTTCGTCAAACTTCTGCAGCATGGCGGAAGGCTCCCACAGTCAGCCGGGACCGTTCGGTACCCCGATTTCGATCTTATTTTTTCGCATTTTTTCGTAGTAAGGGAGGCACCGCTCAAGCAGTCCCTCGATCGCGGGGTCAAGCGGCGTCCGGGCCGCCGGCGGCCCGGCGAGCGGGGCCGGGGTGAACCCGGTGGACCGCCACACGCTGTCGTACCAGTACGGTGCCCAGACACCGTCGCTGTGGCGCGGTCCCGGCGGCCAGGACAGCATCGCGGCGCTGAACGGCACGTCGAGCGCTCCGCACAGCGCCCCCAGTGCCGCCTCGGGCGCCGCGAGCAGGTCGCCCGAGTCGATGACCGGGCCGCCGAACTTCTCGAACAGCCACGCCTGCTGCCGTAGCCCGAGGTCGTCAAGCGTCGGGGCGGCGCGGACCCGCGCGTACGAGGCGAGCAGCGAGCGCGGATCCCTGAGGCGTAAAGCGGCTCATCGACGACGACCGTGTCCGGCCGGTTCTCCCAGGCACGCATCATCGCCGTGGAGACGGTCCGCGGCCCGGACCACATCGCGATCCGTGCGACACCACCGGCACTCACGTTCAGAAGACCACCACGCTCCGCAGGACGTCGCCGCGCTCCATGTTGGCGAAGGCCGCCTCTACGTCGCCGAGCCCGACGCGCTCGGAGACAAACTTCTCCAGCGGCAGCCGGCCGTCCAGGTGCAGGTCCACCAGCATCGGGAAGTCGCGGCTCGGCAGGCAGTCCCCGTACCAGGACGATTTGAGCGCACCACCACGGCCGAACACCTCAAGCAACGGCAGTTCCAGCTCCATCTCGGGCGTCGGCACGCCCACGAGTACCACGACGCCTGCCAGGTCACGGGCGAAGAACGCCTGCTTGTAGGTCTCCGGGCGTCCCACCGCCTCGATCACCACATCGGCACCGAAGCCCCCGGTGAGTTCCCTGATCCCCTCGACTGGGTCGTCGACCCGCGAGTTGATCACGTGGGTCGCGCCGAAGTCGCGCGCCCAGCCCAGCTTCCTGTCGTCCACGTCCACCGCGATGATCGTCTTCGCGCCGGCCAGTCGCGCGCCGAGCACGGCCGCGTCGCCGACGCCGCCGCAGCCGATCACCGCGACCGTGTCGCCGCGGCCGACGCCTGCGGTGTTGATCGCCGCGCCGAGGCCCGCCATCACGCCGCAGCCGAGCAGCCCGGCGATGGCCGGCCCGATCAAGGGGTTGACCTTGGTGCACTGGCCCGCCGCGACCAGCGTCTTCTCCGCAAACGCGCCGATGCCGAGCGCGGGAGAAAGCGGCGTGCCGTCGGCCAGCGTCATCTTCTGCGTGGCGTTGTGCGTGGCAAAGCAGTACCAGGGCTTTCCGCGCTTGCAGGCGCGGCACTGGCCGCAGACCGCGCGCCAGTTGAGGATGACGAAGTCGCCGGGGCTTACTTCGGTCACATCGCCGGCAACGGCCTCGACGACCCCGGCAGCCTCGTGCCCGAGCAGGTAGGGGAAGTCGTCGCCGATCCCGCCCATCTTGTAGTGCAGGTCGGTGTGGCAGACACCGCACGCCTGGACCTGGACCAGCGCCTCACCGGGACCAGGCTCGGGCACAAGCACCTCGGTGACCTCGACTGCCTCGCCCTTGCCTCGCGCCACCACGCCGCGCACGCTGATCGCCATCGCAGGAGTTCCCCTCTTCCAGACCAATAAGGCTTATCCCGAACGGACCGTAACTTCGCCCGCCCGCCTAACGCATTCTCTTCCCGTGCAGGGCGCAACGCTAGCTCAGACGCGCTCGGCCGCACGGCCGCGCCAGGAGACGGCGCGGCCGGAGTAGTGGCGGCGCGCGGAGTCGGCGGTCATCGCGGCGTAGAGGAGGGCGACGAACGGGAGCGCCGGAGCGCGCAGCGGTGATAGCCGGTAGAGGCGCAGCATCGGCAGGTAGCTGATCGTCATCAGCACCCAGCCAAGCAGGCCCGCGAACCCCGTGACGGCGGTGGCCGCTCCCGTCGCGCCGGCGGCCGATCCGGTCAGCGCGGCGATGAGCGCGGTGATCGCCCCGGCGGGCGGCGCGGCATAGAGCAGCAGCAGGCCGACGATCGTGCCCGTGAGCAGCGCCGGATTGTACCTGAGCTGCGTATAGGCGGACCTGGCGATCATGTGCCAGAGGCTGGCCAGGTTCGGATACGGGCGTGCCGACCTAATATCCGTGGTGAGGCCTAGCCAGATGCGGCTGCCGTTCCTCTTGAGCAGCGTGCCGAAGGCCACGTCGTCGATCAGCGCACCGCGGATGGGTGCCAGGCCGCCGGCCGCTTCGAGGGCGGATCGCCGGATCAGCATGCAGCCGCCCGCTCCGGCGGCCGTTCGGCTTCGCGGGTCGTTGACCGCGGCGAACGGGTAAAGCTGGGCGAAGAAGTAGACGAACGCGGGGACGATCACCTGCTCCCATGGTGTCTGCGCGCGGAGCAGGACCATCTGCGAGATGAGGTCGCGATCGTCGGCTTCCGCGGCCTGGACTAGGTCGCGGAGCGCCGTGGGTCCCCAGGCGATGTCGGCGTCGGTGAACAGCACGTACCGCGGCGTGTCCCCGACCGCCTCGAACCCCTGCGCCATCGCCCACACCTTGCCTGCCCAGCCGTCCGGCCGTGGCCTGCCCGCGACCACGGTCAGCGCCGCGCCGCCGTCCCCCGCGGACTTCTCGCCAAGTTCGGTCGCGACCGGCCCGGTGCCATCGTCGCTCCCGTCATCGACGAGAACGACGCGGAACTCTCCCGGGTAGTCCTGGCGCAGCAGTGTCGGCAGCGTCACCGGGAGGGAGTCCGCCTCGTTGCGCGCGGGCACAACGGCGACGACCGCTGGCCACGCCCGGGACCCCGCGTCCGAACCCGGGCCGACGGTGGTGGCAGCGGAGGTGGCGGGGGTGGCGGCCGAACGGGCGGTGCCGGGCAGTCGCTGCCCGGTAAGCCAATAGCCCCCGTGCGCCGCCACCAGGTACACCCACGCGGCGGCGCTGACAACACCAGCGATCGCGAGTCCAAGCACGCCAGAAGCTTGACACACCCGCGGACGCCGTCACCGCGCCGCCCGACCCGGTAAAAGAACCTCGTTCACATGACACTAGGTGGCCGCCCCAGAATGTCCATGTCCGATATTTCGGTGTAAAGACGACGGCCACGCTTCCGTGATCACGGAAAATTTGGCCATGAGGAGATAAAGCGCCTCATATCATATAGGGGGCCTTATTTCCGTGGCCATGGGATGTGACTACATTTCCGCACTCAGTGGCGGCCAACGTAAGCGCGGACCTCGATCCGGGAGCGCGACTGCGTGGGGACCACTGCCTGCCGCGCCATCATGTACGCCGGCAAGCTGCGGCTTTCCCTGGTGTGCCAGCTCGGGCGGCACAGCACGAACCAGAGCGGCACGCCGACCATGAGCGAGAAGGCGAGCACCATGAGCGGGATGTTGATCCACAGGACAAGAGCAGACATAATAACCTCCATCGGCCCACCTTCCTATCGCGGACCATTCGTCGTCATGCCCTTAGAATCGCCTATTGTTTTCTGTTAACCGTTAAATTGCGCTATGTCTGGCCTCTGTGTCTCGGTGAATCCTCTGAGTTGCCTCTGCACGAAGGTGTCGGTTTCGTTATCGTCTCGACGCAACGTGAACGCTGGATGTGACGTCTTCATAGCAGGAAGATCCAACTGTGAAGGACTTGAACGCCATGGGCGTAGTGACAGGCGGCAGCAGGCTGGCACGGATCGGCGCGACCGTGCTCGCGGCGGCCGCGATCGCGGCCGGATGCGCGGTGGGAGCGGTGGGAACCGCGTCGGCCACAACGGTATCGGCGGCCAGCCCAGCGAAGGCGGCGGCGCATGCCGCCTACACCCCGCCAAGCCGGACGCTGTCCGAGGGCATGACGGGTTCCGACGTCAAGTCGCTCCAGCGGCGGCTCGCGGCGCTCAAGTACTACCCGGGCGCCATCGACGGCGAGTTCGGCAACAACACGCTTGAGGCCGTCTGGGCGTTCCAGGAGGTCAACCGGCTCAACGTGACCGGAATGATCAACGCGGCCACCAAGCGGGCGCTTGTCCACCCGAAGACGTACAAGTCGAACGACCCGCGGCAGGACGGGACCCGGGTGGAGGTAAACCAGGCGATCGAGGTGCTTGTCCTCTATAAGAACGACAAGATCGCCCTGATCAGCCACGTCTCCAGTGGCGGCGGCTATTTCTACGACTGCGGCGCGGACGGCTGTGCGCAGGCGGTCACCCCCAACGGCAACTACCGCACCACGGTCTACATGTCCGGCTGGGTCCAGGTGCCGCTCGGCGAGATGTACAACCCCGATTTCTTCATCGGCACGGCCTACGCCGTCCACGGCGACACGTTCGTACCGGTCTACCCGGCATCGCACGGCTGCGTCCGCATCCCGATGGACATCGCGAACTTCTTCCACACCCTGATCAAGACCCCTGGCACCGAGGTCTTCGTCTACGGCAAGGCGCAGTGGGAGAAGTAGCCCGCTAGCTTCTGGACGTGCCACCGCCGGCCGGGAGATAGTGAGAAGCGGCGTGCCCGCGCCGCGCCCGGCCGGCGACCGGGTGGTGAGCTGGTAGAGGTGGTCATATGCTCCAGGCCTTCGTGTTCGAGAAAGTCGGCGTCGTGGTCGGCGACCTTTACTTCCTCGACCCCAATCCGCACCCGGGGCAGGAGGGACCCGAGCACGGGGTCAGGCTCGAGCTGCGGGCCTTCGACCGAGGCGACCTCAAGGGGACGATCTACTCGGCCGTGCCGATCGAGGCCGGCCGTCCGATCTGGCGGGTAGACCTGCTTGAGTCGGTGGACGGGAAGCCGGGGAGCTTTAACAGGACCCACCATCACCCGAAATTCACCCCAGACTGGAACCCAATCGGGCGCGTGTTCCTGCGGGAACTGTCGGCCGACCCGCTCGGCTGGCTAGCCGCCCAACTGGCCGACCTGCCCGCCATCCTCGACCGGGCCGGCGTCCCGCAGGACGTGGCCGACCCCTCGGACGCGGCGAGCCTGCGGGACATCGCCCCGGCGATCGTGGGCGTCACCCGCATGATGCTGGACAAGGTCCACGCCGGTGAGCTAGGCCTCGCCCCGGCCGATGACGCGGCGGACAGCATCAGAAATGGCTGGTTGTAGTTCCCGCCATGATCACGATCGTGGCCAGACCGGTCCGCTGCGGTGCCACATCTTCGGCGTCGGTGCCGCCCTGTCGGGTGTAAACCGCTGGATCCGGGGGAAACTCACTTTCTTAGCCTAACGAACGGTAGCTTTTACGCCAGCCGAGACTAGGCTGTGTTCCTGGCATTCCCAGTACGGGGGGTGGCAGCCTGTGGCCCGCGATGAATCCGCGATCGGGACGGTCGGTGTACTCACCATCCCTACCCGCGGCGCGGCCGGTCCTGGAGAGGTGCGGATCAGGATCCGCGGCGGCTCCGAGAACTTTCTGGCCTGGTCGGAAACGCCACTCCCCCAAGGGGCCACCGTGCTTATCATCGACGCTCGCGGCAGGCGTACGGTCGACGTTATGGAATGGACCGACCCGCTCGACGAGGCCCCGGTCATCCCCAGTTCTACTGAAGTTCCTCGCTCAGGAGAGTGAAACTATGTTTGGCTACCGAGTTCCGGCCCCCGATGAGGCAATGCTCATCTCAGGAGGCCGTTACGGACTGAAGGAGGCGCCGTTCCGGGTAGTTAAGGGACACGGCGCGTTTGTCACGCCCATGTTCCGCAAGGTGCGGTACCTGACGCTCGCGATGCGGGAGGCGGAGGTCTCAGAGACCTGCGTAACCAAGCAGGGCATCTCGCTGAACGTCCGCGCGGTGATCGCGTTCAAGGTGGGCAACGACGACGAGTCCATCGTCAACGCGGGGCAGCGGTTCCTGTCCGACCAGGACCAGATGTCGATACTGACCGGACGGATCTTCGCCGGCCACCTGCGGTCGATCATCGGCTCGATGACCGTCGAGGAGATCGTCACCGAGCGGCAGAAGCTGGCCAGCGAGGTACTCGACGGGTCGAAGGCGGAGATGGTCTCCATCGGGCTGACCGTCGACTCGCTGCAGATCCAGTCCATCGACGACATGGGCGCCGGGTACATCGCGGCGATGGCGGCGCCGAACAACGCGGCCATACAGCGACAGGCGAAGATCGCCCAGGCGCAGGCCAACCAGGCGTCGGCCATCGCCCAGGCGGCGGCCGACCAGGCGTCGGCCGAGGCGCAGCAGGCGTCCATCCGCAAGCAGGCCGAGTTCGCCAGGCAGACCGCGGTCGTACAGGCTCAGTACAAGGCCGAGATCGACAAGGCGCAGGCGGAGGCGGCGCAGGCCGGCCCGCTCGCTCAGGCGGAGGCACAGCAGGCAGTCATCGCCACGCAAGCCAATCTGGCTAAGCAGCAGGCCGAACTGCGTCAGCAGCAGCTCGTCTCCGAGGTGATCAGACCCGCCCAGGCCGAGGCGGAAAAGGTGAAGATCCTCGCCATCGCAGACGCGGAACGGACCAGGATCGCGGCGGAGGCCGCCGCGTCGAACAACCGAGTAGCACTCGACCAGCTGCTGATCGCCCAACTCCCGCAGATCGTCAAGGAGGCGGCGGTCGGCCTGGCCGGCGCCAACGTCACCGTGCTCAACGGCGCCGACGGCCTCGGCGAGATCGCCGCGGGCCTGGTCAGCCAGGGCCTGACGATCCTTGAGTCGGTCCGCCGCGGCGTCGGCGTGCCCCCGACCACCGGCCCCGGCGCCATCGGCAACGGAAAGGCTCCCTCGGCCTAACCCGAGATCAGCTTCATCCTGGCCAGGATCATCCGGCTTCCCTGGCCAGGATGAAGTTGATCGCGGTCATCTTCATGGCAAGCTCGCCGTTCTGGTTGGTCACCTCGGCGAGCGAGCGGACGATACCGCGATCGGGCTTGCTGCTCGACCGGCGCGCCTCAAGGACGGTCGCGTCCACGTGCAGCGTGTCGCCCGGCCGGACCGGCCTTGGCCAGCGGATCTCGTCGACGCCCGCTGCCCCCAGGCTGGTATCCGGACTGACGAAGTGCTCAACGAGCAATCGCATCATCATGCTCGTCGTCTGCCAGCCGCTCGCGATCAGCCCGCCGAATGGCCCGTTCTTGGCCCCAGCCGCGTCGATGTGGAACGGCTGCGGGTCGTACTGCGTGGCGAACGCCACGATCTCCGCCTCGCTGACAGTGAAGGTACCGCAGTCCACCGTGAGGCCAGGGACGTAGTCCTCGAAGTAGCGGGTCACTCGCTCAGGATGATCATTCACGTTCGCAAGTATCGCAACCGGACCTCCCCCGTCACCAGGCAGGGACCATCCGTTGCCACGGTGGGCCTAAGGCACAGGGAAGGCCGCGGTCATCCTGGGCCTGCCAGGATGTTTCGGCTGTTCAGCGCCGTATCGGACAGATTCCAACGTGTCGGATCTGTGAGCATTTGATCACGGAATCATCACAGTGATCACGGAATCATTAC
>Ga0302314_10001694_pt1 | contig 41217 bp, 32 predicted proteins | sample III_Palsa_N2_3_FD_200533 | JGI IMG/M metagenome (GOLD analysis project Ga0302314, IMG submission 200533) | Peat permafrost microbial communities from Stordalen Mire near Abisko, Sweden - III_Palsa_N2_3 | ecosystem: Environmental > Terrestrial > Soil > Palsa > Peat permafrost | place: Sweden... | reverse complement strand
CCCGCGACCGCCTCCGCCAGCGGTCCGAGCTCCACGGTGAGCCGGGCGACCTCGGCCGTGGCCTCGGCGACGGCCGCGCGCGCCGCGGCCAGGCCGGCCTCCAGCGCCGCCGCCGCGCGGGCCGCGGCATCGCGTCGGCGCTCCGCCATCGCGCAGGCCGAGCGCAGCTCGCGGCGGGTGACAGACCACGTCCGCCAGTTCCGGCCCCGGCGCAGGCCGCCGGACACGGCGGTCGACAAGGCGGCTGAAGACCGCAGGGCGGCCCGGCCGGGCGCGGTGACCGTCGCGATCGCGGGCCGGTCGAGCTCGTGCGCCCCCAGGCTGGCCAGCCGGGCCCGGTAGTCGTCCTCCGCGGCCAGCAGCGCCGCGCCGACCGCGGGCTCGCGCGCGCTGAGGCGGGCCAGCGCGGACTGCCCGGCCTCGGCCGCGCCGGACGCCTCCTCGCAGGCCTGTTCGAGGGCGGACAGCCGGGTGAGCGAGGCCGCCACCCGTGCCCGTTCGGCCGCGAGCGACTCGGCCGCGGCCGCGGCCGACCTGAACCGCGCCACCGCCGCCGGCCAGTCGGTGTCGTCGTGGTCTTCGGTCAGCCGCCGCAGGGCGGCGGCCATGGATTCGCCCGCCGGGAACAAGACATCGGTGCCGCGGATCGTGCCCCGCCACCAGCGCTCGGCGAACGCGCGGTTCGCTGGACCGTCGCCGAGCCGGGCGGCGAGCATGGCCCACGCGCCGACCCCGTCCGCCAGCCTGGCCGTCGAGGCGAAGTAGTCGATGCCCGCGGCCGGGTCCCGCCACCGCGTCCCGAGGGGCGGCAGGCCGTGCGCGGTCGGCGCGCTCGCTTCCGGCGCCGCGAGCACGACCTCGAAACCGGTCAGCGCCGGGGCCGGGATGGCGACCGTGTGCCCGCCCCAGGCGCGCGACTCCCCGAACGCCGCCGCCGGGTCGGGCAGCTCGGCGATGCGGCGGGCCCGCTCGGTGACGATCGCCGCGACCAGGTCGCCGAACACCTCGGCCACCCCGGTACCCGGCGGCGCGTGCACCGCCAGCAGGCCCGCGTGCCCCGGCCGCCCCGCGTCCGCCCGCGGCCCGATGGCGTCCGCCCGCGGCCCGATGGCCTCACCCCGCGGCCCGATGGCCTCGTTGACGGCGAACTGCTCACTGCGGGCGAGCGCGTCGTCCGACGGCCAGCGGCCGAGCGGGATCCGGTCAGCCGCGCACCCGTCCCGCACCACGAGCGGTTCCTGGCGGACGTCGACCCGGGCGGTCTCCTGGCCGCGCGCGCCAGCCCCGCCCGGGAACTCGGCCAGGCCCGCCGCCGCGCGACCGTCGCCCTTCGCTGGGTCATTACCGGCCAGGCCATGGCCGGCCGCCCCGCGTTCGGCCGGCTCCGCTGGCTGCCCGCCGGCCGGGTGCCCGCCCGCCGGGTGCTCGCTGGCGTCGGCCGCGGGAAGCCCCGGCGGTCTTGGCGTCTCCGCCACCCGCCGCGGCCGGTCGATCCGCTCAGCGTCCACTAGCACACCCCCGCCATCGGCCCCCCGACCCGCCAGCACGGCCATCGACGCCGCAATGCCTAGGCTACGAGGAGTTATCGCACGATGCGCGACAGTTACCGAATCTCGGCTCCGTCCGGCCCGCGGCCCGGTCGATACCGCCCGGGTAGATGATGCCCGGGTAGATGACGCGGGTAGATGATGAAGGCGCGATGACACACGACGACGGCGTGGGCCGGTTCCGGGCGGCGGAGTACCGGCGGCTGCTGGCCGCGGCCCGGCGCTCGCTCGAGCGGACCGGCGGCGACCTGGGCGGCGCGGTGAGCGTCGAGGCACCCGACGGCGCCGAGCGCAAGGCGATCATCGGGATCACCGGCCAGTACCGCCCGGACGGGGTCGCCCGGATCACCGTGCGCCTCGCCGACCTGGATACCGCCGTCCGCGAGACGACCGGGCGCGCCCTGGCCCAGCTGCTCGGGGAGCTCGGGCCGCCGCTCCGCGATCTGCCCCGGGAACGCGAACGGGTGAGCGCCGGGCGCGAAGCAACGGTCCGTTCATCCGAAGAGAGCTTTTTGAACGCACTGGACTGGTACCGGGCCTGGCTGGGCGAGATCACCAAGGACGGCACGCTGACCAAGCTGGTGAACGCGGGCGAGGCGGCCCGGGTCGGCCAGGCCGTGCGCGTGCTCGAGGCGCTGGCGGGCCGGGCCGGGCCGGTGCAGCTCGCCGAGCTCGCGGCGGGCGTGACCGGCGACACCAAGGCGCTGAACCACGGCACCACCCTGGCCACCCTGGTGCTGCGGGCGCTCGCGCTGCGCACCGGCGCGGGCGGGCGGCCGGCGACGACCGAGCAGCGGCGCGAGCTGTGGGACTCCTGCGGCGTGATCGTGGATGACCTGGCCAGCCGGGTGCTCGTGCTCAACCTGCCGGCCGAGGGCGCGGGCCTGGGGGACTGGCTCACCTCGGCCGCGGCCCGCGGCGTGCCCTTTTACGCCACCCTGCAGCAGCTCGTGGCGCTGCCGGTGACGGTGCGCGCCCCGGCCGTGCGGGTGTGCGAGAACCCGGCGGTGCTCCGCCGCGCCGCCGCCGACCTGGGGGCCGCGTCGCCGCCGCTGCTGTGCACCGAGGGACAGCCGTCCACCGCGTTCCACCGGCTGGCCGCGGCCGTGACCCGGGGCGGCGGCCAGCTCGCCTACCACGGCGACTTCGACTGGCCCGGGGTCGCGATCGCCGCCTCGGTCATGTCCAGGCACGGCGCCCGCCCCTGGCGGATGAGCGCGGCCGACTACGCCCTCGCCGCGCTGGCCGACACCGACTACGTGACGTTGTCCGGCGCGCCCCAGCCCACCCCGTGGGACCCGGCCCTCGCCGAGGCGATGGCCGCGGCCGGCCGCGCCGTCTACGAGGAAGCCGTCGCCGACACCCTCATCGCCGACCTCGCGAACTGAGGAGGATTGAGGAGGCACGAGGGCTTATCGAGCTGGCGATCCGGCGGCGGATGATCCGGACGGCCCGCTCGCCCTTGACCCGGCCGGGTCGATGCCGGCGCTCGTGATCACGAAGGAAAGCACGCTATAGGCCGCGTCGCCGAATAAGCCGGCCTTGGCCGCCCCGTGGCCCCGGCGTCTGACAAACCGCCCGCCGCGCCGCCTGGGACGCTGACCTGAATGATTGGGTGTCGCTAGCCGCAAAGAGCGGTACTGCCAACACCCAATCTTCCCGGCCCCAGGCGCCGAAGCGGGCATAAGCCAATAAATCGGGCGGCCATGATCGCGGCGGCGCCCCGAGACGGCCAACTTGCTGAGGTGGGTAGCGACCGGCGGCGGGCGCCCGCGCGTCATCGAGGACGTACCGTCATCGGCGCGGCGGTATTGTCCTCCGAGATGGACGAGACGGACGGAAACGGGCGTGGCCCCGGACGCGACTCGCTTGACCTCGACGCGCTCGCGGTCAGCGACCGTTTTCGGCTGTTCAACTTCACCCGGCGCGACGACCACCTCGCCTACCTGTGGGTGCTGCGCGCGCTTGACCGGCTCCGCGAGGTCCACCAGGTGCAGGCGCACAGCGAGGAAGTCGCGCGGGCCCTAGAGGAACTGGCCGCGGTGCACGAGGAGGTGCCCGCCTTCCTCGACCAGGTGAAGCTGCGCGAGCGGCTGGACGCGCTCGCCGACGACCAGATCCTGCACCGGCTCGAGGACGCCTCCCGCGCTGGGTCGCTGGCCCGCTACCGGAACCGCCAGTCGGTCTACCAGTTCAGCGAGCTCGGCTACCGCGCGTACGCCGCGGTCGAGGACGTACTCGCGGCGCGCATCCGGGACGCGAACCTGTCCCGGCTGGTCTTCTCCGACATCCTCGATGACCTGCGCGCCCTGCACGCGGCGGCGAGCGCCGGCGACGAGGATCAGGTGTACCGGCGCTTGTCCCGGCTGGACACCGTCCTCGACGACATGTCGCGCCGCGCCGCGCAGTTCCACCTGACTCTCGCCGAGCTCATGCGGTCCACCGACACCTCGCCCGAGACGTTCCTCAAGTACAAGAACGCCCTGCTCACGCACATGACCGACTTCATGGCCGAGCTCGACCGCTACCTGCCGAGACTCGCCGCCGCGATCGCCGCCGTCGACGCCCACGGGGACGGCGTGATGCTCGGCCTGGCGGCGGCCGCGGATGAGCGGCCGTTCCTATCCGACGGCGACAAGCACGACGACTGGCGCCGCCGCTGGGCCGCGCTGCGCGCCTGGTTCGCCGACGACGCCGGGGACGCCAGTGGTGCGGGTGGTGCGGCCGCCGAGTCCCGGGCCGAGGGGCTGCGCACCGCGACCCGCGCCGCCGTCTCCGCCGTGATCGCGCTGCTCCGCCAGGTCACCGAGGCCCAGCGCGGCGGCGTGAACCGGTCCTCTCAGCTCCGCCACCTGGCCGAGTGGGTGTTCGCGGCCCCGGATGAGCCGTCGGCGCACGCGCTCGCGACCGCGGCCTTCAACCTGCGCACCGCACGCCACCTCGGCGGTGCGCACGACGACGCCGACCAGATCTCCGCCCGCGCGGCCTGGTGGGACGCGCCCGGCGTGGACATCTCGGTCACGCTGTTCCGGCGGGGCAAGGCGCCGACGCCCGGCGTCCCCCAGCCGGCCCGGAACAACCCCGCGGTCAAGGCCGAGCTGGCCCGCCGCCAGGCCGAGCTGCGAGCCGCCGAGCGGGCCGCCGCCCGCTCGCTGCTCGAGAGCGGCGCGCACGCCCGGGTCCTCGACGAAGCCGAGACCAGGGTCCTGCTCCGCCTGCTCACGCTGGCCACCGAGGCGCGCACGGTCGTCGCCGGCCGGCTCGCCACCGCGACCGGCGGCAACGACGTGCTGACCATGCGCCTGCTGCCCAGCGACGCGGGCTCGTCCGTCCGCACGGCGCAGGGCACGATCCACCTCCCCGGCTTCGAGCTCCAGCTTGAGCCAGCGGGCGGGCGGTAGGCGGGACCGATGCCACCGACCGGCAACGCCGCCGCGAACGTCCAGCTCAGCGACCTCGGAACGTACCAGCACGCGGTCCGCCTAGTACTGACCAACGATGTCATCACCGCGACCGGGCCGCGGGCGGGCGCACTCGAGCAGGTGCTCCGCTGGGCCGACCCGATGAGCAAGGACCTGCGCGAGCTGCTCGGCTACACGCTGATCGCCACGACCCGCCAGGTCCGGCTGATCCGGCGGCTCGACGGCCTCGACCCGACCCAGACCACGATCTTCGCGGCCAAGTCGGGCCGGCCGTTCGACCGGCGCCGGCTCGCCTACCTCTGCCTGGTCCTCGCGTCCTTCCTCCGCTCCCGGGTCGAGATCAGCCTGGCCGACCTGGTCCGTGCGGTGACCCCGGGCGCCAACGCGATCGACGGCCTCGGCTTCGACCCGACCGTGACCGCGCACAAGGCGGCCGTCGTCGACGTTCTCGACTGGCTGGTCGACCGGGGCGCGCTGCGGCTGTCCGACGGCTCGGCCGCGGCCTGGTCGGCCGACACCGAACGCGGCGACGCCCTCTACGACATCGACCACGACATCTGCGCGGCCCTGTTCCGCCCGGCCCGCCCGGTTCAGCACCTGACCAGCGCGGCCGGCCTGCTCGACGCGACCTACGTGTCCGCCCGGCGCGGCGCCCAGCGCGAGGCGGCGGCCCAGCGCGCCGCCCGCGCGCTGATCGAGCATCCGGTCGTGTACTACGCCCAGGTCGAGACCGAGGTCGCCGACGCGCTGCGGAGCCAGGGCGTCGCCGAGAACCTGGCCAGGCTCACCGGCCTGGCGGTCGAGCGGCGGGCCGAGGGCGTGCTGCTCGCCGACGCGAGCGGCCGGTTCACCGACCGTCCGTTCCCCGGCCGCGGCGGTGCGGTCAACCGCGCGGCCGGACTGCTCCTGGCCAAGATCGCCGATGTCCTCGAAGACCCCGACTGGGCGCCGCTGTTCCTCCCCATGCTCCCCCCGGCCGCCGACCAGCGAGAGCTCCTGGAGAAAATAGACGCCGCCCTGCCGCTGGCCGGGGTGGTCACCGAGCTCGCCTGGTCCGCCCCTTCCGAGGACCCGCCGGACGAACGCACCCGTGGCTTCGCATCCCCGCCCGACGCGGAGCGGCCCGACGGCGTCACCCATCCGGGGAAGGCCGGGCAGGCGTCGCCGCCGGAGGCTCTCGTCCCGTTCATCGCCGACAGCGCCCTGCGCGCCATGATCGACGAGCTCTACGACGAGCTCGGCCCCGCGTCGTTCACCGTGACCTGGCAGCACGATGCGCGCGGACTGCTGCACGCGGCCGTGGACTTCCTCGGCGACCTGCGCCTGCTCCGCCGGGTCGACGGCGGGGTGCTCGTGCTGCCCGCCGCGGCCCGCTATCGGAACATCAAGGCCGCGCTCCCGGCCAGGCACGCCCAGGGACAGCTGGACCTCTTCGGCGGTTTTGGCGGTGACCCCACCGATGACTGACCGGTTCAAGCCGTCCCGGGCCGGCGTGATCAACGTCTGGGACTACGTCGACGAGGAGTGGGCGTTCGCTGACGGCCGTCTCGCCCTCCGCGGCCACAATGGCTCCGGCAAGACCAAGGCCCTTGAGGTCCTGTTCCCCTTCGTCCTCGACGGCGTGGCTGACTCCCGGCGCCTCGACCCGTTTTCCGGCGAGAACCGGACGATGAAGTCCAACCTGCTGTACCGGGGTGCGGAGTCCGAATACGGCTACATCTGGATGGAATTTTGCGGCTCGGCCGCCTCGGCCGCCTCGGCTGCCTCGGCAGGTTCGGCTGCCCGGGCAGGCGTGGCAGCCCCGGCGGGTGCGGCGGGCGCGCGGACGAGGCCGGAGACCGTGACGCTCATCATCGGGATGCGGGCGCACCGGAACTCCGATGGCGTGCGGATGTCGTTCTTCGTCACCGGCAAGCGCCTCGGCGTGGACTTCGGCCTGCTGTCGGCGGATTCCCGCCCGCTGACCGAGCGCCAGCTCCGCGCCGTCCTCGAGCCGGAAGCCTGGCGGCGGACCGCGACCGAGTACCGGGACCTGGTGGACAACCGCCTGTTCGGCCTCGGCCGGGAGCGGTACGCGCAGCTCCTCGACCTGCTGCTCGCGCTGCGCCGCCCGCTGCTGGCCAAGGACCTTGACCCGGCCAAGGTCTCCGACACGCTGGCCTCCGGCCTGTCGCCGGTAGATGACGACCTCATCCAGCAGGCCGCCCGCGACTTCGAGAACCTCGCCGCCGTGCAGAAGCTCTTCGACGATCTCACCGTCGCCAACGCGGCCGTGGGGGAGTTCAGGACACACTACGAGGCCTACCTCCGTTCGCATGTGAAATACGCGCTGGACCGGTTGCGGGCACGGGCGGATGGCGCGGCCGACCACGCCGACCGGCTGGCGACCGCCGCCGCGGCCCGCCGGGTCGCCGTCGGGGCGGAACTGGCGGCCGAGGCCGACCGGGACGCCAGCAGGACTAAGGGCGAGACCCTGCAGGGACGGCTGGCCGGCCTGCGGAACTCCGAGGAGTACAAGGCCCAGGGCCGGATCGAGGATAAGCGCCGCGAGGTGGCGGCCCGCGCCCAGGAGGTCGCCCGCCAGCGGGGCCGCCTGGACACCGACCGCCATCGCATCGAGGAGGCGGCCACCGCGGTCGGCAGGCTCGCCCGCCGCGCCGCCGACTCGCGGGCCGCCGCCGCCCGGCACGCCGCCGACCTCGCCGACGCTGCCCAGCGCTCCGGGATCGCCGACGACGGCTTCGGCCCCGTCGACGCCGGCGACGACCTGATGACGACCGCCCGCGCCCGCGTGGCCGCCCGCCGCGACGACATCGGCGAGATCCGCCGCATCCTCGAGGCGATCCGCGACGCCCGAGCCAAGCGCGCCTACGCCGAGCAGGAACTGACCCGCAAGGAGTCGTCACAGCAGCGCCAGCAGTCCGAGGCCGATGCCGCCGCCGCCCGCCTCGCCCAGGCCCGCGAGAGCGCCGTCGCCGGGCTGGCCGCCTGGTCCGCCCGCTGGGCCGCGCACCTGACCACCAATGACGGCACCGCCCTCGATAACGACACGCCCACGGGCGGCGACACTGGTGCCCTGGCGGCGGCGCTCGAGCTGATCGGCGACCCCGGCGCGGCCGGCCTTGCCGAGATCTACGACGACCGGACGGCCGCGCGCCAGGCCGCCACGATCGCCGCGCGCACCACCCTGGACGCCGCGCTCGGCTCGGTCCGCCAGCGCCTCGCGGACCTGCGCGCCGAGCGTGACGCCATCGCGGCCGAGCAGGACGACGCGCCACCCGCCAGTGACCTGCGCCCCGCCACTAGGGACGCCCGCCCTGGCGCCCCCCTCTGGGAACTCGTCCGGTTCGCCCCCGGCGTCCCGGACGAGACCGCCGCCGCGATCGAGGGAGGCCTGTACGGCGCGGGCCTGCTCACCGCCTGGGTGCACCCCGACCCGGCGCTGACCACCACCGCGCTCGCCGCCGCCGAAGCCGACGGCTACCTCATCCCCACCGGCCCCGTCACCGGCAGGACCCTCGCCGACGTCCTCGTCGCCGAGGATCAGGACCGCGTGCCGGCCAACGTCATTGTCGCCGTGCTCCGCTCGGTCTCCCTCACTGACAACATCATGGCACCCGGGTCTGACATTCCCGCCCGTCGCGTCGACCGCGGCGTCGACTACGTCTTCGGTTACGCCTCAGCCCCGCCGCCGCACGCGCCTAAGCACCCGGCCGTCTCGACGAAGGCCCAGTTCAGCTACGGGGTGCACGTCGGCGCGCGCCCGAAAGAGGCACCGGAGTACATCGGCGCCACCAACCGGGCGAGCCGCCGCCGCGCCCGCCTGGCCGGCCAGGACGAGATCATCGCCAGGACCGCCACCGACGAGCAGCGGATCGCCGCCGACCTCGACCGGGCCAGGGAGCTCCTCCAGGACTTCCGCCGTGCCCGGGGCGAACTGCCCGACACCCGCCCGATCGCGCAGGCCGCCGAGCTGGCCGGCCGCCAGGCGGCGCTGCTCGCCATGGCCAGGAACGATGCCGAGGCCGCGCGGGCCGCGCTGGACGGGGCGGTCGCCGAAGCCGAGGCCAGGACCCGCCAGCTCCGCCAGGCCGCCGCCGAGCGCCGCATGCCCACCGACACCGGCCACGTGGACGCGATCGCCCGCGCCGCCGCCGAGTTCGAGAATGCCGCGACCGCCCTGCACACCGAGCGAGCCACCCTGGCCCGCGCTGAAGAAGACCTGGCCGAGCGCACCGAAGCCGTCGAGCGCCAGCGCTCCGAATACGCCGACGCCGAGAAGGCCCTCGACGAGGCCGCCCGGTTCCAGGCCGCCCTTGAGGAGGAGTTCCGCACCCTCGAGGAGGCGCTGCAGGCCGACGTCCAGCACGTCCTTGAGCAGATCAAGCAGGCCGAGCGCGACCTCAAGTCGGCCCAGCGCGCTTACGAGCAGCACGACCGCCGGGCCCGGGAAGAACATGACAAGGTCACCGCGGCCGACAGCGACGTGCGCAACCAGCGCCAGTCGCTGAAGGAAGCGGTCGGCCAGCTCTACGAGCAGGCCATGGCGTTCGGCGAGCTGGCCCGCCCCGACCTACGCCCCCTGGTCGGCGTCACCTCCGCGCTCGCCTGGCCGGACCCGGCGGCGTGGCCGGACGCGGAGGCGGCGGGCGATGCCCTCGTCACCGGGCTCGCCAGCGACGGACTCAACGGCGGGGCGCTCGACCCGGGCGCTGCGGTCGCGAGCGCGCTGCCCGGGACCGTCACCGGGATCCTCGAGGCGTTCACGGCCGCCACCGCGGGCGGCCGCCAGGTGACCGAAGGCATGCTGAAAGGCACCGCCGACCGCATGTCCGCCGCGCTCAAGGACTTCACCGACGCGCTCGGCGCCTGCGAGGAGGACTACCGGGTCGACTTCGAGCCCCGCGCGATCGTCACCGTCGCCGTTATCGACGACGAGGGCCGCAAGCCCGTCGCCCAGTTCGCCACCCGGATCGCCGAGCGCGCGGCGGACCAGGGCGTCCTGCTCGAGGACCGGGAGCGGAAGGTACTCGAGGACGAGCTCCTGGCCGCCCTGGCCGGCCAGATCCACACCCGGGTCGTCGCCGCCCGCGACCTCACCCGCGAGATGAACGCCGACATGCGGTCCAAGCCCATGTCAAGCGGCATCGCGGTCGGCATCCGCTGGGGTCAGTCCGACAAGGTAACCGAGGCTCAGCGGGCCGCGTCGAGGCTGCTCGACCGCGACTCGCCCGGCCCCGAGCGCCTCGCCGAGCTACGAGGCGTGCTGCGAGACATGATCCGCGAGTACCGGGCCGGCCACCCGCGGGCCACCTACCGGGAGGCCCTGGCCGGCGTGCTCGACTACCGGTCCTGGCACGCGTTCGAGCTGGTCCTCATCCAGCCGGGAGAGCCCGAGGCCAGGCTGACCCGCGCCCGGCACAGCGTCATGTCCGGCGGGGAGAAGTCTGCCGCGATCCACCTGCCGCTCTTCGCCGCGGCCAACGCGCTGTACGGCTCGGCCAAGGACCACTGCCCCCGGCTGATCGCGCTCGACGAGGCGTTCGTGGGCATCGACGAGCGGTACAAGCCGGACCTGTTCGGCCTGGCGGTCAAGTTCGACCTGGACCTGTTCATGACCGGCCACGACCTGTGGGTCACCACCGCCGCGGTCCCGATGATCGCGCACTACGACCTCTACCACGACAAGGTCACCAGGACCACCAGCGCGCTGCTGCTGCTGTGGGACGGCCGTCAGCTCATCGACGCCGCCGCGGGCTTCGAGGACAACGACGCCCTGGTCACCGAGCTCCTGGGCTTCCGCCCGACCAGGCACACCCCGCTCGGCACCGACGCGACGCTCTACGTCCCTGCCCTGGACCCGGACCCAGCCGGCCCTGAGGACGACCAAGACTGACTGCCTTCAGATGGCGTCAGGAGCAGACCCGAAGGCGCTGCAAGCATTCGTCCAGACCGTGCAGGCCGCGATTGACGAGCTCTTGGTCTGCGAACTCTTCCGCACCCAGCAGGCCCAGGAGGGCGTAGGTGTCGACTGCGTAGGCCGCGATGAGCCGGTCGTCGACCGGCTCGCCGCCGGCATAGGCCTCGAGCAGGTCCGGCGTCAGACTGCCGTACGCGGCCATCCGGCCGAGTTCGGCCGCCGGATCGCCGAGTGTGCAGTTCGACAGGTCGAGCACGGCGACAAGGTTATCGCCTTGGAAGCACAGGTTCTCGGACCGCAGATCCATGTGCGTCAGGCGGAGATCCCGCAGGCCCGCGCGCTCGCCGATTACAGCCTGGGCCCGGCCGAGCAGTTCGTCCGACGCCGGGTACCCGACGCGTTCAGCCAGTGCCGACACCCGCGTCTTCACCCGCTCGATCATCGCTTCCGGTGCCGTCTGCCGGCCGACTACCGCTTCCAGGCCGGGAGTCCCGGCGATGCCGTGTATCCGCCGCAGCACCCGGCCGAGCGCGGCCAGGGCGGGTGGCGAGAGATTTGTCCGGTCATCGTGATCGACGCGCTCGAAGATCATCCACGAGTGGTCATCGGTTCCCGATGCGCGTCCCCATCCGAGCAGCGGAGCAACCGGGACGCCCTGGCGCTCCAGAAGCCCGTGCACGAATGCCTCCCGCTCCACGACGTCCCCGGAGTCGACCGTGCCGTCATAGACCGAGGTCGTGACCTCGCGCAGCGGAACGCGGAGAACCCGCTCGGCCGCCGCGCCCGGAGGCACGACACGCAACGCGAAGAAGTCCGCTCCACGTCGCCACGGGATGACTCGCGACAGGGGCGGGAACTGGCCCGCCAGCTCAAGCTCAAGCGCCCGAGCCAGGCTCGGCTCGTCCGGAACCTCCAGGCTTCTTAGCATCGTCTCCCACCTTGGATCGCCTTCAGACTCCACAGTGCCATGGCTCTAGCCCGCTGATACGCACGTCGTTGGGTTCGCGTCGCGACCCAAGCGGCCTACCGCAGCGAGGCGAAGGTAGCGCGGACATCGGCGACCAGGACATCGGGCTGCTCGAGGGCGAAGAAGTGGCCACCTTCGGCCGGCTGGTTGAAGAAGACGACGTTCGCGTAGCGGCGCTCGAGCTGACGGCGGGACTTCCTGACGGCTTCCTTCGGCGGCATGGTGAAGCCGACCGGCGTGGTGATCGGGTCGCTGACGGTGGCCGGTGACGACCATCCGGCCTGGGTCATCTCCCAGTAGATGCGGGCGGCGCTGGTGCCCGAGTTGGGCAGCCAGTACATCATGATGTCGTCGATCATCTCGTCGAGCGTGAACGAGCCCTCGGCGTTGCCCGGGGTGCCGCAGGTGTCCTGGAACATCGTGTAGATCCACGCGGCCAGGCCGACCGGCGAGTCGGCGAGGGAGTAGCCGATCGTCTGGGGCCGGGTCGACTGCTCCTTGGCGTAGCCGGAGAGGTTGTCCCAGAAATTCTTGGCGCTGGCGAGCGCCGCCCGCTCGTCCGGGGTCGCGTCCTGGATCTCGTCGGGTGCGGGCGGGAACATGGCGAAGTTCAGGTGCGATCCGATGAAGCCCTTCGGCTTCAGCTTCGCGATCTCGTCGGTGACGGCGCAGCCGAGATCGCCGCCCTGGGCGCCCCAGGTGCGGTAGCCGAGGCGGTCCATCAGGGTGACCCAGGCCTTCGCGATGCGCGGGATCGTCCAGCCGGGCTCGGCGGGCTTGGCCGAGAACCCGAAGCCGGGCAGGGTCGGGATGACGAGGTGGAACGCCTGGCCAAGATCCCCGCCATGGGCGGCGGGGTCGCTCAGCGGGCCGATCACCTTGCGGAACTCGAGTACCGACCCGGGCCATCCGTGGGTCAGGACCAGCGGAAGGGCATCGGGTTCGGGGGAGCGAATGTGCAGGAAGTCGAGGTCGAGGCCGTCGATGGCCGTGCGCTGCTGGCCCCAGCCATTGAGCTCAGCTTCGACGTTGCGCCAGTCGTAGGAATCGCGCCAGTGGTCGGTGAGGGCCTTCAGCTTCTCGACGGTCGGGCCCTGGCTCGTGTCGGTGACGGTGCGGCCTTCTGGCCAGCGGACGTTCGCCAGGCGGTGCTTCAAGTCGGCGAGCTGCTCATCGCTGACGGCGATGGTGACGGGGCTGATCTGGTCGCTCACTGCGGATTCTCCTCATGTCGCTAACAGCAGTACGATACGGTATCGTACACATGAGATCGGAGGTGCTCATGCCGACGGCATCGAGCAGCACGGCACCGGCACCGGCACCGGCGGACGGCCGGTCGCCGCGCCGCGGTGAGGCCCGCGAGCAGGCCATCCTCGCCGCCGCGATCGAGCTGGTCGGCGAAGTCGGCTATGAGAAGGTCACGGTCGACGCGATCGCCGCACGGGCCCACTCATCGAAGACAACCATGTACCGCCGCTGGGCCGGGAAGCCCGAGATCATCGCGGACGCCCTCCGCCGCCAGGCCCAGGGCGCCGAGCCGGACGTTCCCGATACCGGATCGCTCCGCGGTGACCTGCTGGTTATCGCTGGGCAGATCGCGCGAACCCTGCTGGGCGGGCCGGGGCCTTCGCTGATCGGCCTCCTCGAAGCCATCCGCGACGACAGCGCGCTCCGGGAGCTGATCGGCTCGCAGGTGCGGGAGCGCGGCCACGAGGTCGGCCGCATCGTGTGCGCCCGTGCGAACGACCGGGGCGAAGACGTCGACGTCACCCGCTCCGCGGCCGCCCTCGACCTCGCCTTTGCCCAGACCTTCACCGACACGCTCTTCCGCGGCGGCATTCCCGACTTGCCCGCCCGGGAGCGCCTAGTCGACCAGGTACTCCTGCCGCTCCTGCGCCGCGGCTAACATACGGGTGTGGCTGAGTGGGATCCGAAAACGCCGAGCATTGCCCGGGTCTATGACTATTTTGTCGGCGGATACTTCCTCTAAGCACATACTAGCTTCGTGAGGTTAAGATCTCGTCGAGTCATCGCCCTGACCCGCCGGATATTCTTTCCCTTGCGGGAGGCTGCCCCGTCGCCACCAGGTAAAGATAGCGGTCATCAGTACCGTCCACAGGGCCACGCCGGGCCATGAGAAGGGCCCCGTGACCGCCGAGGTGGCGGCGTCCACCACAGTGGCCACGGCAAAGTTGATGACTCCCATGAACAGGATGTACTGCTTCAGCGTTAGCCGCTGCACCCAGTCGCTGTACCTGGCCACCGTCAAGCTGTGATGCCTGGCCGAATTTTCTGGCATACCCCTCAGTATGGCCCATCCCTCCGCGCGGGTGCCGGGGTTCTGCGGAGCGGGCGCCTGTGTGTGATTACTAGCTGAAACTATGATTACTTGCTGGGCGGATACTTCCTCTAAACACACTAACGGCGTGGGCTAGATGTCGTCATAGTCCGTCGCTACATCATCATCTAGGGCTGGCCGGCGGCGGGGTTGTCCAATCGGAATTGAGGGGCTACATGGACTTGAACCGCAGGCCTCTTCCGTGTCAGGGCGTCGCTCCGGTCAAACTGGCAGCGCTGTTAGGTGGCTGACCTGCCGCTTTGCGTTGGGGCACCTCACTGACCGGTTTGCTGCCGACACGCTTTACCCAGCGTATCGGCGATGCCAGCACCATTGGGATAGCGTTTCTGGCCGTGGGCCTGGGCGCCGAAGTTGCAGCCCAGTTTCGTCCGGCCGGCCAGACGTTCGCGCTGGTCCTGGCGGCGGTCGGCTGGGGCATCGCCGGGCTGGGGATGGGCCTGAGCTACCCGCGGTTGCTGGCGCAGCCGTTTGATAATCTCCCGCCTTCGCGCGTGGTGCCGGTCGGAACGGCCATCGCGTTCGCTGAAGCAGCGGGGACGGCCATCGGTTCCTTGCTGGGAGGCGGCGTCTATTCGCTGGCGAGCAACTCTCGGCATGCGGCCAGCACGTCAATCGGATGGGCGTACATACTCCTCACGGTTACGGCCGTCGCGACAGGTGCAATCTCGGCGCGCCGTTCCCACCCAGCGCCACATCAGGCTGCGGAGGCTCCCAGATGACACTCGCCCGAATGTTCTTTCCTCGCTGTCAACGGCCAAGTTGCAGTCCCCGGTGGTGGCCAGGTAAAATTCCCCACCCCTCGGGTTGGTTAGTTCGGTTTCAACGTGCCCGAGCTCGGCACCACGGTCACCACCGAGCCGCGCAGCTTCCCGCCGGCCCGCAACCCCTGGGATCCCGGTCATTCGACCGGCGGCTCGTCCGGCGGCTCGGCCGCCGCGGTGGCGTCGGGCCTGGTGGCGGTGGCGCATGCCAACGACGGCGGCGGCTCCATCCGCATCCCGGCCAGCGAGTGCGGCCTCGTCGGGCTCAAGCCCACCCGCGGGCGGGTGAGCCAGGGGCCGGTCACCGGCGAGGCCTGGGCCGGCAGCACGATCGACGGATCGGTCACCCGCACCGTCCGCGACGCGGCCGGCGTCCTGGACGCGATCAGCAAGCCCATGCCGGGCGATCCCTACTACGCGCCGCCCCTGCCGCGTCCGCTCGTGCGGGAAGTGGGCGCCGACCCGGGCCGGCTCCGGATCGGAGTGCTCGATCACCCGGGCACCGAAGGCTACCTCGATGACCCGCAGTGCCGGGCCGCGGTGGCCGGCGCGGCATCGCTGCTTGAGTCGCTCGGGCACCACGTCGACCAGTCGGCGCCCGCGGCCATGTTCGAGCCAGAAATCCCCAGGCACTTCAACGCCATCATCGCCGCCGACACCAACGTGACCCTCCAGGCCTTCGAGATGCTGCTCGGCCGCCCGATCGGCGACGACGAGATCGAGCCGCGCAACGCCGCCTACCGCCGGGCCGGCACCGAGCTCAGCGCGGCCGCCTACCTGCAGACCCGGGCCTGGCTGGGGATGTGGGCGCGCCGGATGGCGGCCTGGTGGAGCGATCACGACCTGCTCCTGACGCCCACCCTCGGCGCGCCCCCGCCGCCCCTTGGCTGGTTCACCGCGGACGGCCCGGATAGGGAGGGGCCCGGATCGCCAGCTTCATCCCCTGGACCGCGCAGTTCAACCTGACCGGCCAGCCGGCTATCAGCCTCCCCCTGCACTGGACGCCCGGCGGCCTGCCGGTCGGCGTGCAGCTGGCAGCCGCCTACGGACGTGAAGACACCCTCATCCGCGTCGCCAGCCAGCTCGAGCAGGCCGCGCCCTGGAGCCAGCGCCACCCGGCCGTGCCCGCCTGACCAGCGGCCGGGATCAGGTCAGCCGTAGGTCACGGTGGACGCCGGCTGATCCTCCAAGGTCCGCAGCCGCTCCTGGCGGACGAACTCGCCGGGGTTCGGTGCGATCCGCCCGGCCGCTCGGCGAAGCAGCGGGGGAGCCATCATCGTGGTCGCCACCGCCGTGAGGACCAGTATCGTGTAAGTACCCGTGGTGAGGATGCCGAGCCGGAGGCCCGCCTGGGCGATGACCACCTCGACCACGCCGCGGGAGTTCAACCCGGACCCGAGGGCCAGGCCCTCCCAGTGGGTCAGCTTGCTCAGCCGGGCACCAAGGTATGCCCCGGAGAACTTGCCGAGCACCGCGACGGCGAGGATGAGCAGGCCGGTCACCAGCAGCGGGGTGCTCCGCAGGGCGTTGAGATCCAGGCGCAGGCCCACCGTGGCGAAGAAGATCGGTGCGAGCACCGCCATGGTGAAGGTGTTCAGCGGCGCGAGCCTGGCCCGGTCGAAACCCGGCGTCCGCCCGATCAGGATCCCGCACAGGAATGCGCCGAAGATGTCCTCCAAGCCCATCGCCTGGGTGGCCGCCGCCGACAGCAGGAGCAGCACCACCGTCGCCGTGATCGTGCTTGACCGGTTTCCGCCGCGCTCCGCGAGTCGCATGACGCCGTGCACCGTCGGCCGGCCGACCAGCCAGGTGACCAACAGGAGCCCGACCAGGTAACCGAGTGACAGGCCAATCTGCCCCGCGCGCACCCCCGCTGTCGCCAGCGCGGCGACGACCGACAGCAGCAACCAGCCGACGCAGTCGGTCACCGCCGCGGCACTGAGAATGAGCTGACCGATGTCCCGGTGCATCAGGCGCAGTTCCAGCAGGATCTTGGCGATGACCGGAATGGCGCTGACGCAAATGGCGACTCCGAGGAAGAGCGCGAAGACACCGCGGTGGCCGTGCGGGGCGAGCAGCGACGCCGGGGCCGCGAGGCCCACTGCTACGCCCAGGGCAAGCGGGACCAGCAGCCCGCCCAGGCTGACCCGCGCCACGGTCGCGCCGCTCGTGCGCAGCGCCCCGAGATCCAGCTGGATGCCGATGATGCCCACCAGCATCAGCACCCCGAGCTGGCCGACCGCGTCCAGCAGATGCAGCTGGTCGGCGTTCCGCAGTCGCAGCCAGCTGAAGACCCCCGGAGCCGCGGATCCCAGCACCGAGGGTCCGAGGACCACGCCGACGGTCAGTTCGCCGATCAGCGCGGGCAAGCCGATCCTCCGGCACAGCGCGCCGAGCACCAGAGCCAGCCCGAGGAGCAGGCCGGCCAGGACCAGGAAGACGAGGAGGGACTCGGACGCTATGAACGGAACCGGCTGCTCAGTCATGGGTGACCCCGGACGCGTCACGATTGTCGTGGACGGCCGCGGTTTCGTCGTCGCGGTAGTACCAGTTCTCCGGGCTGATCATCCCGAACGGGTTAACCGGGCCGAAGCCGCCGAGCTTCTTCGACACTTCGAAGAGCCGGATCGGGAAGTTCGGCGTGAAGATCACCGGTACCTGCTCGGCGATGTAGTCCTGGTACTCATGCAACGCCTGGGGGTCGTTGGTGGTCACCGAGCGTTCGATCAGCTCGTCGGTGCGGGCGTCCGTGTAGTGGCCGAAGTTGCCCCCGGCGTCGGTCTTGAACAGGATCTCGCCGCTCGGGAAGTGGTACACCCAGCCGCCGTTCCAGCAGCACACCTCCCATAGGCACGGGCTGCCCGGGCCCGGTACGCACGGGGCGTCCTCGGCGACCAGGACCGAGCCGTAGACCTCTTGCAGTCGCAACTCGATGCCGGCCAGGGCGGCGGCGTCCCGGAATCCCCGCATCAGCCGGGTCAACGCGGGCCTGCCCTCGACGTAGCGGATCAGGATGCTCAGCCGGTGGCCCTCGGGAATGCCCGCGCCCGCCTCGCCGGGACCGGTGCCGGGCCGGACGCACACCGCCGGAGTGACGCTGGTGTCCCAGCCATGCTCCGCCAGCAGTTCCCTCGCTCTGGCCACGTCGAACGGAAGCGGCCAGTGACCCGCGCGGACCCGGGGCGACTCGAGACCGGTGTCGGGATAGCGGGGGACCGGCCCGTTCTGCCGATAGGCGTATCCCTGGTAGATGTCACGGACCGCGCCGTCCTGGTCCAGGCAGCTCTGCAGGGCCTGCCGCAGGTACGTCTGGGCGAAGAGCTTGCCGGTGACGGTCGGATTGTTGAAGTTGAGCGACATGTACCGGATGCAGTACGCGGTCTGCGGGACCAGGTCGTAGTGCTCGGACAGCGGGTTCGGCCCGCCGCTGGTCGGGTCGTCGGTGTGGCCAGCGGCGAAGCTCAGCGGCAGGTAACCGACCTGGAAGGTGTCCGGGTCGGTCCGCAGGATCTCGTATTGCTCTTCGTCGGATGACGTCGGGATCTGCCGGAACTCATCCAGGTACGGCTTGTTCGGGCCCGAGTAGTGCGGATTCGGGACGAACGTGACGACACCCTCCATGGTGTAGCTCTTCAGCCGCCACGGACCGCTGACCACGCTCCAGATCGGGCTGTCGGCCCAGCCGGCCCGGTGCGCGTTGCCCTCATCGCAGATGTCGCCCTGCTCCCGCATCAGGTAGGCGTAGACGGCCTCGACGTCGGCGATGGAGCCGGACGCGTTCGCCGGGCCATCGGCGGTGCGGTCCCAGGCCTTGGGCAGCGGGGTGATGGTGCTGAGCTGGTTTTTCAGCACCCACTGCCGGGAGTAGGCCTTGTCGAAGGTGAAGTAGACCTCGTCCCGCGCCGTCTTGCCGTAGTCGACCAGGTTGTCTGGAAAGTAGCCGGGGACGTACTCGCCGTAGCGGTCGCCCTTGACGGCCATCAGGTTGACCCAGAAGAGCACGTTGTCCGCACCGAGGGTCTCGCCGTTGGACCACTTCCATGGCTTGATCCGGATGCGGACGGTACGGCCGTCCTCCGACCAGCGCGGCGGTTCACCGATGCTGAGTTCGTAGTTGACGTCGGGCGTGCCGTCGGCGCCGAAGTAGTACAGCGTGCGGTACATCAACGCCTGAAACTCCAGGACGTTGCGGGTACCCATCCGCTCGGCGGGGGTGAACGGGAAGATCACCGCGGGCGGGAAGCCAGGGGCGCAGGCCCAGGTGACCACCCCTCCGTTCTTCGGGGCGCTGGTCTTCGGGGCGCTGGCGGACGGGGGCGGTTCCTCCGGAAGTTCCTCCAGATAGGAGGTGCCGCGATCGGCGTGGTCTCCGTAGCGCTCCCAGGACTCGGTGAGCCGGACCCGACCGTCCGCCAGCATGGTCGGGACGCTGGTGCAACTGCCGGTGATGATCCGGCCGTCGGTCAGGACCATGCCGTAGACGAAGCGCAGCCGCCCGTCAGGTTCGACGACGCCGGTGAGGGAGCCGCGGCGGGCGGTGCCGCCGGTGAAACCTCCCCACAGCAGGTCCCCTTCCTGGCGGTAGACCGCCACCCGGGCCGACTCGGCGCCGCCTTCGCCGGCCGGGCCGAAGCGCCGACCGTTGTAATCGATCACTGGGTCACCTGCTTCCCGCGCAGCTCGAGCGTGCAGCACTTGGCGCTACCGCCGGCTTTAAGCAGCTCGGATAGCTCCACGCCGATCGGCTCGTACCCGCGCTCTCGCAGCCGGTCGGCAAGCTCGGTGGCCTGCGCGGACATCACAACGGTGCGGCCGTCACAGACGGCGTTGAGTCCGAAGACCGCCGCATCCTGGTCGGTGGCGAGGACGGCGTCGGGGTACAGCTCGGTGAGCCGGTGCCGACTGTCCGCCGAGAACGCCGCCGGGTAGTACATGATCTCGTCGTCGCCGAGCACCGCGAGCGCGGTGTCGAGGTGGTAGAAGCGCGGGTCTACCAGGGTGAGCGGGACGACCTCGCAACCGAGGTACTCAGCGGCCTCGGCGTGCGACCGCGGATCGGTGCGGAAACCGGTGCCGGCCAGCAGGCGGGTGCCGGTGAACAGGTAGTCGCCTTCCCCCTCGTTGACGTATTTCGCGTCATGAATCTGGTAGCCGCTGCTGGCCAGCCAGTCGCGGTACGCCGGGCCCTCGGCGGCGCGCTGCTGGTAGCGGAACCGCGCGGAGAGCGCCCGGCCATCGACGACGGCGGCCCCGTTGGCGGCGAAGACCATATCGGGCAGCCCGGGGATCGGGTCGATCAGCCGGACATCATGCCCGAGGCTGATGAGGATGTCGTGCAGGGTCTCCCACTGAACCAGGGCAAGCTTGGTAGCGGTGGGCTTTTCCGGGTTCATCCAGGGGTTGATCGAGTAGGTGACGTCGAAGTAGGTGGGGCGGCACATCAGGTACCGGCGGGCGGGGACGTGGGACGGCACGGCGAAACCCCTGTCAGCTCTCGAAAGTGACGGCGACCTTGGCGGCGAGGTCGAGCATGGCGCTCTGGGCGGATTCCAGGCAATCGCCGGTGGTTCCCAGGAATCCGAGGATCGTGTTCCCGTGCGGGGGACGGCGGATCACGTCACCGGGCGCCGCGGTGATCTTGAGGAGGAACACCCGCTCGTCTTCGCTCACGTCGGCCGGGACGTCGACCCGCTTGACCGTGCCCGCCTCGCTGATCAGGCACATGGCGGTGATGTGGGTGCCGGTCGGTGTGTAGTGGCGGGCCCGCGGGTCGATGCCCGCGCCAATGTCGGCGACCGCCTTGATCGGATCGTGGCCGGCCGTCAGCCGCGCGATGGCGTCCAGACCGCCGCCGCCAACCCGGGCGGCGATCTCCAGGATGTAAGGCCGGCCCTGGTGGAATCGGACTTCGGCATGCATCACGCTGCGCCGCAGGCCCTGGGCGTGGGCCGCCGCCTTGATCACGCGGTGCAGCTCGGCCACGCTCGCCGGGTCCAGCGAGGTCGGCGCGTGGTGGACGTCGTCATCGAAGGTCTGGCCCTCGATGGTGATCCGGTCGACCACCGAACCGAGGTAGACCTCGTCATCCCAGGCCACGCCGTCGACCAGAAATTCACGGCCGTCCAGGAAGGACTCGACGAGCAGGCTCTGCGGGCCGAGGTCGAGGCCGTCCACCTCCGAGACCGCCCAGAACATCCCGCGGATGCCCTCCGCCGCCTGGGCGTAGCGGGTCTCGAGCTCGGCGGCATCGGCGACCTTGAAGACGAAGTTGCTGCCCGCGCCCATGGTCGGCTTGATGATGACCGGATAACCGAAATCGGCGGCCGCCGCTCGCGCCGCCTCGAGGCTGTCGGCCAGGGCGAAACGCGGGTGCGGTACACCGTGCCTGGCGTGGGCCTGCCGCATCAGGTACTTGTTGCGGCAGTTGACGGCCGCCTCGATGCCGATCGTGGGCAGCCCCAGCGCCTCGGCCACGGCCGCGACCGCGATGACGGCGGATTCTGAGAAGGTGATGACGCCGTCGAACCGCTCCTCGGCGTGCCAGGCCAGGGCCTCCTTGATCAGGGCGTCGACGTGCTTGGAGCCGGCCAGCCGGTACCGCTCGGCGGGCCAGAAGTCCTCGGTGCCCTCGCCGTTGAGCACGTACAGCGTGGTGCCAAGCTTCTCCACCTGCTGGTAGCGGGAGTGGTAATACGTCAGGTACTGGCGTGTCTCGATGGTCAGAAGCTTCATCGCGTTCTCCTTTCATGGAAGCGGACTGCGGCGGGGCGGGCATACAGCGAGCCGATGACCGCGATGGTCGCGAGGGTGCCGACAGTGGCGAGGGCGGCGTATCCCAGGACGACGCTGTGGTGGTCGCTGATGGCGGAGACGATCACGGTCAGGACCACGCTCACGGCGAGGCCGAAGCAGTTAGCAGCCCCGAACACCCGGCCCGTCCGGCTTTCCGGGACATGGCGCATCAGCTCGCTGCGGGCTGGCAGCCGACCGAAGACGAAGGTCAGGCCGGCCAGGAAGACGCCGGGCAGCAGCGTCCAGATGGCCTGCGGCTGGATAAACGCCAGGCCCGCGCAGACGCCGTAGCCCACTCCGATCAGCAGGCGATAGTCGAAGCGGTCCTTCACCCGCTTGTAGATCCAGATGCCGATGAGGATCCCGACGCAGGCAAGCGCGTCGGCGATGCCGAGCGTCGCGGCTCCATGGTGGAAGCGGCGCACGACGACCACCAGCAGCAGCGTGTTCGCGACGGTGACGATGATGCTGCCGATGCTGTAGAGCACAGCCAGCCGCAGCACCGGCCCGGGCGTCGCGGGAGCGGCCTGCGTGACCGCCTCCCGTCGGTCCCATTCGTCGGGTTCCGGCCGTTCGGGTCGGCGTCCCAGGCTGAAAATCAGGACCGCGGATGCCGCGAAGGTCGCGGCGTTGAAGACGAAGAGCGGGGTGGCACCGACGAACTGGACGGCGATCCCGCCGAGCACACCGGAGAGCATCGTGCCGCCCTGGTAGGCCAACTCATAGTTGATGTTGAAGCCGCCCAGCCGCTCCTGCGGCACCCGCTCCTTCATCAGGGCGAGGCTGGCCGGCATGAAGAGGGCCGCCATCACGGCGAGTCCGAGATTCACCGCGTACACGGCACTGGTGCCGGTCCCGCCCAGGAGCAGCCACACGGGAAGAGCCGCCGCCGTGAGCGCGCTCAGCACGTCCGCCGTGACGCACAGCTTCCGGCGGTCAAACCGGTCGGCGAGGCGGCCCAGGGGGACGGCCAGCAGCATCTGCGGCAGGGCCACCAGGATGTAGACCCAGCCCACCGAGAGGGTGGTGCCTGAGTCCTTGAAAATCAGCAGCGAGGAGGCGATGAGCTGGATGTTGTTACCCAGGTTGGTGATGAAGACGGCGGGCAGGAACCGCTGGTCGACCCGACGGGATGCCAGCGCGGGGACCTGCGGCGGATCCCCTGCGAGAGTGGAGGACATGGGCGGATTCTCAATTCCTGACTGGGAGACGGCCCGCTGGCCCGGACGGCATCCTCCTGCCTAGCCGAGGCAGCGCGAAGGTGGCGATTGTCTCGGCCGCCGGGGCCGACGGATTCAGCACCACTCCCTGGTCCCGCAGCTGCTGTGCCACGTCGATCAGGATCGGTGCCGCACCGGTCAGGACCGCCGACAGCTGCGCCAGCAGATCACCGAGCTCCTCCGGCAGCTGCCGGGCCTGGGCCTGTTGCGCCGCGTCAAGCAAGCGCGCGAGCTGCTGGACCACGGTCTCGGCGGCCAGCGCCGGGCTGAAGGTCGGCAGGGAGTAGGCGACGGTGAACCGGTCGGCGACGGCCTGGGCCCGGCGGCGGCCCTCCGGGCTGACCGCGAGCTCGACGCCGCCCACCGCGGCCGTCAGTTTCTCCAGCGTCTCGGCCAGCCGGTTCCACGGAACGGTCAGCCGTTCGTCGATCAGGATGCGGAAATTCTCGCGGTCGAAGTTCGTTCGCTGATATTCAGGGGCGGTGAGCGCCAGAAAGAACCTGGCCAGGTCGCGCGGGGCGTCCTGAAGCAGTTCGGTGCTGTTGATCAGGTGCTGCCGGCTCGTTGAGAACTTCGCGTGGTCCAGTTCGTAGAACTCGTTGCAGACGTTGCTCGCCGGGGTCGTGTAACGCTCGCCGTGGGCCAGCAGCATCACCAAGTCCATCAGGCCCCAGTGATAGACGTTGTCGAAACCGTGGAAGTACACGAGCTCCGCGTCGTTTTCGGCCCGCCAGTGCTCGTCCAGCTCGGATCGCTCGTCACCGGCCTGCGCCGCTGCCCACCAGGTGGCGTACATGGATGCCGGCATCGCCTCGACCCACGGATAGAGGATCTGCCCGGGGGTCTCCTCGAACGGTGCGGCTATGCCCCACTCGCCCGGCACCGTCACCGGGATGTCCGGCAGCGGGCGGGCCAGGATCTCCCGCACCAGCTGGGCCGCGTGCGGTCGCCAGCGCGTGCTTACCTCGGCGAAGTGCTCCTCTATCCGGTCGCGGTACTCCTCCGTCGGCAGCACCAAGATCGTGCACTCGCGGTGGGCGACCGGCTCATCCCGGTCCAGGACGTTGCCGGGGCACAGCAGGTCGGTGAAGTTGTTGGGGTGTCCACAGCCCTCGCAGGCACCCGCGCTGCTCGGCGCCAGGCAGACCGGGCACTCGCCGCCGACCAGGCCGTCGTAGAGGAACTGACCGGTCGTCTGCGCGTAGGGCAGGCTTACGGTCCGCAGGCGCAGACGGCCGTCCCGATGCAGGCGCCCGACGAAGTCGAGCACCGATGTGCGGTAGGTATCGTCGATCGGCGGCAGGCCGTTCATCGAGATGCCCATCGCGAAGAGCGACCTCTCGATGTCGCCGGTGGCCTTGGCGCACAGCTCGGCCGGCGTGACGCCGTTGCGGCGGGCGCTGGCCAGGACGTAGCTCTGGCTGTCGTCGGTGCAGGTGGCATAGATAACCCGGCGTCCCAGCGCCCGCTGCCGGCGGGCGTAGATGTCACCGGACAGGTACGGTCCGGCGAGGTGGCCCACATGCAGATCACCATTGGGGGTAGGGGTCGCCGCGATGACGATCACGGCGCGCGCGTCCTGGCTCATGACGCTCATCGGGAGGCCCCGGTGGTGCCGAGCCGGTCAGCGGTCTCGGTGCGAACGTGCCGCTCGGCGAAGGCCGCCGCGAGGTCCGGGTCCCACCAGATCGCGTACATCTCGAAGTCCTCGGTGCCGCGGTTGAGCACTTGATGCTCAAGACCGGGGAGGAAGTGGACGATGTCCCCCTTGCCGAAAGGAACGTACTCCCCGTCGATGAAGAGTTCCGCTTGGCCGGCGACCGCGATCCAGATCTCGTATTCATGGTGTGCGTGGGCCCCGGACTCGGCACCCGGGCCCACCACGCACCACGAGCCCTCGAAGGGGGCGTTCAGCAGTGGCCAGGGCACCAGCCGCTGGGCTTGGAGGCCGTTGTCGGGTTTCAGTCCGCCATGGTCCAGCGGACGCATCTCCATCTTCATAAGCTCCTCCTTGAGTGGACGGGCACGGAAAACCCCTGGCTCTCTGGGTCAGGAAGCCGCCAATTCGGAGCGCAGGACCGGCGACTGGGCCCGGGCGGAGCGGGCGGACAGCAGATCGGCCACGATCTCGCCGGCGCGGACCGACAGGACGCTCAGCAACGAGTCGGCGATGCCGTGGGTGGCTTCGTTGACGCCCTGCAGGTGGCAGGTGGCGGTGCTGCCCGCGGGCAGCTCAAGGCCGTAAAAGCGGTCGACCCGCACCTCCTCGAGGTCGGCCGAGGCGGCCAGCTCGCGGACCAGCCCCGGCATGCCTGGCTCGAAGCCAGTGCCGAGCAGCACCGTGTCGCAGCGGAACTCGGTGAGTTCGCCGGTGCGGCGGCTGGCGAGGGTCAGCACCACCTCGTCGCCCCGCAGTTCGGCGCGCGCGACGTCGGTCATGGTCATCATCTGCAGCCGCTGCTCGCCGGTCAGCCGCTCGAGGTAAGTCTGCCGGTACAGGGTGTCGAGCATCGCCGGGGAAAGGCCCGAGTAGTTGGTCCTGTGCATCTCGCGCAGCAGTTGCCCGCGGGCCTCGTGATTGGTCTCGTAGAAGGAGTCGACGAACGACGGGTAGAAGAGCTCGTTGGTGAACTTGCTGCTCTCATAGGTGTTGAGGCCGATCGAGCGCATGATCATCGTGCACTGGGCGTGCGGATGGGTCTGGTGGGCGGACCAGGCCATCTCGGCGGCGCTCTGGGCGGAGCCGATCACCGCGATCCTGCGGGTGCCCCGTTCGTCAAGTCCGGCCGCGCCCTCGCGATACCGGGCGCTGTGGATCGCCCGGTTGGCCGGGAGACCGGCGAACACCTCAGGCACATGCGGATCGCGGCCCACTCCAACCACCAGGTCGCCGCAGGTCAGCGAGGTGCCGTTGGCCAACCGCACGCGCCAGCCGACGACGCCGCCGTCCGCGTCGCGGACGGCCTCGATCCGGGACACCCGCCGGCCGAACTCGATCTTCGTATGGGCCAGGGACTCGGCCACCCAGGCGAGGTAGCCCGAGATCTCCTGCCGGTACGCCACCGCGCTGCCGAGGTTGACGAAATCATCGAGCCGACCGGTGGAGTGCAGGTAGTTCACGAAGGTGAAACGGCTGCGCGGGTTGCGCAGCGTGACCAGATCCTTGAGAAAGGAGACCTGGCTCTGGGCCCAGGGCAGCAACATGCCGCGCTGCCAGACCATGTCGTCTGCCTGCTCGATCATCAGGGTGTCGGTCGCCACCCGGGACGGGGCGAGCTCTTCAAGGGCGACGGCGAGGGCGAGGTTCGCGGGCCCTGCGCCGAGCAGCAGGGTGCCGATGTCGAAGTGATCCACTCGGAGTTCCTCCTCGATGGTGAGTGGGAGCCTGGGTCATGCGCCGGTCAGTCGGACCGAGGCGGCCGATTCGGCCGCGTCGAGCGTGCGGGTGCACTCCTCGGGCGTGTCGCCCCGGGCAATCAGCAGCGCGTACCGGCTGAGGTTGGCGTAGCCGTCGGGAGGCAGTCGCAGGGCGGCGCCGTCCGGGGTGATCTGCTCGGCCTCGAGCAGGCCGGGCAGGTCTCCCGGGGACGGCACGGTGACCGCCGCGACGGTGCCGCTCCGCGACGGGTAGCAGAAGCGAATGCCGACGGTGCCGGTACGGGAGGTGCTCAGGTCGGGTGGCAGCCCCCGCGCGAGGTCCACGGCCACGCTGGCCGGGTCGATCCCGGTGGCGAGCCGACCCACGTACGGGATGAGATCGCCGCCCAGCCGCGCGTTGACCTCGACAATCGCCGGCCCCCTGGCGGTGAGTTTGACCTCCGCGTGGGTGATGCCGCTGCCGAGGCCGAGCGCGCGGTGGGCGCGCGCCAAGGTGTCCGCCAGCACCGGGTCGGTGAGCAGCGGCTCGTCCGAGGTGATCCGGTGCCCGGTCTCCTCGAAGTACGGCTCCTGGCCCACTGACTTATGGGCGATGAACATCGGGCGGTAGACGCCATCGCGCACCGCGCCATCGATGCTGATCTCCGGGCCGGTGAGTAGCTCCTCAACAAGCACCCCGCCCTCGAAGTCCGGATTGCCGCCCCGGCTGGACTCTTCGGCCGTCGTGTAGGCACTCGCCAGCTCCCGCGGGCCGGGCACCCGCACGACGCCGATGCTCGCGCCCATGCCGCGCGGCTTGACCACCACCGGGTAGCCGATCTCGGCCGCCACCGCCTCCGCCCGGGCGAGGTCGGTGACGTAGGCGAAACGCGGCTGCACCACTCCCGCGTCGGTGAGCAGGCGCCGGCTGCGCGGCTTGTCCCGGCAGTTGAGGGCGCCGGCCACGCTGAGCCCGGGAAGGCCGAGCGCCGCCGCGATGTGGGCGGTGGCCACCACCAGGGTCTCGTCGTAGGACATGACGCCGCGCACCTGGTGGGCGGCCGCGATCTGGCGGGCAGCCCGTACCAGCGCGGGCACATCCGGGGTCATCCGGCCCGCGTCGGCCTGCGGGACCACGGTATGGCCGGCGACATGGGGCAGTTGCCAGGTTGGATCGGCGCTGTCGACCAGCCAGATGGGGTGCTTGCCGGCCGACGCGAGCAGGTACTCGCGGTAGCGCTGCACTCCGCTGCCGATCACGAGGACCAGATCTTCTGCGGTCATCGGTTCTCCTGTCCTCGTGCGGCCGCGACGCGGCGCAGGTCGTCGGTGAGGTCGGTGAGATGGCGGCGCACCAGTGCGCTCAGGTCCGGGCGGTCCAGCAGGCCCGCGGCGAGCCGCAGGGTCTCCTCGGATGCCGCGTAACGGGGATAGAGGTGGCGGATGAGCAGGATCACCAGTCCGTCGCGGCCGTCAACGGCGGCGGGCAGGTCGGTGAAGAACCGCGGGACGAAATCCGCCGTCAGCCCGGCCTGTTCGGGCTGCCAGAAGCCCTCGGCGAGCGCCCAGACGGTGTGCGGGGAGAGCTCGCGGTCGGTGGTGATGGACCGCCAGACGGACTCCTTCGCGGCCCGCTCGGGCAGCGCGGCGCGGCATTTGGCGGCCGACAGCGCCGAGCTGGCACCGGGGGCGGCGGCCTGGGCGGCCGTGAGCGCGGTCTCGTCGATCCCGCCGAGCACGGCCAGCCGGTACCGCAGCCGCCAGGCCAGGTCCGCGTCCAGCGGCACACCGGCGGGCAGGGGGTGATGACCCGTCAGCAGCGCCTCGAGCGCGTCCGCTTCGACGGTGCAGTCGATCAGGGCCCGGACCGCGGGCAGCCGCAGGCTGTCCGCGGTACCCGCCGAGTCCAGCAGCCGGCGCAGCTCAGCGGCGAGCGCGGCCAGGGCAGCCGGGCGGTGGCGCGCGCTGAGGTACCGGTCGGCGACCTCCACCCGGGCCTGTTCCAGGACCTCGGCGAGGATCGACAGTTCGCGTTCGGTTCGCACCGCGGCGGCGGCCAGGGCCAGGTAGTCCTCGGGCGGATAGCAGCCGTCCTGGACCGACAGCAGCAGCGAGCTCCAGACCATGGCCCGGTTGAGGGGGCTCAGCTCCGGAAGGCACGCCGCCAGCGCCGGGGTAGCCGAGGCGTCGAACCGAACCTTCGCGTACGCCAGGTCGCCGTCGTTGACCAGCAGAAGATCCGGGATCGGCAGGCCGGCGAGCTCGGGCAGCGGCGTCAGCTCGCCGCGGACCTGGGCGCGTACCGTGCGGTGGGCGCCATCCGGGCCATACAGCCCGATGTCGAGAGTGTGCTCGCGCAGCACCGGGTGAGCGGACGGTGCGAGCTGCCGGATCTCGGCGGAGACGATCCGGCCGTTCTCGCCGCGGACCGCCGGGGTCAGGGTATTGACGTCGGGGCTGGCCAGCCACTGCCTGGCCCACTCGTCAAGGCCGGTACCGCCCGCCTCGGTGAGCGCCGCGAGAAAATCGGCGGTCTCGGCGTTGCCGTAACGGTGACGCTGAAAGTACCGGCGCAGTCCGGCGAGGAACGTCTCGTCACCGAGTCGGGCGGCGAGCTGCCGCAGCACGGCGGAACCCTTGAAGTAAGAGATGCGGTCGAAGGCGAGCTCGGCCGCGTCGAGGTCGGGCGCGGTCCCCGCGACGGGGTGGGTGGTGGGCCGCTGGTCGGCCGAGTAACCCTGGCGTTTACGCCCGGCGGCGAAGGTGGTGCGGGCGCCGGTGAACCTCGTCGCCTCGGTCACCAGGCGGTGGCCCATGTAGTCCGCGAACGACTCGTTCAGCCACAGGTCGTTCCACCAGCGCATGGTGACGAGGTTGCCGAACCACATGTGCGCCATCTCGTGCGCGATGACGACGGCCCGGTCTTCGCGGTCGCGATCGCTGGGAGCGGACTCGAAGACAAACTGATCCCGGATCAGCACGCAGCCGGGGTTCTCCATGGCCAGGTTGCCGAATTCGGGTACGAACACCTGGTCGTAGTGCTGGTACGGATAGCGCAGGGCGAACATCCGGTGGTATTCGTCCAGGCACTGAGCGGTGATCTCGAACAGCTCCCCGCTGTCGCGCTTAAGCGCGTCACCCAGCGAGGCGCGACAGTGCAGGCCCAGCGGAATGCCGTCGTGCTCCGTGCGGTAAGACACGTACGGGCCGGCGGCCACGGTCGTCAGGTAGGTGGCCTGCGGCGGCGTCGGGGCGAGCTGCCAGCGCCCGTCGTCGATCCGCCGCGCCGATCCGGTGCCCAGGACCTGCCACGTCCGCGGCACCCGCACCCGCAGGGCGAGGGAGGCCTTGAGGTCGGGCTGATCGAAGCAGGCGAACACCCGGGGGGCCGCGTCTATCGCGCAGTGGGCGTACAGGTAGGTCTCGCCGTCGGCGGGATCGGTAAAGCGGTACACGCCTTGCCCGTCCCGGGTGTAGGCCATGTCGGCGACGACGGTGACGGTGTTCTCGGCGAGCAGGCCGGTCAGCGCCAGCCGGCCGTCCTTGAGTGCTCCGGGGTCGAGCGCGCGGCCGTTGAGCACGACCGAGTGCAGGGCAGCCGGGCGCACTTCCAGGAAGGTGCCGGTGCCCGGAGCGGCCGCGGCGAACCTGATGGTCGTGGCGGACCCGAACCGTTCATCACCGGTGTCCAGGTTGAGCTCGACCGTGTAGGAGTGGACCCGCAGCGTGGCGGCGCGCTCCAGTGCTTCCGCGTGAGTCAGGCGTCTCATGGCTCTTCGTCAGGGCCTCTCTCATGAGTGCTGCGCGAGGTGGCGGATCTGCTGGTCAGTCCCATTCGAAGTCCTGCGGCACCGAGGAGCGGAGGGCGGACATGCGGATGCGGTGCAACATTTCCTAAATCCCCTTAGAGGCAGGCTGTGAATTCGTGCGCGGCTCTCAGGCCTGCGTTGCGGCGCGATCCCCGTCATCGCGCCTACTGCCACCAAAAGAATCGTTGAAGCGGTAGGATTGGTCAACTAAAGTTAGGGTGCATAATTTCGCGAAGCAATTTTATGCACGTACCAGCCACAAGATGATCAGTCGTTACTGATTAATCAGACAGGTAAAGGAGCTGCCGTGAAACCGGCCGTCGAGGATGTCCGCCGTGTCGCCATCGGCCTGCCGCGCGCGGAAGAAGCGCTGGTCAGAGGCCGGGTAAAGTTCCGGGTGGGGCGGATCGTGTTCGTCGCGCTGTCCCGGGACGAGACCCTGCTCGGGTTCGCCTTCCCGCGTGCGGAACGTGCGGCCCTGGTCGCCTCCGAGCCGCACAAATTTCAGCTGCCTGGCGAGTCCGACCTCCGCTTCAACTGGGTCGTCGCCCGGCTCGACGCCCTTGACCTGGAGGAGATGACGGAGCTGGTACTCAGTGCCTGGGAGATGTGCGTTCCGAAAAGCGTGGCAGCCGCTCACCTGGCAACCCTGCAACTTTTCCCTGAACCCTTGATACTTCCCGGGGCGTCGGTGGAAAATACGCAAAATGAAGACACCTGAACCAGAACCGATGACCTATGAAATGAATGAGCTAATCACCGAGCAGGATGCCTCTGCGCAACGTTACCTGGAATTCCTGCGGGTGCCAAACATGAGTGCGGGCCTTTACACCCTGCCAGCAGGCGCCGCTGATCCGCAGCTGCCCCACGATGAGGACGAGCTGTATCTGGTGACCGAGGGCCAGGCTCGCCTGCGGGTCGGCGCGGCTGACTTCCCGGTGGCCGCTGGCTCGGTGTGCTACGTTCCCGGGAAGACGGCGCACCGATTCCACTCGATCAGCGAGAACCTGCGCGTCCTCGTGCTGTTCGCGCCGGCCGAGACCCCTGACCCGCTCAGCAGGCGGCGGCGGTGACGCCGCTGAGCCTTTCCAGGTTCTCCCGAGTGATCGTCGTCGTCACCGCGTGGTAGTCCGCCACCATGCCCATCACGGTGTCTTCGTAGGCCAGCCACTCAGGACTCGCATAGAACGCCTCCGACACCGTCTTCCTGTCGTCGGCGTCCCGGAAGGCCCGTACGAGGAAGAAGGCGTCCGGATTGGTGGTCGACTGGTAATGCCCGAGGACACGAATGCCCCAGCGCCTCATCAGGGGCACGGTGCCCTCGTCGGCCACCCGGAAGAACTCCGCTCCGGTACCGGGCTTCAGATTGAACAGCCTGATCTCCAGCATCCAGAGGTCATCGGCCTCGGGACTCGCCATTTCGTCGCTCCTGCCTTCGGTTCGCTGTCTTCCACTGTGTGAGGTGTCATGTGAACGAACCGTGCGCCGCTCGGCTCTCCGCGGCTCGGCTCGCCACCGCGGTCGGCCTGTTCGGCCGCTACACGACCGCCCAGGACTCATGGGATGCGTTCCGTGGGGCCACGGTGCCCGGCGCGAACCCCGCCCGGGCCGACCACCGCGCCGCGTTGCTGCGGTGGCTGAACGCGGCTGGCTGCCGGATCCGCTATCCCCGGGATGGGGAACCCGATCTGTTCGATGCGGGCATCTCGGCCTGGTGGGAGCAGCACGGCCAGCTGCTCCCCGACGTCGAGGTGTCGATCACCGAGCTGACTGACGACCAGATTGCCAAGATCGGCAGCTGCTTCACCGAACTGCGGGCGGCACCGGTCGCCCTGGCCTCCCGGCCCCGCCCGCTGGGGCCGACCGCCGCCTCCAAGCTCCTGCACGCGCTGCGCCCGCGGGCGATCATGCCGTGGGACGCGGCGATAGCGAAGGCACTGCACGGGCGCACCGACGGCAGCGCCTTTACGGCCCACCAGCTCCTCGGCCGAGCCTGGGGCCGCGATGTGCTGGCCGAGACCGGTACCGACGAGTCGGGACTGGCGAAAGAGCTGGGGGCACCGGGCCGGCCGCTCGCCAAGATGCTCGACGACTACTGCTACCTCGCCTTCACGGCCGAGGCGGCCGAGCTGGGCGGTCCCGGCCACCAATCGATCACCTCGCCGACCGGTGCAGCACAGCGCCCGCGTGGGCGCCGTTGGCGACGTTGACAATGCCGACACCCGATTCCACCGTGGTCCCTCGGGCGAATGCCCCCCCGTACCCGTTCACCACGGTGAACACGCCCCAGGCGACGAGCCACTCTCGCAGGTTGCCGTCCTCGTCGGGAAAGAGCTCGGGCTGCTGTACCACCCGCCGCTGAATCACGTAGGGACCGTCAAGAGCCTCGGTAAGCCGGTCCCGCCATAGCTCAGCGGTCACGTCCGGCTGCCAGCCAAGCAGCACGCCGTGCCCGCCATGCAGCAAGGTCGGCTTGAGCGCCAGGTCCTCCTGGTGGGCAAGCGCGTACTCGACTAGGCCGACGCGCGAGCCGTCCTCCAGGGTGACCTCGCCCGCCCGGACCATGCGGGTCCATGGCAGAATCCGGTCCAGACTGGCCAGCTCCTCGCCAGTGAACCGTCCCCGGTTCGACTCGTCCGACAACATGGCCAGCGCTCCCTTGCTGGCAAACAGCTCGGAGTCCATCGGTGTGAAGATCTTGACCTCGCCGCGCTGCGCCGCGTCAAGGATCGGGTCCATCAGAGCCGGGGCCTCGTCCGACTCCAGCAGATCCTCAATGAGGAACATGCGGGAGATGACGTCGATCGGGCGGTCGCCCAGCCAGACTCGGCCGTCACGGACGGTCAACTGGCCGATGTGGCACGGGTGCGCGTCCAGGCCAAGCGCCTGCCACCGCTCGCAGAACTGCTCCATGTACGGCGCCAGGCTCTCGAAGCTGCTCGGCCAGTCGGTCAGCGCGACGAACGGGCGGGATCCGGGCTCGAAACCGGTCTCCACGAACATGTTGTTGACCTGTTCACGCATAGTGTCCACGTACGTCAGCCCGCGGCGCTCGGCGAAGCGAGCCAGCACCGGATGCTCCAGCAGTGCCCGGCACATGTCGGCGTTGTCCATGCCGCCGAGCGTGCTGCCCATGTTGAACTCCAGCAGCCGGATGCCGCCGGCGTCCGCGTACATGTCGGCGCGGGCCTGGCGGGTCACCGATGGGCCGCGACCGCGCAGGATCGCGGAGACCTGAACGTCGGTCATCCCCACCGCGCGCGCGAAGGCGGCCAGATCACCGCCGAACAGCCGGTCCGGCAGGCTCACCAGGGCCGTCCGCAGGTTCTCGAGGTCGGCCGCCAGCCGCACTTGCTCGTCGTGTCCGAGGAAAAGCGGCCGGGACAGATACCGGCCCTGGTAGAGCCCGTTCAGGAGCTTGGACTCCGGCTGCGAACCCACGAGTTCACCGGCCCGGGCGCCACTCGCGGTGACCTCAGCCAGATATTCCTTGGTCAGAGATATGCGATCCATGAACATGAACCTCTCATTGCGTGGCGTATCAGGGATTGCCCGGGGGAGAAGGGCGGGACTCAATCAGGCTAGGCGCCTGAGGCCAAAGTCCGAAGCTGCAACTTTTCTCGCCGAACGTCCGGTGCCTATGCCCTCCGCGCGTCAATAGTGCATAAAAGTGCAGCGCGAGAAGGTGCAGGATCGCGGGCGTTGCCCGCGCGGCTCAGGCTTGCCAGAATTCACGCCTAGGGCCAGAACTCAGGAGGGACCGATGAATTTCGGAATAACGTCATTTGGCTATGCATTCGGTGATACCCAGGAAGTGGCGCGCGTCGCCGCCGACTACGTGCCGGACCCGGAACGAGTCATCGGCTGGGGCTACAAGACGTTCCATCGCGCGCCCAAGAACGTCCACGCCGTCGAGCTCGCCGCCCGGGCCGCCCGGCAGGCCCTCGAGCGGGCCGAGATGACCGCCGATCAGCTCGGGTATCTCGTTTACGCCACCTCCGACCACCCCGAGTACCCGCACTGGGACTCCTCGGCGGCGCTCGCGCGCGAGCTGAAGACCCCGATGATGCAGACGCTCCTTCTCAATGAGGGCTGCGCCTCCGGCGTCACCGGCCTCGGCATGATCGCCGGCCAGCTCGCCATCCAGCCGGATCTCGACAACGTGCTGTTCGTCGCGGTCAACCGCACCAGCGAATTCCACCGCAACCGCATGACGGTCAACAACGCCGTGCACAGCGACGCGGCCGTGGCCGTGATACTCAAGCGCGGCCACCAGGACAACCGCTGGCTCGCGACGGCCCAGATCACCGACCCCGACCTGTGTGACTTCTTCCGCAGCGAATACGGCGGCAGCATCGCGCCGCTGCCGCCGCTGAGCTGGACCGGCCTGACCGCCCCGAGCGGCCTGCTGCGCGTCCAGGAGCACTTCGGCCGCGACCCCAAGCGCCTGAACTCCTTCGTCCACGATCTGGAACAGCGCGTCGCCGGCGTGGTCGACGAGGCCTGCCGCCAGGCCAGTGTGCCGCGCTCCGACCTCGCCTGGGTCATCTACATCAACGACGGCCAGGACTCGATGGGAGAGATAGCCGATGCCCTGAGCATCCCGGTCGAGCGCACCAACGCCGAGCTCGCCGCCGTCCACGGGCACATGGGCGCGGCGGACCAGCTGGTCTCGCTGGGCGAGCATCTGCAGCGCGGCGAACTCCACCAGGGCGACCTGGTCGCGCTGTGCGGGATCGCGATCGGCATGCGCTGGTACTGCACCCTGATTCGGATCTGAGAGGCAGCCCACGGTGGATCCCACAACCCTGATCCGCGCGGTCCGCGACGCCGTGGCGGAGGCCGCGGCTCCGCCCGCTGACGTCCGGCTCGCCCTCGTCACCGGTGACGACCCCGCCCTGATCCGATCGCTCGGCGCGATCCTGGCGGACCTGCCCGCGCCGACCGCGGGGCTGCGCCCGATACGCCTCAGCGTCCTCGGTACCGGCACCCTGGGTGCCGTGCCGTCGCTGCTGCGGGCGGTCCTCGTCGGCGCCGGCCTGGCCCCCGTGATCGAAACCGGCGAGTACGGACGGTTCGAGCTCGAACTGGCTCTCGGGTCCTTCCGGCATGAGATCGACCCCGACGCCGTCGTGTGCCTGCTCGCGGAGGAGTTCTTCCTGCCGGCCCAGCCCCAGGGAATGGCCGTCGAGGATGTCATCGGCCACCTGCGGGGCCGCCTGGCCGAACTTCGCGGCCTGCTCGGCACCGCGACCGGACACACATCGGCGATGTTCATCCTGCCCACCGTGCCGCTCTCCCGCACCGTACGCGACTGCTTCATCTCGGTACGAGACCGGGCCGCCCTCAGCGCGGCCTGGCACCGGCTCAACGCCGACCTGCTCGCCCTCACCGCTGAGGATCGCCAGGTGATCACCGTGGACCTGGTCGGAGTGCTGGCCCAGCAGCCCGTCCGAGCCCGCGACAACCGCCTCCACCGGTACGCCGACATGCCGTACACAGACGCCGCCCTGCTGATCTTCGCCCAGGAGGTCCGCCGCGTCCTGCAGGCTCGCGCCGGCCTGTCCCGCAAGGTGCTCGCCCTGGACGCGGACAACACGCTCTGGGGCGGCGTACTCGGTGAGGTTGGCATGCACGGCGTGGAACTCGGCGGCCTGTACCCAGGCAACGCCTATGCCGATCTGCAGCGGGCCGCCGCCGGACTGCGCGGACAGGGCGTCGTCCTGGCCCTGGTGAGCAAGAACGACGCCGGAATCGTCACCGAGCTCCTCAACGAGCATCCCGAGATGCTGCTGCGCCCCGACGCGTTCTCGGTACTGGCCGCGAACTGGAACGCGAAAGCGGAGAACCTGCGCGGTGCCGCCCGCTCCCTGGGATTGTCGACCGACTCCTTCGTCTTCATGGACGACTCCCCGTACGAGCGTGAGCACGTCCGCGCCGAACTGCCGGAAGTCGCGGTCCTCGCGGCCGACGGAGACCCGGCCCACCTGGCCGAGACGCTGCTGCGCGGCGGCTGGTTCGATGTACTCGACCTGACCGAGGCCGACCACCAGCGGCCGGACCTGTACCGCACGCGTGCCCTGCGCCACGAGTACGCGGCCGCGTACTCTTCCTCGGAGGATTACCTCAAGGCCCTGGACATCCGCCTCACCTCGGCCGACGCCACCCCGTTCAGCATCGCGCGCATCGCCCAGCTATCCGCCAGGACCAATCAGTTCAACATGACCGGGGCCCGTTTCGACGAAACCACCACGGCCGCGATGGCTCAGGCCCCGGACCACCTGGTGGCCTCCTTCTCGGTGGCGGACCGCTTCGGCGACGAAGGCATCGTCGGCGCGGCCTGGGTGCACCGGTCCACCGAGGAGTGGCGGGTGCTGAACCTGGTGCTGAGCTGCCGGGTTCTCGGACGCGGCGTCGAACTCGCCATCGCCCAGTGGCTGTTCGACCGGGCCGCGGACGCTGGCGCCCGACGTGTCCACGCGGACTTCGTCTCGTCGCCGAAGAACTCGGTGGCGGCCGGCACCTGGGAACGGGCTGGCCTGCTCCCCGATCCCGACGCTCACGACGGTACCCGCGGCTACACGCGCGAACTGGGCGAACTGGGCGGCATCGCCCCTGACTGGATCACCTTCACCGACCCCGTGGAGCAGATATGACCGCTTCCCCCCGCCCCGACACCGCCGACGAGACGACGGCCGCTGTCCTCGATATCCTCGGGCGCGTCCTGCTCGTCACTCCCGAGGAACTCGCCAAGGAACCCCTCCTGGGCGCCTACAACTGGGACAGCATCACCACCCTGGAGGCGCTGGTGGCGCTGGAGAGCGCCTTCGCCGTCGAGATCGACCTGCGCGATCTGCACGCTCAGCGCCGGGTGGACGAGCTCATCGATCTGGTAAGGAGGTCACGTGATGCCCGCTGACGACTTCGGTTGCCTGCTCGGCGAGTGGACCATCGCCAACCGTCGGCTGCGAACGCGACTGGCTGGCGCGCGGGACTGGGAGGAGTTCGAGTCCCGCGCCGTGGTCCGCCCCCTGTTCGGCGGCGCGGCCAACATCGAGGAGATCTACTACCCGGCCGACAAGAACTACGGCCTCACGCTCCGGGTCTACGACCCGGTGACCGAGCGGTGGTCCCTGCACTGGGCGACCAGCGACGCTGGCCGGCTCTTCCCGGCGGTCCTTGGCCGGTTCACCGACGGCGTCGGCGAGTTCTTCGGTGATGACGCCCACCAGGGCACCCCCGTGCGGGTGCGCTTCGTCTGGTCCGGCATCACCGCGGAGACGGCGCGCTGGGAACAGGCCTTCTCGGCCGACGACGGAGCCACCTGGGAGCTCAACTGGGTCATGGACTTCACCAGGACCGGGCCCGGCGAGAGCGTGCGATGAGACCATGAGGAGTGGCTCATGCGAATAGCCGTCGTGGGCGGCGGTTTGCTCGGAAGCCTGCTGGCCTGGCGGCTGGCGACCATGCCCGCCGCCCGGGCCGCATCGGTGGGGATCGAGCTGTGGACCGGCGGCAACGACGATAGGGCGAAGGACGCGACCACCCACTCCGGGGGCCTGGTCCGTGCCTACGCCGACAGCGGGGCGGACAGCCGGCTCGCCGCGCGCAGCCTGGCCGAACTGCGATCCAGCCCCACACTGCGGGAATGGGCCGGCTACCAGGAGGTCGGATCGGTCGTCGTCCTCGACGGGCGGTCGGACCCCGCCGAGGCGCTCGCCGTTGTCGACGACCTGATGCCGGGGCATGTCCGGCTCGCCGACCCGGCCGAACTGGAGCGGCGATTCTCCCTGGGCAACCTGCCGGAGGGCAGCTTCGGCATCGTGGAGGAGCAAGCCGGCTACGTGTTCCCCGACCGGCTCAGGGACGCTCTGCTGGCCCACCTGCCGACCGGGCGCGTTCAACTCCAGCACCGGAGCGTCGACTCGGTGGACCCGCGGCCCGCGGTCCGTCCAGCGGGTGGCGGCGCGGCTCGGTGCTACGACGCGGTGATCCTGGCCACCGGGCCGTGGACCGCCGCCGTGCTGGCCCGCGGCGGCCTGGCCGGCGCGGTCTACCAGACCAAGCAGATCCAGTACACCTGGTGCACCGGATGGCCGGACGGCCTGGGCGGCTTCGTTGACGAGACGTCTGGGCTCTACGGCAGGCCGGCGGCGGGCGGTGGCATGATCGGCGTGCCGACCGACCGGTGGGGCGTCGATCCGTCCGACGTCTCGGTGTGCGACCGGGCGACGCGACAACTTCGCGACGCGGTCAAGCAGCGCCTGCCGGGGGCCGGGGGGCGCGCTCTCACGCTGGGCCTGCGCACCGTTCCGGCCCTCGACTGTTTTTGCCAACGGCCGGGTCCAGGTGCGGCCCTGCGGCCCGTGGTGGACGGCAGCGCTCTGTACACCTTCTCCGGGGGCAGCGGCGGAGCGGTCAAGACCGTGCTCGCCGCGAGCCGCGACGCGGCCCGGGCGGTGCTGGAGACGCTACTTCAGCCGGATGCGTGAGTGACGCTGTAGGCGTCGGTGTCCTGAGCCAGCAGGAAGCCAAGCTGTACCAGGTTGGACGCGCCAAGATCGGTCTTGATGGCGGCGATGTGACTGTCGTACGCGCGCTTGCGCAGTCCGACCCGGCGCGCGATGTAGTCGCCGCTATAGCCGGCGATCAGCAGGTTCCTTATCTGCGACCTGATCTCGGGCACCACCTCCTTGGAAGCTGCTCGCGGTCCGGTCGGGTTGAACGGCCTGCTCATCGACCAGGCCCGCTCGTAGACGTCGAGCAGGAAACCGACGACGCCCGGCTCGGTGATCACGGCCGCCCGGCTGTGGTCGGCGAGCGTCGAGATGATGGCGACCTTCCGGTCGACGATCACCATCCGGTCGAAGTGCGAATCGGCGATGGTGCGGATCTCGCCACCGGACTCGGTGACCTGGCGGACGTAGTCCTTCATCGGCTCGTTGAACCGGCCAGCATGCTGATAGATGGTCCGGATCCGGACGCCCCGGGCGAGGCAGTCAGTGGTCTTGGCCAAGGCCCGGTCCAGCACCGTGGGCGCTCGCGCGCAACCCGGCTGGGCGGAGATGATCTCTGTCGTGGCGTTTCTGGCTATTTCCTTGATGAACTCGTTAATCACTGGGGCCGAAACCAGTACGGTAAGTGCCTGCAGCGCATCCCCCGATCCGTTCGTGGCGGCGTTCTGCTCGTCCCCTTGATTGCCCTGCACTCGCGACTCCTCCTCAAGCGCGATCTTCCCCTCGAACAGCTCAGCGAGCATGCGCGAGCCGAACTCGGTTGCAGCGTACCATTCGTCACCATTTTCCTTCACTATCCCCCTCCGCTATCGCATTTTTTTCGAGGGCCGGGACCTGTGTCGTTAATAGTGTTTCTGGCGCTGATCGCTGAGCCCCAGTGGGACTGCCGGGAGAGGAAGCGGAAGAGGCGCGACGTCAAGCCCCATCCGGCGCGAGCGCCTCGCGTATCACGCGGAGCCGCGCGCGGCCCTCGTCGCCCCGCCGGCGGTCAGGGCGCGGACCGCGCCGCCCGTTTGGAACAAGATCCAATTCTTCCGGACGTCCGCGGTCTCCCGGCTCGCCGGGCTGTCTATATTGACAAATAAAAATATTTATATAACGAATACTGCACATTTCATTTGCAACGTGCATCTGCACTGTGCAGAGAACCGGTAGCCTTGCGACGCCGATACGGCACATGTTTCCACAATTATCAAAGGAGGCAGGAACGATGCCGGCCGGCAAGGGAGTGCCAGCGGATCAGCCGCGGACCGCCTGGCGCAAGAGCAGCCGAAGTAACCCCAGCGGGAACTGCGTCGAGGTAGGAGTCCTGCCGGGCGGCCGGATCGGCGTGCGCGACTCGCGCCACCCATCCGGTCCTGCCCTGGCCTGCACCCGCGCCGGGATCAGCGCATTCCTGGGGCGGGTAAAGAACGGCGAGCTCGACGACCTGGGATAATGGCGGCCGGGTCGGGTTCAAGCTCCGCAACGTCGAGGACCTGCTGACCCTGTACGGGGTGACCGCCGGACAGCAGCGGTCGGAGATCCTCGAGCTGGCCCGCCGGTCGGCCGCCCCGGACTGGTGGGCCAAGTACGGGGACATCCTGCCCGGCTGGTTCGAGACCTAACTCGGGCTGGAGTCGGCGGCCACCAGCATCCGCAGCTTCGAGGTCCAGTTCGTCCCCGGCCTGTTCCAGACCGAGGACTACGCGCGGGCGGTCACCGAGCTCGGCCACCACAGCGCCGCCGACACCGAGATCGACCGGCGGGTCGCCTTGCGCGCCCGGCGCCAGGAACTGCTCACCCGGCCGGCCCCCCCGCGGGTCTGGGCGGTCATCGACGAGGCCGTGCTGCGCCGCCCCTACGGCGGCCCTCCAGGTCGTCCCGTTCGCCCGCGGCGGCCACGCCGGCGCCAGCGGGGCCTTCTCGATCCTGCGGTTCGCCGAGCGTGACCTGCCCGACGTGGTCTACATCGAGCAGCTCACCAGCGCCCTCTACCTCGATCAGCGCCCCGACGTCGAGCACTACCTGGAAGTCGTCGACTAGCTCAGCGGCCAGGCCCTGACCCCCGCCGACACGGCCGCCTTCATCGAAAAGGCCGCGCGGGAAACATGACACGAGCGAGAAGGGCAGCAGGATGACCAGCGACGATGGGGGCAAGACGGAACGGCCGACGTTCGACACCAGCGTCGCGCACCAGGCCCGGGTCTATGACTACTTCCTGGGCGGGAGGGATAATTTCGCCGCCGACCGGGAGATGGCACAACGGCTCATCGAAGCCTTTCCTCCGCTGATGCCACGGGATCGGCAAAGTCGTTTGTGATGCCTGTCTCATAGCGGTAGGTAGCTGAGTATGCGGTTTCGGTCGCGTCCGATGGCCTGGAGGGTGCGGGTGATCTCGGTGACGCCGGAAAGGTAGAGCAGGCTGATGGCGAGGTTCCGCAGCGTGGCCATGACCTGGGGGCCGTTTCCGGCGTAGCCGGTGCTCGCGTCTTCGGCGTAGGCGGTGTCGCGTACCCGGTGCACCGATTCGATGCCCCACTGGCCGCGGGCGATGCGGGCGAGGTC
>Ga0302314_10001692_pt1 | contig 41228 bp, 45 predicted proteins | sample III_Palsa_N2_3_FD_200533 | JGI IMG/M metagenome (GOLD analysis project Ga0302314, IMG submission 200533) | Peat permafrost microbial communities from Stordalen Mire near Abisko, Sweden - III_Palsa_N2_3 | ecosystem: Environmental > Terrestrial > Soil > Palsa > Peat permafrost | place: Sweden... | reverse complement strand
TCAACGTCCAGCGCTTGTCCAGCTCGGACGGCTTGGCGGAATAGGTCTTCATCGATCTCGACTCGAAAAAGGGCCACGCGGCACGTGCGACAGGCACATTCCGGGCGGAGGCCGTTGTCTAAGGGCGCCGGCGGCACGAGTCAACGTGAAAAAGCGTCGATGGATGAGGGATATAGAGTGCGGTATTATAGTATGTTTGATTTATCTATTTGAATTTATTGGATAATACATGGATTCCGCCGCTCCGATCGTGCAGAAGCGTGCAGAAGCATGAGGCACCCATGCTCGTGGCTCATGCGGCCCGGTCCGCGACCGCCAGGATCGCGTCGGCAAACGCCGCCGGCGCCTCCTGCGGCAGATTGTGGCCGGTGCCGGGGATGTGGCGATGCTCGTGCCAGCCGGTGAAATGCCGGGCATCGTCAGCGGTCTCGCCGATCCCCATGACACCATCGTCGAGGCCGTCGAGCGTCACGGTCGGCACCATGATCGGCGGCTGGGCCGCCAGACGTCGCTCGATCCCGGCCACCGCCGGATCGCCCGGGACCAGAGCGTAGCGATGCCGATAGGAATGGATCACGATCTCGACGAAGTCCGGATTGTCGAAGGAGCCGACCGTCGCGGCATAGGTGGCGTCATCGAACGCCCAGGTCGGCGACCAGAGCCGCCACAGCAGGCGGCACAAGGCCGCCCGGTTCTGGGTCAGGCCCGCCCGCCCGCGTTCGCCGTGGAAATAATATTGATACCAGTAGCGCCATTCGGTCTCGGGCGCGGCAGGCCGTCCCGACCGGGCGATGTTCTGGATGTTGTAGCCATTGACCGAGACCAGCCCCCGCACCCGTTCGGGCCAGAGTGCGGCGACGATGCAGGCGGCGCGGCCGCCCCAGTCGTAGCCGCCGAGCAGGGCGTGGCCGAGCCCCAGCGCATCCATCAGGGCCAGCAGATCGGCGCCCAGCGCCGCCTGCTCGCCGGAGCGCGGCGTCGCGTCATCGCGGAACCGGGTCGGCCCATAGCCGCGCAAGTACGGCACGATCACCCGATGGCCGCGCCCAGCCAACAGCGGGGCCACGACATCATAGGCATGGATGTCGTATGGAAAGCCGTGCAGCAGCACCACGGGCGCGCCGGCCGGATCGCCGTGCTCGGCATAAGCGACATTCAATACGCCCGCATCGATCTGCTTCACCATGGCCGATCCTCCCGCCCCCCGACCTCACCACAGGAGCGCATAGCGATGAAAGAGATTGTCGAAGTCCCCGTCCTGTCCGCCGCCGTCCGGGCGATGAACGTGCCGCTGTCGCTCGTCACCAAGGGCAATGGCATGGTGTTCGTCTCCGGCACGCCGCCGCTCGACATCGCCACCGGCAAGCTGGTGAAGGGCGATATCGAGGTCCAGACCGAGGCCTCGCTGATTGCGGTCAAACAGTGCCTGGCAGCCGCCGGAACCACGCTCGACAACGTGATGATGGTCCGCATCTATGCCGCCAACGCCGGCTTCTACGGCGCGATCAACCGGGTCTATGCCCGGCATTTCACCCAGAACCCGCCGGCCCGCACCTTCGTGCCGGTCGCTTCCTGGCCGATGGAGTTCGATATCGAGATCGAATGCGTGGCGCTGGCCTAATCCAGCGCCTCGGCCTTGACGGGGCCATAGGCGCCGCGGCCGTAGTTCCGCTCCATTCGGGTGGCGCAGGCGAGGCAGGCGGCGATCGACAGCAGCATCGATCCGGCATTGCCGGCGAGTGCCGCCGCGATGATCAGACACCCCGCCCCGGCCAGAATGAAGCGCAGCGCCCGGGTCTCGAACTCCATGGTCGTTCCTCCGTCGGAGCGGAGGAGAAAAATGCCGCCGCCTTCGCAAACTTCGAGCGCCTGGGTTCGGTTCCGCCCGGAACGGACCCATCCGCAGCGGCAGCGGCGCTATTCCGGCGTCGCGAGCTGCTTCACCAGCGTTTTCGGCGCCACCAGCCGATAGCTCTCGTCCATCCAGGCCAGCAGCAGGCCGACCGGCAAAGGCTCGCCCGGCTCGAACCGGGCGGTAACCCAGCCGGCGCGGCCGAGGTTGTAGCCGGTCGGTTTGACGAACGGCATCATCATGGCCTCGCCGTGGGAGGCGCGCAGCTTCGCCGTGACGGCGGTGCCGCTGTCGCCGCGATTGAGGAATACGAAGATCTTGCCGCGGACCTTGATGACCCGCTCGCCCCAGGGAAATTCCTCGACCGCCTCGGGATAGGCCAGCGCCCGGGCGCGCAATGCTTCGAGTTCGTCGGTCATGAGAAAAACACCAGCGACAGGATGAAGAACACCGGCAGCAGCACCAGACAGGAGAGGCCGAGATAGCTTACGAAATTCGGCATCTTCACGCCCTGCTCCTCTGCGATCGCGCGGATCATCAGGTTGGGCGCATTGCCGATATAGGTGAGCGCGCCCATGAACACGGCGCCGGCAGAGATCGCGCCCAGCGTCTCGGCGCCGGTCGTCATGAGCCGGTCCGCGTCGCCGCCGGCCGCATTGAAGAAGATAAGATAAGTCGGTGCATTGTCGAGGAAGCTCGACAACAGCCCGGTCACCCAGAAATAGGCGAGATTGTTGGGCCCGCCGGCACGCTCGACCAGACGGACCACCGGCGCCAGCGCGCCGTCGGCGCCGGCCGACAGGATGGTCATGACCGGTACGATGGTGAGGAAGATGGCGCAGAACAGCTTGGCGACCTCGAGCACCGGCTCCCAGGTGAAGGCATTGCGGGCGCGGATCGCCCGCGGCGTCACCCACCAGGACAGGCCGATCACCGCCAGCAGGATCAACTCGCGCGTCAGATTCTCGATCGCGATCGCGACGCCGCCGATCGAGATCGTCGGCGTCGGGTGCCACAGGCCGCTCAGCAGCACCGCGCCCACCACGCCGCCGATCAGCAGGAAGTTGAAATGCCCGTCGATGGTGATCTCGCGCTCGAACTCGACCGCCCGCACGGCCTTGCCCTCGCGGCGATAGAGGACGGCGTCGACCAGCAGATAGAGCACCAGCAGCATCGCGACGGTCAGGACCATCGGCAGCAGCAGCACCCGCGTGGTCCAGAAGAAATCGACGCCGTTGAGGAAGCCCAGGAACAGCGGCGGATCGCCCAGCGGCGTCAGCGCGCCGCCGACATTGCCGACCAGGATGATGAAGAAGATGACGACATGGGTGCGGTATTTGCGCGCCGCATTGGCGCGCAGCAGCGGCCGGATCAGCAGCATCGCCGCCCCGGTCGTGCCGATCCAGCTGGCGAGCAGGGTTCCGATCAGCAGCAGCCCGGCATTCATCCAGGGCGAACCCGAGAGCTTGCCGCCGATCTCGATGCCGCCGGCAACGACATAGAGCGCCGTCACCAGCAGGATGAACGGCAGATATTCGGTGAGCGCCACCAGCAGGATCTCGTGCAGCGCCAGCCCGGCGCCGAACACGAGCGCGAACGGCACCAGGAACAGCGCCGCCCAGCCGGCCGCGACCTTGCCGTAATGATGATGCCAGAATCCGGGCGCCACCAATGGCGTCAGGGCCACGGACAGCAGAAGGCCGGCGAAGGGCACGCACCAGACCAGCGCCAGGCTGGCGCCGTCGAACGAGGGGACTGAATCGGTCAAGACTGAACCTGCGACGCAACGGGAAGGCGACACTGGCGTCCGCCCCCGCCTCTGCGCAAGCCGAAAGGGCCGGTCCCTGGGAATGGCTGCCGCGATTTCGCCCACATTGCAATGCAACATGTCGCAATTATTTGTTAGGAATTCGCGTTATCCTGCTTGTCCCGCCACTCTTGCTTTTTGGACGCCTTCCGCCCCGACATGCCCTGGACCGTCATCACCGACTTCGGCGACAGCGCCGTGATGCTGCCGGCGGCCGTAACCATCGCATTGTGGCTCGCTGCCGGCGGAGCTTGGCGTGCCATGGGGGCCTGGCTGGTCAGCTTCGGCCTGGGCGCGGCCGCGGTCGTCGGTACCAAGATCGCCTTCATGGGCTGGGGCATCGGCATCGCCGCGCTGAATTTCACCGGCATCAGCGGCCATACCATGCTGGCCACTGCCGTGACGCTGACCGCGATCCATCTGCTGACGGCGGGCGTGCCGCGTCCTCTGCGGCTGGGGCTGATGGCGGTCGGGCTGGCCTGCGCACTCACCGTCGGCATCTCGCGCCTGGCGCTCGACGCCCACTCGGTGTCCGAGGTCTGTTCGGGCCTGATCATCGGCGGGCTGGTTACGGCCGGTTTCGTGCTGGGATCGCACCGCCTCGCCATCCCCGTCTTGGCACCCGGCCTGATGCTGGCCAGCCTCGCCATCGTCTGCATCGCCATGCACGGCCATCAGGCCGGCGCCCAGGGCCTGATCGAGCGGATCTCGCTCTATCTCTCAGGCCATGGTCAGCCTTACACGCGGGCGATCTACGCCGGGATCGCGTAGGTCGCGACCACATGGGCGAGCATGTCCGGATCGCCCTCCGAAAACAGTTCGACCTCGCCCACGGCCAGCTTGCGGCCGACCTTCAGCATGCGCGCCTCGGCGATCAGCGGCGACGGCTTGGGCCGGCGCAGGAAATTGATCGACAGGCTCGAGGTCACGGCGCCCGGTACCGGCCCGATCGCGCCCAGCAGCGCCGCGAAGATCGCGACATCGGCCAGGCCCATCTGGATCGGCCCGTTGATGGTGCCGCCCGGGCGGATGAAGCCGGCATCGAAGCCCAGCCGCAGCGTCGCCCGGCCGTGATGGATGGCGATCGTCTGCATTTTCCAGGCGGCGGCCATCGGCAGGCTTTCCTCCACGATGCGCTCGAACTCGGCGACGGTAATGCGGGCGGGCTTGTCGGTCATGCGCTCGTCTTTCCTAAGATTTGGCTCAACAAAGCGTGACCCGCGCCATCACCGTCAAGCGGACTCTTGCGCGCGCCACGCGACCCATGGCCCGATAGCGGCACCGTCGCTACCCGAGGAACCATGCCATGAGCCACGTCCTGCATCGCGGGCCCGCCAAGCTGCCGACCGCCGTCGGGGGCGAGCGCTGCCACATCGTCGATGCGACCGGCAAGCGCTACCTGGATGCGTCGGGCGGTGCCGCGGTCTCGTGCCTGGGTCACGGCCATCCGCGCATCATCGCCGCCTTGCAGGCCCAGGCCGCCGCCATGGCCTATGCCCATACCGGCTTCTTCACCAACGAACCGATGGAGGCGCTGGCCGACCTGATGATCGAGGATGCGCCGGCCGGCATCGACCGGGTCTATTTCGTCTCGGGCGGCTCGGAAGCAACCGAGGCGGCGCTGAAGCTCGCCCGGCAATATTTCGTCGAGATCGGCCAGCCCCAGCGCCGGCATTTCATCGCGCGCCGGCAGAGCTACCACGGCAATACCCTGGGCGCGCTCGCCGCCGGCGGCAATGAATGGCGCCGCCGCCAATTCGCGCCGCTGCTGATCGAGACCCACCATATCGCCCCCTGCTACGCCTATCGCGACCGCCGGCCCGATGAAAGCGAAGAGGCCTATGGCCGCCGCGTCGCGGGCGAGCTGGAAGCGAAGATCCTGGAACTGGGCAGCGACACGGTCATCGGTTTCATCGCCGAGCCGGTGGTGGGTGCCACATCCGGTGCCGTCACCGCGGTGCCCGGCTATTTCAAGCGCATCCGCGAGATCTGCGATCGCTACGGCGTGCTCTTGATCCTGGACGAAGTCATGTGCGGCATGGGCCGGACCGGCACGCTGCACGCGTCGGAACAAGAGGGCATCGCCCCCGACATCATGGCGGTCGCCAAGGGTCTGGGCGGCGGCTACCAGCCGATCGGCGCCATGTTGGCCAGCGCCAGGATCATCGCCGCGATCGAGGGCGGCAGCGGCGCGTTCCAGCACGGCCACACCTATATGGGCCATGCCACCGCCTGTGCTACGGCGCTCGCCGTCCAGCAGACCATCCGCGAGGAACGCCTGCTCGACGCGGTTCGGGCGCGCGGCGAGGAGCTGTCGGCGGCGCTGACCGAACGCTTCGGCAACCACGCCCATATCGGCGACATCCGCGGCCGCGGCCTGTTCATGGGCCTGGAGCTGGTCCAGGACCGATCGACCAAGCTGCCGTTCGACCCGGGCCTGAAGCTGCACGCGCGCATCAAGGCCGAGGCCATGGCGCGCGGTCTGATGTGCTATCCGATGGGCGGCACGATCGACGGCCAGCACGGCGACCATGTGCTGCTGGCCCCGCCCTATATCATCACGCCCGACGAGATCGGCGAGCTGGTCGACAAGCTCGGCGGCGCCGTCGAGGCGGCCCTTGGCGGGCCGTGACCCGACGCCCCTGGCCGCCCGGCGCGGTTTCGGTCAAACTCGCCGCTGTTTTCGAGACGACGCATGAGGCCCCCACCATGGCCGAACCTTCGATCCTGCTGCGCGACGATGTCGACGGCATTGCCACCCTGACCTTGAACCGGCCCGACCAGCGCAACGCGCTCTCGCTGGGCCTGATGACCGCGCTGGAACACCAGATCGACGGCATCGCCGAGGATCCCTCGGTCCGGGTCGTCATCATCGGTGCCGCCGGCACGGCCTTTTGCGCCGGCCACGATCTGCGCGAGGTCCGCGCGGACCAGCGGCGCGAGGCCTATGAGACTTTGTTCGCCCAATGCTCGCGCCTGATGCTGAAGATCGTGCGCCTGCCGAAGCCGGTGATCGCGCGGGTCCAGGGCGTCGCCACCGCCGCGGGCTGCCAGCTGGTCGCGACCTGCGATCTGGCCGTGGCCGCCCATAGCGCGCGTTTCGCGACACCGGGCGTCAATATCGGCCTGTTCTGTTCGACGCCTATGGTCGCCTTGAGCCGCGCCGTGCCGCGCAAGCAATCCATGGAGATGCTGCTGACCGGCGACATGATCACCGCCGACCGGGCGCGCGAGCTCGGCCTCATCAACCGGGTCGTGCCCGCATCCGAGCTCGAGGCCGCGACGCGGGATCTCGCCCGGCAGATCGCATCCAAGAGCCCGCTCACCCTCGCAATCGGCAAGGAAGCGTTCTACCGGCAGGCCGAACTGGACCTGGAAGAGGCATACGCCTATGCCAGCGGGGTGATGACGCGCAACATGCTGGCGCGCGACGCGGGCGAAGGCATCGATGCCTTCCTGGCCAAGCGCGCGCCCGAATGGACCGGCGAGTGAGTGACCCCGTGAACCACGACGATTATGACGACGAGTATCTGCGCGGGCTGCTGCGCCGGACCAAGACCGTCGCCATGGTCGGCGCCAGCCCGAACTGGAACCGGCCCAGCTATTTCGTCATGAAATACCTGCAGGGCAAAGGCTTCCGGGTCATTCCGGTCAACCCGCGCGCGGCCGGCGAGGAGATCCTGGGCGAGCCCGTAGTGGCAAGCCTCACCGACATCGGGGTGCCGGTCGACATGGTCGATGTGTTCCGCGCGAGCGACGCCGCCCCGGCGATCGTCGAGGATGCGATCAGGATCGGCGCCAAGACCGTCTGGATGCAGATCGGCGTGCGCCATGACCAGGCCGCCGCCCGCGCCGCGGCCGCGGGCCTCGACGTGGTGATGAACCGCTGCCCCAAGATCGAGTTTTCCCGCCTGTGCGGCGAGCTCGGCTGGAGCGGCGTCAACACCGGCATCATCTCCAGCCGCCGGCGCAAGCCCGTGTAGAGCCCTAGTTTCGCCGTCGGCAAGGCTGGCATGAGCCAATCGCGGCTTGAAAATCCGGCCCGGCATGTAATTTGCTGCACTGCAACATGACGATCCTTCTGCGGGTCCGAACGATTGAGTGCAGCATGATGATCAGCAAGCCAAAGCCCGGGATCGCCAGCCGTTTCGCCGCCTTCTGCGCGGCGCATCAGGACGAATGCAACCAGATGGTGCGTGGACTGCTGGTCGGCAGCGCCGTCATCCTGGCCTGCGTCGCCTTCCTGATGCGCGCGCTGAACGCCCATCCCCTGCCGGAAATGTCGGCGGATCTGGTCGGCAGTGCCGCCTATGGCGGCTTCGATGCCATGGCCTGGCCCAACATCGCGGCCACGACCGAGCCGCCGCCGCTCGACGCCGACGCGATCGTGAGCGGCATGCTGCTCGCCATCACGCTCATCACCGGCGGCTTCGCCTGCGTCGGTTTTCTGATCGATTGCCTGGTCCGCCTCGGGGCACTTGCCCATCGTTTGAGCAGCGCCCGCAAGCTGCCGGAGGCGGAAGGCGGGGATTAGCCGCCGTCCTCGGTTCCATAACCTACCACGTAGGCGGCTTGACGATTGGCTTCTTGCCAGGCACGGGGATCAAGCTAGGGAGCTGACATGGTCCGACATAAGGCTGCACATGGCGCACGTAGCTGGCGACATCCGCGAGAGATGTGGCAGGTTTTCCAGTCGGCGTCAAAAGCGTAACGGGTAGGCCCAGTTCTTGGGTGACGATACGGATCGGCTCCACAAGATCGGTGTCATTCGTGATGACGGCGGCCTGATCGAAGTCGCCTCGAAAAGCGTCCCGGACGAGATGGACCCCGAGGTTCACATCCGAGCCCTTTTCCTCGGTTTTCCAGATATAGGCGACTTGAGGGTTTTGACCGGCGGGCACGGTCATTATCGGCCTGAACTCAGGCGGCTGAACCAGCCCCGCCCATTTCTGCGTGACGAAAAAATTGCCGTAGTGAATTGAGACCTTCGGCAATGTCGCCAGAGCCCGCAAGTAAGCGTGCTGGCGCGCCGGCGCCGTAGCATCGACCCGACCGGAGACACGTGCCGTGTAGTATTTGACCGCCTCGATCTGGCATGTGCTGGGTAGAGCCGCCTGGCTGAGCGCCACCACATCGAGCCATTTGTACGGCGTCCCCTTCAACGCCCGATAGTAGAGATTGAAGCCGTCGATATAAACGATGGTGCGGGCCAATCGAGGAACACCCAAAATGCAAAAGGCCGCCCGGGCTTGCGCCCGAACGACCTTTGGGCTCACGGCACGCCGCGAGGCAGTTACGATCCCTATATAGGCATCCCTGCCTATGATGTCCAGCCGTCCGCCCTCTCTGGTTGAGCGTCTGGCTTCGTGCTCCGTGGCACCGTCGCCCTCACCTTCCCGTTACGGGACCGAATGAGCGCTGTGCTTTGCGAACGAGCCGGGTAAACTCCGGCTCGTTTTGCATTCGAGATGCGCTGCATAAGGACCGAGCCCATGAGCAAGCCGCCCGCCTATGGCTTTGAGACCCTGGCCGTCCATGCCGGTACGCCCCCCGATGCCACGACCGGCGCGCGCGCCATGCCGATCTATCAGACGACGGCCTATGTGTTCGAGGATGTCGACCAGGCGGCCTCGCTGTTCAACCTGCAGAGCTACGGCTACATCTATTCCCGCCTGACCAACCCGACGGTAGCAGCGCTGGAAGAACGCATGGCAACGCTCGAAGGCGGGCGCGGCGCCGTCTGCTGCGCGTCGGGCCATGCCGCCCAACTGCTCGCCTTCTTCGGCTTCATGACGCCCGGCGCCTCGTTCCTGGCGGCGAACAAGCTCTATGGCGGCTCGATCACCCAGTTCGGCCGCAGCTTCACCAAGTTCGGCTGGAACGCCCGGTTCGTCGACCAGATCGACCCGGATAATTTCAAACGCGCGCTCGACGACACGCCCGATTGCCGGGCGATCTTCGTCGAGAGCCTGGCCAACCCGGGCGGCGTGGTGACCGACCTCGAAGCCGTCGCCCGGATCGCCCAGGATGCCGGCGTGCCGTTCATCGTCGACAACACCATGGCGTCGCCTTATCTCTGCCGGCCGATCGAGCATGGCGCCGACCTGGTCGTGCATTCGACCACCAAGTTCCTGGGCGGCCACGGCCAGGCCATGGGCGGCTGCGTCGTCGACAGCGGCAAGTTCGACTGGTCGCAGAGTGCCAAATACGCGACCTTGGCCGAACCGGAGCCGGCCTACCACGGGCTGCGCTTCCAGGAGACGTTCGGCGACCTCGCCTTCACCGTCCATGGCCATGCGGTGGGCCTGCGCGACCTCGGCCCCGCCATGGCGCCAATGAACGCGTTCCTGACCCTGACCGGCATCGAGACCCTGGCGCTCAGGATGGAACGCCATGTCGCCAATGCCGAGGCGGTCGCCCGTTTCCTGGTCGAGCATCCGGCGATCGAATGGGTGTCCTACGCCGGGTTGCCGACCAGCCCGTATCATGCGCTCGCCAAGAAATACTTGCCCAAGGGTGCCGGCTCGGTCTTCACCATCGGCCTCAAGGGCGGCTACGAAGCCGGCGTCAAGCTGGTCGAAGGGGTCGAGCTGTTCTCGCATCTTGCCAATATCGGCGACACCAAGTCGCTGATCCTGCATCCGGCCTCGACCACGCACCGGCAATTGACCCTGGAACAGCAGATCGCCGCCGGTGCCGGGCCGGAAGTCGTGCGCCTGTCGATCGGCATCGAACAACGCGAGGATCTGATCCGCGATCTGGATCAGGCCCTGGCGAAGACGGTTTAGCGCCATGACGCTCTGGGTGCGCTACTCGCAAGACCATATCGTCGGCTTCGGCACGCTCGACGGCGAGATGATCGCCGAGCATCAGGGCGTAATGCTAGAAGCGGCGGCGCCGACCGGCCGCATGATCCCGCTCGCCGACGTGACGCTGTTGACGCCTACGGTGCCGGCCAAGTTCTTCGGGCTTTGGAACAATTTCCATGCCTCGGCCGCGAAGCAGGGCAATGCCATCCCGGCCGAGCCGCTCTATTTCCTCAAAGGCCCCAATTCGTTCCACCCGACCGGTGCCGCGATCCGCGTGCCGCCGAAATACGAGGGCAAGGTGCTGTACGAGGGCGAATTGGGCATCGTCATCGGCCGCACTCTGTTCGACGCGGACGAAGCCGAGGCCGAGGCCGGCATCTTCGGCTATACCTGCGTCAACGACGTGACCGCGTTCGACCCACTCTATCGCGACCCGAGCTTCGCGCAATGGACCCGGGCCAAGAGCTTCGACACGTTCGGCATCTTCGGCCCGGCGATCGCGACCGGGCTCGATCCGGCGACGCTCGTGATCAAGACCCTGGTCAATGGCCGCGAGCGCCAGAACTACCCGGCCAGCGACATGGTGTTTTCGCCGAAACAGATCGTCAGCCTGATCTCGCGCGACATGACGCTGGAACCGGGCGACGTCATCGCCTGCGGCACGTCCCTGGGCGCCGGGCCGATGCGGTCCGGCACCCAGGTCGATGTGGTGATCGAGGGCATCGGCACCCTCAGCAACGTGATGGCCTAGCTGGTCCGGAACACCAGCGCCAAGCCGCCGAGGATCGCCGCCATGCCGGCGAGCGCCAGCGGCGCCATCGGGTGGCCCAGCAGCAGATAGTCGAGCGCCGCCGTGCCCGCCGGCACCAGATAGAACAGGCTGGTGACATTGACCAGGTTGCCGGCCTGGATCAGCCGATAGAACAGCAATGTCGCGCCCACCGAGATGACGAGGCCCATGTAGCCGAGCGGCAGGGCGAACGACCAGCTCCACTCGACCCGGAACGGCTCGAACGCCAGGCAGACGAGGCACAGGACCAGGCTCACGCCATATTGCAGCGGCAGCACGACCGCAGGCGCCTCGCGGATGCGCTTCTGCAGGATGGCGCCCACGGTCATGCAGCCAAGGGCGGCCAGCGCGAAGCCGATGCCCGGCGCCGACGATCGGGTCTGGGCCAGGCTCTGATAGACGATCGCCACCAGTCCGGCGAGCGCCAGTGCCAGTCCGGCGAACCGTGCCGCCGAGAAGCGACGCTCCACCAGCAGCAAGGTCAGGATCGGCTGCACGCCCAGGATCGTGGCCAGCACGCCGGGCGCCACGCCCTCGTCCAAGGCCAGCAGGTAGGTGATCGAATAGAGCCCGACCAGCACGGCACCGGTCGAGGCCACCCGCACACGCGCGCCGATCGGCGGTAACACTTGCCCCCGGAAGAGCCCGACCGCCACCAGCCCGGCGAAGCCGAGCGCGAAACGCAGCACCAGAAAGGCGAAGGCCGAGGCAAGGGTCAGCCCCAGTTCGGCCGCGATGCCGCCGCCGCTCCACAGCAAGACGAACAGGCTCGTCGAGCCAAAGGCGGTCAAAGCCGCCTTGTCGATTTTCATCATTTTCCCCTGTCGGGAGAGGGTCGAGACTCCAGCCGCGCGGGTCCGCGCGGGATCACATCATCTGGAGTGCTTGAAAAGGCTGGCGTTCAGCCGAACACGGCCGCGGGCGGCGGCGGTGCGACAGGGGGTGCTGCGATCGACCGAAACTTGCGCAGGATGAGGGAGGTCATGGTTTCGGCCGATCAGTTTGGTTTGCTGGGTTAGCTTCAGATGTGAGCTTCGCTTTGTCAACCGAGCGGCATCGGCCCCCCGCGCGTCACACGCCGGCGAGCAGGAAATCGAGTGCTGCCGTGATATCGGCATGGTGATGGGCGAGCGAACCCACTTCATGGCTGAGTTCGCTGGCCGGAACGGCCGCGATATAGTTCGTCATCATGGCGTAGGGTTCACCCGCGACTGTGAAGGTGGGATTGAGGTGCCGGACGAGCGGGGGAGCGTGGCTGAGCGGCAGCAGGGGGACGACAGCGCGTGTGGCAAGCTCATCCAGCAGATCGGCCTGGACATCAAGCAGCAGGCCAGCCCCATCGCCGTTCCGATACACGCGATCCCGCATATCAAAACATCCGGTATTTGGCGAGCGGCAGGCCGTGCTCGGCGACCCAGGCATTTTGCGCCTCGATCGCGGCTCGATTCTCTTCCTTCCAACGCCGGGCGCGTTCAGCCGCGACTGCCGCGGCCAAACCTTGCTCGGCCGCCCGACTGAGGTTGATATCGAGCTTCTTTGCCTCGGCGACCAAGGGCTCGCTCAGCGAGAGATTGGTCGCCATCCGGCGGGGCTCGTCCGTCGCTGAAGCCCGAGTCGCCATTTCCAACCCCTCTCCACCGTCGATACATGCGCAGAATATATGCGCAAAAATCCTTGGGCGCAAACTGAGGGGCTACCCATCTCACCCGATCGTCATCAAGCTCGCATTGCCGCCGGCCGCAGCCGTGTTGGTGCTGATCGAGCGCTCCGTCACCAGCCATTCCAGCGGGTAATCCTCGACGCCGTCGGCGAGCGCGTCGCGGTCGACGCCATAGACCGGGACGATCGGGCCGGCCAAGGCCGCCGCCTGCTGGTTCACGGATTTGAGCGTGTCGCTGTCGCCCTCGAACAGCACGGCGGCGATCGGGCCGGCGGCGGTCCAGTCCTCGGCGCTCGAGACCCAGCCCTTGAGCGTCGGCGGCAGGCCCGCCACCAGCTTCTTCAGGGCCGGTGACGTCTGCACCAGCGCCTTGTTGCCGGTCGAAAGCGCGGCACCGATCTGCAGCAGCAGGCCGGGTTCGGTCTGGGCCAGGCACGCGATCGTGCCCCGCGGCTGGATCACATAGGTGTTGCGCTCGCCGACCGGGCCGGCCAGGTCTTTGACCGTGCCGGCGAGCGAGGCCGCCTGATAGCGCCAGCAATGTTCGGCCTCGGCCGTGTGTCCTTGGGCCATCAGCCAGGTGCGATAGGCCTCGGCCATGGCCGGCGGAGTGCCGGCATATTCGACCAAGCCGTGGCCGGCCGGCCGGGCCGCCAGCAGGCGCGAGAGATAGAGCGGGCCGCCGGCCTTGGGGCCCGTGCCCGACAGGCCATGGCCGCCGAACGGCTGCACGCCGACGACCGCACCGATCAGGTTGCGGTTCACATAGATATTGCCGGCGCCGATCTTCTCGGTCACCCGCACGATGGTCTCGTCGATGCGGGTATGGACGCCGAAGGTCAGGCCGTAGCCCGCCGCGTTGATATCGTCGAGCAGCTGGTCCAGCCGCTCGCGCTTGTAGCGCACCACATGTAGGACAGGCCCGAACACCTCGCGCTTCAGCTCGGTGAAGCTGTCGAGTTCGATCAGGGTCGGGGCCACGAAGGTGCCGTGCTTGGTCGCGGCCGGCAGCGGCAGTTCCTCGGTCTTGCGGCCCTTGGCCTTGAGCGCTGCCACATGCTTCAGGATGCCGGCCTTGGCCTCCTGGCTGATCACCGGGCCGACGTCGGTCGCAAGCCGGTCGGGATTGCCCACGACCAGCTCGGCCATGGCGCCCTTCAGCATGGTCAGCACGCGCTCGGCCGCCTCCTCCTGCAGGCACAGCACGCGCAGCGCCGAGCAGCGCTGGCCGGCGCTGTCGAAGGCGCTCATCAGCACGTCGCCCACGACCTGCTCCGGCAGCGCCGACGAATCGACGATCAGCGCGTTCTGGCCGCCGGTTTCGGCGATGAGCGGGATCGGCTTGCCCTCGGGGCTCAAGCGCTCCGACAGCGTCTTCTGAATGAGGCGGGCGACCTCGGTCGAGCCGGTGAACATCACGGCACGCGTCCGGTCGTCGGCGACAAGACGGGCCCCAACATCGCCAGCGCCGGGCAGCAATTGTACCGCACCCTCGGGCACGCCGGCCTCGCGCAGCAGCTGGATCGCGACCGCGGCGATCAGCGGGGTCTCCTCGGCCGGCTTCGCCAACACTGTGTTGCCCGCGGCCAAGGCCGCCGAGACCTGGCCGGTGAAGATCGCCAACGGGAAATTCCACGGGCTGATGCAGACGACCGGCCCCAGCGGCCGATGGCTGTCGTTCGAGAAGGATACCTGGACCTGGTGGGCGTAATAGCGCAGGAAATCGACCGCCTCGCGCACCTCGGCGATGGCGTTGGGCAGCGACTTGCCGGCCTCGCGCACGATCAGACCCAGGAGCTGCGGCATGCGCGTCTCCATCAGGTCGGCGGCGCGCTGCAGACACCCGGCGCGCTCGTCCGGCGGCGTCGCCTGCCAGATCGGGGCCGCGGCCACCGCATGGGCCATGGCGGCGTCGACCTGTTCTGGAGACGCTTCGATCACCATGCCGACCAGATCGCGATGGTTGGCCGGGTTGCGCACCTCGCGCGCCGGCCCGTCCTGCGGCCCGTCGGCCAGCATCGGCATGGCGCGATAGGCCGTGTCGCCGCTCGACAGCAGGGCCGCCGAGAGCGAGGCCAGGCGCTGTTCGTTCGAGAGGTCCAACCCGGCGGAGTTCGGCCGTTCCTCGCCGAACAGATCGCGCGGCAACGCGATCTTGGCGTGGGTGGCGCCGACCGGTTCGACCTGCCTCGCCTGCTCGATCGGGTCGGCGATCATCTCCTCGATCGAGACGCTTTCATCGGCGATACGGTTGACGAACGAGGTGTTGGCTCCGTTCTCCAAGAGGCGGCGGACCAGATAGGCCAGCAACGTCTCGTGGGTGCCGACCGGGGCATAGATCCGGCACGGGCGATTGAGTTTGTCCTTGCCCACGACCTCTTCATAGAGCGGCTCGCCCATGCCGTGCAGGCACTGGAACTCGTATTGGCCGGCATAGTAATTGCCGCCGGCCATGGCATGGATGGTCGCGAGCGTATGGCCATTGTGGGTGGCGAACTGCGGGAAGACGGCGTCCGGCACCGCCAGCAGCTTGCGCGCGCAGGCGAGGTAGGACACGTCGGTGTGGATCTTGCGGGTATAGACCGGGAAGCCTTCGAGCCCGTCCAGCTGCGCACGCTTGATCTCGCTGTCCCAATAGGCGCCCTTGACCAGGCGGATCATCAGGCGATGGCCGCTGCGCCGCGCCAGGTCGATGATGTAGTCGAGCACATAGGGTGCGCGCTTCTGATAGGCCTGGACGACGAAGCCGATGCCGTTCCAGCCGGCCAGCTCCGGCGCGAAGCACAGTGCCTCCAGCAGATCCAGCGACAGCTCCAGCCGGTCCGCCTCTTCCGCATCGATGTTGATGCCGATGTCGTAGCTGCGGCCGAGCACGACCAGCGCCTTCAACTTCGGTAGCAGCTCGCCCATCACCCGGTCCTGCTGGGCCCTCGAATAGCGGGGGTGCAGGGCCGACAGCTTGATCGAGATGCCGGGGCCTTCGTAGATGCCACGCCGCGCCGCCGCCTTGCCGATCGCATGGATCGCCTGCTCATAGTCGGCGTAATAGCGCTCGGCATCGCGCGCGGTCGTCGCCGCCTCGCCCAGCATGTCGTAGGAATAGCGGAAGCCCTTGGCCTCCAGTTTCCGACTGTTCGCGAGCGCTTCGGAGATGGTCTGGCCGGTGACGAACTGCTCGCCCATCATGCGCATGGCGATATCGACGCCCTTGCGGATCAACGGCTCGCCGCCCTTGCCGATCAGCTTGGTCAAGGCCGCCGACAGGCCCGACTCGCTCGACGTCGTGGTCAGGCGCCCGGTCACGACCAGGCCCCAGGTGGCCGCATTGACGAACAGCGACGGGCTGTTGCCGACATGGGAATGCCAGTCGCCGACACTGATCTTGTCGCGGATCAGCGCGTCGCGCGTCGCCCGGTCGGGGATGCGCAGCAGCGCTTCGGCCAGGCACATGAGGGCCACGCCCTCCTGGCTCGACAGCGAATATTCATGGATCAACCCTTCGACGCCGCCGCCCCGGCGCTTGCCGCGCAGTGCCTCGACCAGCTTGCGCGCCAGTTGCCGGCCCTGCTCGGCCACCGGCGCCGGCAGGGTCGCCTCGCTGATCAACAGCGGCAGGCATTCGGGCTCCGGCCGGCGATAGGCCGCGGTGATCTTGGCGCGCAACACGGTCTGGGGCTGGACGTTCTGGGCGAATTCCAGGAACGGCTGGGTGCCGGTATCGTCGAGCACGCCGTCGAGCGCATCCGTCGCATGCGCGCCCTCGCCCACCACCGAGGCCAGGTCGTCGCCACGTTCGACCCGCTCTAGTGTGGTCAGGATCGATTGCTTGATCAGCCAATGCGGCGTGCGGCCCAGGCGCTCGGCCGCCTTCTTCAGACGATTGCGCAGGTCGTCGTCGAGCTTCACGCCAATCGTGGTCGTCGCCATGGGTCGCCTCGGGGTCGGAGCTGGGCGACGCCGACAGGCGCAACCCGTTCATTCAGATTAGCGCAACCAATATCCGATGAAAAGCGCAACCCGTCGTTACAGTCGTCATTCCCGCGCAGGCGGGAATGACGGACAGAAAAACTAATCAACCCCCGGCGGGTAGCACGAGATCTCGACCAGATTCTGGTCCGGGTCGCGGAAATAGACCGACTGCATCGGGCCGAGCGCGCCCGGCCGCTCGACCGGACCCAGCTCTATCGCCACCGCGGCCGCGGCCAATCGCTCCTGGATGGTGCTGAGCGGCACGTTCGAGATCAGGCAGAAATCGCCGGCACCCGGCGTCGGATGCTGCGCGCGCGGCGACCATTCCCGGCCGTGAGTATGCAGATTGATCTTGTGCCGGCCGAACTGGAGGGCACAGCGCGACCCCGGACCCTTGACCACGGTCACGCCGATCGCCGCCACATAGAAGGCGCAGGTCGCTTCGACATCGGCGACGGTCAGCACGAAATGATCGATGCGGTCGATCGGACCCTCGGTGATCACACGAGTCCCGGCGCGCGCCCTGCCGTCGTGCGCGCCCATCGCGCGGGCTGGCGGATCGACCCAGCCATCCTTACGCGTCGCCTGGTGATCCTGATTGAGCGGATAGAGGATGCGGTTCTCGGGCTTCCCCGGCTCGCCCACCACCAGGAGCCGCACGTCGCGGTCGCTGTTGTTGAGGAAACTGTGGGATTGCCCGGTCCCGGCCGGAAACCCGACCGCGTCGCCCGGCACCAGCGGATGGAGCACGCCGTCGAGCCAGACGTCCGGATAGCCCTCGATCACATAGACGAACTCTTCCTCGGCACTCTCGGCATGGGGAAACGAGGTCCGCCGCCCGGGCGGCAGCAGCTCGTGATGGATGCCGAGGCGCGTCAAGCCGAAGCGCCGCGCGAACGGGCTGCCGATGCTCAACAGCTCGTCGCTGTTGGGATAATGGCTGTTATCCGGATCCTGGATCTCGGAATAATGGCGGATGCAGTCGGGGCGTTGGGTCATGGCCCGATGATCGCGCCAATGCGCCACGCCGCCAAGAGGATGATGGGAAGATTTTCGGGCGTCGGACCGACGCGGAATTTTCCGGCTTGGTTCTTCGGTGGTCGGGCAAGCGGGATTCGAACCCACGACCCCCAGTCCCCCAGACTGATGCGCTACCAGGCTGCGCTATTGCCCGACTTACCGAAAAACCAACGGCCGTCCGGCCGTCAGCGGGGCGGAATATAGGTGGCGCCGGGGCGCGGATGCAACCAGCATCTTCTCGCCGGCTCGCCGGACCGCTATGCAGAAGCGAGAGGCGCCGATTTCGGAGTGACCGTGTGAGAGAAATCGTTCTGGCCATCGCGGCCTCGTTGGCGCTCGTGCTGTGGGAGCTGGCATTCCAGGTCATCATCGCCACCGGCCATTGGCAACCGACGGAGCTGGAGATCTATGCCGGCGACAAGCTCGGCTTTGCCGTGCTGCTGGCGCTCGCGCTGACCGTCGCCCGGCGCTGGCGCGCCGGCGGCTTCGCAGGTCCCCTGGCGTTCGCACGCTGGTGGCTGCTCTGGCCGATCTGGCTCGACGCACTGGTGCCGCTCAGCCAAGGCCTGGCCGAGGACAGCTGGCGCTATCTGGCCGGCTGGGGCGTGGTCAGCCTGGCGGTGGGCTTCGGCGAGGAGGGCCTGTTCCGCGGCATCGTCATGAGCCAGCTGGGCCTGGGCCGGCCGCTGCGCGCGATCCTGATCTCGGCCGTACTGTTCGGTGCCATCCATCTGGCGGGGCTGCTGTCGCCGATCGACTATCGCCTGGTGCTGGCCCAGGCGGCGAGCGTGGTCGGGTTGGGCGTGATCCTGGGCGCGGTCAGGGTCCGCACCGACTCGATCTGGCCCGGCATCATCGTGCATACGATCCTGGATTTCTGCGGCATCGCCGCCGGCGGCGGCGTGGTCGAGGCGATGCAATATTCCGACGACGCGCTCTATTCGATGCTTGGCGCCGGCGCCGTGGCACTCGTCTGGGGTCTGGTGCTGTGCTGGCGCCTGCCGCAGCGGCACCCCGGCCTGCCGCTCAATGCCGCGCCAGCAGCGCCTTGATCGCTTCCAGCTCGATCAGCAGATCGCCCAAAACCTCGCGTGTCGTCGCATCCAGCGCGCGGCGGCGGGTGGGTTTGGGCTCGGGCTCCGGTTCCGGCTCGTCATGCGGCGCCAGATCGGCGTCGAGTTCGTCGAGGCCGAGCGGCAGCGCCATCTCTTCATAGGCAGGCATGGCGCCGCCCTTGAGCGCGCCCTCGCGCAGCAGGCGCTGCACGCCCTTGATGGTATAGCCTTCCTGGTAGAGCAGCTTCGCCACCTTGCGCAGCAGCTCGACGTCTTCCGGCCGGTAATAGCGCCGGCCGCCACCGCGCTTCAGCGGGCGGATCTGCGGAAACTTGGTTTCCCAGAAGCGCAGCACATGCTGCGGCACGTCCAGCTCATCGGCGACCTCGCTGATCGTGCGAAACGCCGTCGCCGATTTGACCGCCCGGCGCGTCGGCTCGTCACCGTCGATGCGCAAGGGGTCGGACACGGCCGTCAGGCCTTCCGGCTGGGCTTGGCCGCGGCCTTGCCGAGCGTCGTATTGATCTGATCTTTCAGCACGTGGCTGGCCCGGAACACCAGGACATGGCGCGGCTCGATCGGCACTTCCTCGCCGGTCTTCGGGTTTCGGCCGACCCGCTCGCCCTTCTGGCGCACGGCAAAGCTGCCGAAAGAGGAAATCTTGACCATCTCGCCACGCGACAGCGCGTCCGAGATTTCGCCCAACACGGTTTCGACCAGATCGGCCGACTCATTCCGCGACAGACCGACCTCTTGATAGACGGCTTCGCTCAGCTGGGCACGCGTGACGGTACCGCCGGTCATGGCTCAAGCCCTCCAGACGTTGTCCGAAACCGAAGCCTAACTGACAAAGCCCTGTAACGTCAAAGGTATAGCGGTGAGCTTTTAGGGACGCGGCACGATTCGCCCCGGCCGACTACCAGCGGATCAGCGCCGAGCCCCAGGTAAAGCCGCCGCCCATGGCCTCGAGCAGCACCAGCTCGCCGCGCTTGATGCGCCCGTCATGCACCGCTTCGGCCAGCGCCAGCGGGATCGAGGCCGCCGACGTATTGGCATGGCGATCGACCGTGACCACGACATGGGCCGGATCCAGACCCAGCTTCTTGCCGACGCCGTCGATGATGCGCTTGTTGGCCTGGTGCGGCACCAGCCAGTCGATGTCGCGCGCGGTCAGCTGCTGGGCCGACAGCGCCTCGTCGACCACTTCGGCCAGGCGCTGCACCGCATGGACGAAGACCTTGCGGCCTTCCATGCGCAGATGGCCGACCGTGCCGGTCGTGGACGGGCCGCCATCGACATAGAGCAGGTCGTAATTGTCGCCGTCGGAATGGAGATGGGTCGAGAGCACACCGCGCTCGCCCGCTTCCTCGCCACGCAGCACGATGGCACCGGCGCCGTCGCCAAACAGCACGCAGGTCTGGCGATCGGTCCAGTCGAGGATGCGCGAGAAGGTCTCGGCGCCGATCACCACCGCGGTCTTGACCTGGCCGGACTTGATGAAATTATCGGCAACGCCCAGCGCATAGACGAAGCCGGAGCAGACCGCCTGGACGTCGAAGGCGAAGCCGCGCTTCATGCCCAGCTTGTGCTGCACCTTGGTCGCGGTCGCAGGAAAGGTATTGTCGGGCGTCGCCGTCGCGACGATGACCAGGTCGATCTCGTCGACGCCGATGCCGGCATGGGCGATGGCGTTGCGCGCGGCGGCCAGGGCCAGATCCGAGGTGAACTCGCCCTCGGCCGCGACATGGCGCTGCTTGATGCCGGTGCGCTGGACGATCCATTCGTCCGTCGTATCGACGCGGGTCGCCAGCTCTTCGTTGGTGACGATGCGCGACGGGAGGTAAGCGCCGCAACCGAGAACGACAGAACGCAGGGACATGATCTCTCGGGGCTAGACGGTCGCGCTCTGCGGGGGCGCTTCGGGCCCTCGCAACACGGCCAGTTCTTCACGGATCTGATCGAGGAAGCCATTGACCTGCAGGTCGACCGCCACGCCGATCGCGTTGGCGAAACCGACCGCGTCGGACCCGCCATGGCTCTTGACCACAATACCATTGAGGCCGAGCAGCATGGCACCATTGTAGCGCCGAGGATCGAGCCGATCGCGCATTTTATTCAGCGCGGGCCGCGCGAACAGATAGCCGATCTGGGCCAGGAGCGAGCTCTTGAAGGCGGAACGGGTGAAGCTGGAGAACAGCTTGACCACGCCTTCCATGGCTTTCAGCGCGATATTGCCGCTGAAACCGTCGGTGACGATGACGTCGACCGTGCCGGCCGCGATATCGTTGCCCTCGACGAAGCCGTGATAGGTGATGCCGGGAATGCCGGCCTTGAGCCGCACGGCCGCCTCGCGCACCGCGTCATTGCCCTTCATCTCTTCCGAGCCGACGTTGAGCAATCCCACGGTCGGCTTGACCAGGCCCAGCACCGCGCGCGCGAACGCGTCGCCCATCAGCGCGAACTGAACGAGATTTTCGGCGTCGCAATCGATGTTGGCGCCGAGGTCGAGCAGCACGGTCTCGCCGCGCATGGTCGGCAGGAACTGGGCGATGGCCGGACGATCGATCCCCGGCAGCATCTTCAGCACCATCTTGGCCATGACCATCAGCGCGCCGGTATTGCCGGCCGACACGATGCAATCGGCCTTGCCGTCGGCTACCGCGTCGATCGCCAGACGCATGCTGGACCGCCGACCGCCACGAAGGGCTGCCGCCGGCTTCGCATCGCCGGTGATCGCGTCTTCCGCATGCATCACGGTTGAGGCTGCCTTCACCCGCGGCAGCTTTTCCAGCAGCGGATTGATGCGCTGCTCGTCCCCGTACAAGAGGAAACGGACCTGCGGAAACCGCACCAAAGCGATCTCCGCTCCCCTCAACACCATGTCCGGCGCTTGATCGCCGCCCATGACGTCGAGAGCGATGGTGAGTTCCTTGCTCAAGACAGGGAGACCGGCCTCAGCTCGGCTCAGACTGCTTCGGCAGGGGTAACTTCACGGCCGTCGTACTGGCCGCAAGAGCCGCAGACGTGATGCGGGCGCTTCAGCTCACCGCAGTTCGAGCATTCGGCATAAACGCTCGGCGTGAGCGCATCGTGCGACCGACGCATGTTGCGGCGCGACTTGGAGGTCTTTTTCTTCGGAACGGCCATCGTAACGAACTCGTAAAGTTAAGGGCACCGCCGGACGGCCGGCGGTATCTATACAAAAACGCCTATTCCCGCAACCGCGGAAACATCAGCTCTGCTTTTTGAGCGCCGCCAAGGCGTCAAAGGGATTTCGTCGCGCCATCGGGGCACCGGCTTCGTCGTCTTCAATCAAACCGGCTTGCACCGACGCGATCTCGGATTGGGCGCCCACGGACCGAGGATAGGGATCCATGGCGACCGACAATTGTTGCGCGACTGCCTCGCCAATGTCAATCGAATCACCTATGAGCGGCTCGATGATCTCATCTTCCGGATTGTCTAGGGCCATCTGATCGGCGGTCTCTTCATCGACATCCGCGCGATAGATCAGCGTGAACACGTCGGTGACCCGCGCCGGCACCGGCTCGGTCGTGACGATGCAGGCCTGGACCAGATCGGCATCGATTTCGCCGTCGAAGCGGATGGCGTCGCCCGGCTCGCGCTTCAGGGTGACGATCGCTTCGAAGCGGCTGAGAGAGATCAGGCCGAACCGTTTCGCCAGCGCCGCCCGCTCGGCCTCGTTCGCCGCCAGCCGGTACGTGGCCGGCTTGAAGCTCAGCCGCGAGGCGGAGATCGGGTGCGAAAATTCCGGTGGGGCGTTCTGGTCGGCGGCAGTCATGGCGCGCTCTCGGCAGCAGCTTTCAGTGAATATGGCCCTATAAATCGTGCGTCCGGGCCCGAACGTCGAGAGGAATCCTCGCAGGGGCCATATGCGGGCCTTGTCAGGGGCCGGCGAAGGCGACCGTCCCGCCGATGATCGTGGCGGCATCCTGGGTCGCGAGCAGCGCTGCCTGGCGCGTCATATAGGCCGCCATGAAACCCAGATCCTCGTCGCGGGGCGTGACCGTGCCATAGAGATTGCGGCGCAGCGCCTCGATGAGGTCGCCGGTGCCGGCCAAGCCATCCTGATAGGCGCGCGTGCGTCCGGCCAGGCCCTGGGCCATGCGCCGCACCTGCTTGCCGACCGACAGATCGCCCGTCCCCATCTCCCTGAGCGCCCGGTCCATGTCGCCGAACAGCACGTCATAGAGCGCCTGGCTGAATTTCTGCGCCTCCGGCAAGGACCGCAGGCGGTGCAGCACCAGGAAGGTGTGCAGGATGATCATCTCGAACCGACCGTCGAGCGTGTCGGGCACGCCATGCTCGGCATAGAACGGCACCAGACGCGCCTGATCCACGGCGGCCCGATGCACGGCGGCGGCGGCGATCTTCTCGGGCGGATGACCGAATAGGCGGGCGAATGCCATGGGACCTCGGATTTCATGCGCGATCGGACGCTTTGCCTCATCGCGGGAATTGACAGGTGGGTACCGGAACGGGCACCTATTGCCGCAAATGGCTGCTGATATACAGAACTTCATTCACCGCCGCCGTCACGCATCGCGTGGGGTCTGGCTTGCATTGGCCGCAATGGCACCGCTGACGCTCGCTGCGTGCAGTCCGGCGCAGGAGCTACGCGGCAATCTGCCCGACCCGTCGGCCGTCGCCCAGATCACGCCCGGCAAGACCACCAAGGTCGAAGTCACCAAGCTGCTGGGCTCGCCATCGAACATCAGCACGTTCGACACCGGCACCTGGTACTATATCGCCAGACGCTCCGTGCGCGACGCGCTGTCCGAACCGCAACTGGTCGCCCAGACCATCTATGTCGTCCAGTTCGACGATGCCGGCGTGGTCAAGTCGTTCCAGCAGCAGGACAACAACGACACCGAAGTCGCCATGATCCCGCGCACCACGCCCGCCTCGGGCAAGGAGCTGTCGCTGATCGAGCAGCTGCTCGGCAACTTCGGCAAGTTCGCCAACAGCGACGACAAGAAGAAGACCGGCGGCGGCGGCCCTTAACGCCGCGGGCTGACGCCGGAGGCCCCGACCAAAGCGGCGTTCGACCAGAAGGAGCCGACCGTGGCGCCGCCCAAGATCGCCGCGATGGTCACCGCGAAGGCCTGCCGGGATTTGGTCGAGTATTGGGCCGGGCTCTGTCCGCCAGGGACATTACCGCGCCGCTCCCAAGTCGATCCCGGCGCAATCCTGCCGCTGCTGCCCTACCTCTATATTCTGGGCGTCGCCGACGACGGCGTGACCATCCGCCTCGCGGGCACGGCGCTGCGCCAGCTCTACGGATTGGAAATGACCGGCCGAGACATGCTGGACCTGGTGCCGCCCGAGCATCGCGCCGCCCGCCGATGGCGGGTCGCGTGCGCGGCCCGGCATCCGTGCGGCATGTCCTACATCCGCACTCATCGCTATCCGAGCGGTGCCACCGACGATCTGGAGACCATCTTCCTGCCGCTCGCAGGCGAGGATCCGGCCGACGGGTTGCGGGCGCGGCAGTTCATCGGCATTGCCGCGTCGACTTCGGACCGGCGTTGGATCGCGGATGAGGAACCGGGAACGCTGATGCCGCCGCACGCCTTTCAATTTCTGGATGTCGGCTTCGGCATCCCGCCCGCGATCGACCCGCCCGACGCGACGAACGAGGCATAGACGAGCGATGCGTTGGTGGATTCTTGCCGTTCTGTTCCTGGCCCGAACCTGCATGGCGCTCGAATTTCAGGTGCTGGGGGCGATCGCCCCGCTCGCCGGACCGGACCTGGGTCTCGATCATGCCGCCATGGGGCAATTGCTGGGCCTGTACTGGCTGCCCGGCATCTTTTTGGCGTTGCCGGCCGGCCTGTTGGGCCAGCGCTTCGGCCTGAAGCGGCTGGGTCTCGCCAGCCTGACCCTGATGGCGCTCGGCGGCCTGCTGCTGGCGGCGAGCTGGAACTATCCGACGGCGGCCGCGGCCCGGCTGGTCGAAGGCGCCGGCAACGCGATCCTGAGTGTCATGATCTCGGCCATGGTCGCGGCCTGGTTCCGCGACCGGGAATTGTCGACCGCCATGGCGATCGTGTTCGACAGCTGGCAGTTCGGCCTGGCGGCGGCCCTGGTCGTATTCCCGCCGATCGCCACATGGAGCTCGTGGCACGGAGCGATCCTCGCAGCGACGCTGTTCTGCCTGGTCGCGGGCCTGCTGGTCGCCGCGATCTATCACACGCCGCCGACCGGCGACGCCCGCCCGAGCGCGCGCCTGCCTGGTCGCGAGAAGCTGCTCGGCCGCGCCGGCCTGCTGCCGGCGCTCGCCGCCCTGGTCTGGACGACCTACAACGTCGGCCAGATCATCTTCCTCACCTATGCCCCGCCCCTGCTCGCCGGGCGCGGCATGCCGCTCACCGAGGGTGCCCGCATCGTCAGCCTCAGTGTCTGGATCGCGATGCTGACCATGCCGCTGGGCGGTTTCCTCGCCGACCGCAGCCGCCACCCGCTGCGCCTGGTGGTGGTCGGGGCCGCCGGCTCCGGCGTCACCGGCATTCTGTTCGCGCTCGGGTTCGAGCCGACGCTCTGCTGCCTCGCCATGAGCCTGTTGATCGGCCTGCCCGCCGGCGGCATTCTGGCGCTCCCGACCGGCGCCGTCGCCCGCGAGGACGTCACCTGGTCGCTGGGCTGGTTCATGGCGGTCTATTACGTGCTGGTGACGCTCGGCCAGTTCCTGGCCGGCTATATCCGCGAATATACTAGCGACCAGACCACCGTACTGTTCGGCGCCGCGCTGCTGCTGGCGACCGTGCCCTGCCTGGTCCCGATTCGCCTGCTGCAGCGGCGCCCGCTCGCCGCCTGACATCCAACGGAGTTCGCCCATGCCGCTTCCCAGCCTCGGCACCCTGATCGTCACCGGCGGCAGCCGCGGCATCGGCGCCGCTGTCGCGGTGCTGGCTGGCCGGCGGGGTTGGCGAGTCGCGGTCAATTACGCCCATGACCTGACGCCCGCACTGACCGTGGTCGATACGATTCGCGAGGCCGGCGGCATGGCCGAGGCGATCCAGGGCGACATGGCCCGGGAGGCCGACATCCAGAACCTGTTCCGGACCGCCGAGGCGATTCTGGGGCCGCTGGGCGGGCTGGTGAACAATGCGGGCATCACCGGCGGCTTTGCGCGGGTCGATGCGGTCGGCGCCGATGCGCTGGCCCAGGTGCTGGCGGTCAATGTCGCAGGCCCGATTCTCTGTGCCCGCGAGGCGGTGCGCCGGATGTCGACCCGTCATGGCGGCAAGGGCGGCGCCATCGTCAATATCTCGTCGCTGGCGGCCCGTACCGGCGGGGCCGGCGAATGGGTGCATTACGCCGCGACCAAGGGCGCCATCGACACCTTCACCATCGGCCTCGCGCGCGAAGTCGCGGCTGAGAAGATCCGGGTCAATGCCGTGGCGCCTGGGTTGATCGATACGGATCTGCATGCCGCCAACGGCGCCCCCGATAGGCCGAAACGCATGGCATCCTCGATCCCGATGAAGCGCGCCGGCACGGCGAGCGAGGTCGCCGAGGGCGTGGTCTGGCTGCTGTCGCCGGCCGCCTCCTACACCACCGGCACGATCCTGGAGATCGGCGGCGGACGCTGAAAAGAAAAAAGGCCCTCGGAGCACATGCTCCGAGGGCCTTTCGCTTCGAGCGGCTTAGTGGTGCGCGCCGGCCAGGATGGCGAGGAGCAGCAGGGCCACGATGTTGATGATCTTGATCATCGGGTTGACGGCCGGACCGGCGGTGTCCTTGTAGGGGTCGCCGACCGTATCGCCGGTCACCGCGGCCTTGTGGGCGTCGGAGCCCTTGCCGCCGTGATGACCTTCCTCGATGTACTTCTTGGCATTGTCCCAGGCGCCGCCGCCCGACGTCATCGAGATGGCCACAAAGAGCCCGGTGACGATGGTGCCGAGCAGCATGGCCCCCAAGGCACTGAACGCCTCGCTCTGGCCCGCGACCGCGTCGATCACGAAATAGAGCACGACGGGGGCCAGCACCGGCAGCAGCGACGGCACCAGCATTTCGCCGATCGCCGCCTTGGTCAGCAGATCGACCGCCTTGCCATAGTCGGGCTTGGCGGTGCCTTCCATGATGCCGGGGATTTCCTTGAACTGCCGACGGACCTCGACCACGACCGAGCCGGCGGCGCGGCCGACCGCGGTCATGCCCATGCTGCCGAACAGGTAGGGCAGCAGGCCGCCGATGAACAGGCCGATCACGACATAGGGATTCTGCAGCGCGAAGCTGACGGCCAGATCCGGGAAGTAGGTCTTCAGATCCTCGGTATAGGCCGCAAACAGCACGAGCGAGGCCAGGCCCGCTGAGCCGATCGCATAGCCCTTGGTCACCGCCTTGGTCGTGTTGCCGACCGCGTCGAGCGCGTCGGTGGTCTTGCGCACGTCCTTGGGCAGGTCCGACATCTCGGCGATGCCGCCGGCATTGTCGGTGACCGGGCCATAGGCATCGAGCGCCACGATCATGCCGGCCAAGGCCAGCATGGTGGTGGCGGCGAAGGCGATGCCGTAGAGGCCGGCCGTGACATAGGCGACGATGATGCCGGCCGAGATGACCAGCACCGGCAGCGCCGTCGATTCCATCGAGATCGCCAGGCCCTGGATGACGTTGGTGCCATGGCCCGTGGTCGAGGATTTGGCGATCGAGCGGACCGGGCGATAGTTCGTCGCCGTGTAATATTCCGTGATGACGACGATCAGGCCGGTCACGGCCAGACCGACCAGCGAGCAGACGAACAGGTTCATGCCCGTGATGCTGGCCCCGGCCGCGGTCTGCAGCGCGGTGCCGAACCCCACCTGGTCGTTGATCACATAGGCGATGGCGCCGGCCGACAGCACGCCGGTTGCGATCAGCCCCTTGTAGAGCGCCGCCATGATGTTTTCGCTGCCGCCCAGACGCACGAAATAGGTGCCGATGACCGAGGCGACGATGCAGACCGCGCCGATCAGCAGCGGCAGCAGCATGACCGTGTCGCGGGCGGCGCCGGTGAAGAAGATGAAGCCCAACAGCATGGTCGCGACCACGGTCACGACATAGGTCTCGAACAGGTCCGCCGCCATGCCGGCGCAATCGCCGACATTGTCGCCGACATTGTCGGCGATCACGGCCGGGTTGCGCGGATCATCCTCGGGGATGCCCGCCTCGACCTTGCCGACCAGGTCGGCGCCGACATCGGCGCCCTTGGTGAAGATGCCGCCGCCGAGGCGCGCGAAGATCGAGATCAGCGAGGCGCCGAACGACAGGCCGAGCAGCGCTTCCAGCACCGAGCGCAGATCCGAGTCGGGCACGATGCTGCGCAGCACGAAATAATAGATCGCGACGCCGAGCAGGCCCAGGCCCACCACCAGCATGCCGGTGATGGCGCCGGCCTTGAACGCGACCGCGAGGCCGGCGGCAAGGCCGCCGCGCGAGGCCTGGGCCGTGCGCACGTTGGCGCGGACCGAGACGTTCATGCCGATATAGCCGGCGATGCCCGAGAGGGCGGCGCCGATGATGAAGCCGATCGCGACCTTGAGGCCCAGCGTCAGGCCCAGAATGATGCAGATCACGACGCCGACCATGGCGATCGTGCGATACTGGCGGTTGAGGTAGGCGCGCGCACCTTCCTGAATAGCGGCGGCGATTTCCTGCATGCGGGCATTGCCCGCATCGGTCGCCAGCACCTGCCGTCCGGCGATCAGGCCATAGAGCAAAGCGATTGCACCGCAAACGATAATGATCCAATTCGTCATGACCATGCCGCGAAGCCTCTTATTCGTTGTTTTGGAGGGCACCGGCCGGCGGGGACGAAGCGGCCGTAGTGCATACAGGCAAGCAGACCAAACAGTTGTCCATACCAGAAGGTCAAAGGCGGCACAATGACCGTACGGAAACGTTCCAGCCTTTACTAAACAGGCCAAACAACGCGTTTAAATTTAACGGAGGTTTATTTCGCAGGTGCACAAAATCGCAGGCAAGGACCTTCGCACGTGCGAGTTTGCCGCGATGCTGTGACAGATATGCGAATGGGTTCGACGCGCCCCGCTCGCACGCGGAATCAGCGCATGTGCGAGCGTTCGCCGACGCCGATCAGCAGCACGGCTTTGATGACGCCGGGCCCGACGATATCGGTCGCGACCTGCAGCAGCTTGGCCTTGATTTCATCGCCCTGGATCGCCGGGGCGTCGGCGGCGCGGGAATCCCACATCTCGGAACAGGCGATCAGAAACCTATCCTGCAGACGGCGTTTGAAGGGATCGAGCACCGCTTCGACCTGGCCCTTTTCGAGCTGCAGGCTGACCAGGATCTGGACTTCCTTCTGGATCTTGTTGTTGGCGCCGATGACCGAGAACGAGACCGACGGCATCTTGACGAAGACCGGGCCATCGGGTGCCGCACCGCCGCCCTCGGCCGCGCGCGCGGGCGCGTCCAGCACCGCTGCCGTCAGGATCCCGACGGCGACGATTAGAAACAGGCGACGAAAGAGGCGGTCCATCGGCACGGGCAAACTCCGGAGCGGAAGCGGGCAAGCCCGCTTCCATAGCCCAGCAATACTGACCAGATGGTTTAGATCAGGCTGACGCCGTGGCACTGGCTTGTCGGGCGATGTCGATCCAGCGCGCCTGCTCGCGCCGATATCGGCCGGTCCCGAGCTTGGCTCGCTTCAGGATTTCCTGAAACAGCTGCTGGGCGAGGCCTTGCTGTCCGGTTTTCTGCAGCAGCAGCGCATAGCGGCAGCGGGCTTCCTCGCCCGGGAAATAGGCCGTGACCGCCGCATATTCGAACAAGGCCTCGGCGTCGCGCCCCAGCCCTTCCAGACTGCCGGCATAGATCAGATGGCCGGTGGCGGATTGAAACGTCGGGTCGGCTTCGCGCAGCCGATCGAGGGCGTCGAGCGCCGCCTGATGGTTCCCGCGGCGAAATTCGGCGTCCGCCAGCCCCAGCAGCAAGGTCGGATCGTCGGCGTGGGGTCCGCGGAGCGCACTCACATAGAGATCGGCAGCATCGTCGAACTGACCCAGCTGGAGATATTCCTCTGCGAGCAGCCGCTTATTCTCGGCCGTCTCCGCCATATCGAGATCGGCGAGGCGGCGGCGTGCGCCGCGCTTCGGATCGAGGCGCCGCGTCGTCCCCACGGCCAGGCGCCGCGCCGACCGGCCGCCCATCAGATCCGGCAGCAGCTCGGCAATCAGGTAGGCCGCGATGCCCGCCATCGACAGCAGCACCAGGACCCAGATCCAGATCTGGTTTCGCCCGGTCTTGATGACGTGGATGACGCAGATGATCTGCAGCGCGACGATGATCAGATAGAACGGCATTCACGACGATCCGGAAGATGCAACCGCTTCCAGTTTCGCACGCGGCCGACTTCAACTGCCAGTAAAGATTGAGGCCGCGCGGGTCGAACCGCGCGGCCTTCGGGGCTTACTCGGCGGCGTCGTGCGCCATTTCCTTCGGCTTGTGCGCCATCTCGGCCATCTTCTCTTCGACATGGCGCGAGAAGACGAACTCGGCCGGCCGCTGGTTGGCGAGCGAGATGTCCGGCGCCATCGGGCCGTCGGTCTTGACGCCGCGGATCGCAACCAGCGCCGCCTTCAGCGGATGCTTGATCGTGTCGGTGACCGAGGTCGCCTCGTAGCCCGAATGGACCATGCAGTCGGCGCATTTTTCGTAATTGCCGGTGCCGTAGGCGTCCCAGTCGGTGGTCTCCATCAATTCCTTGTAGGTCTTGGTGTAGCCTTCGCCGAGCAGGTAGCACGGGCGCTGCCAGCCGAACACGGTGCGCGCCGGGTTGCCCCAGGGCGTGCAATGATAGGTCTGATTGCCAGCCAGGAAATCCAGGAACAGCGGGGACAGGTTGAAGCCCCACTTCTTGCCGCCCTCGCCGCGCTTCAGGATGTCGCGGAACAGCTGCTTGGTCTTGGTCCGGTTGAGGAAATGTTCCTTGTCCGGCGCGCGCTCGTAGGCATAGCCGGGCGAGACCATGATGCCGTCGATCTTCATCGCCTCGACATCGTCGAAGAAGGCCGCGACCTTCTCCGGCTCGGCGCCGTCGAACAGCGTGGTGTTGATAGTGACGCGGAAGCCCTTGGCCTTCGCCGCCTTGATCGCGGCCACGGCCTTCACATAGACGCCTTCCTGGCTGACCGCATGGTCATGCTCTTCCAGGCCGCCGTCGAGATGGACCGAGAGCGTCAGGTAGGGGCTGGGCGTGTACTGGTCGAGCTTCTTCTCGAGCAGCAGGGCGTTCGTGCACAGATAGATGAACTTCTTGCGGGCGACGAGCTGACGGACGATCTCCGGCATGTCGCGGTGCAACAGCGGCTCGCCGCCGGCGATCGAGACCACCGGGGCGCCGCATTCGTCGGCGGCACCGACGCATTCTTCGACCGACAGGCGCTGGTTCAGGATCGGATCGGGATAATCGATCTTGCCGCAGCCGTTGCAGGCCAGGTTGCAGCGAAACAGCGGTTCCAGCATCAGCACAAGCGGATACCGCTTATTGCGCATAAGATGCTGCTTCACGACGTAGCTACCAACCTTCACGGTCTGCAAGAGCGATATGCCCACCGGGGACCTCCTCGTTTCGGGCCCCGATCTATAAGATCTATCCCGGGGCTGAACGGCATCACGAACGCGATGTCGTATTCGCGTTTTTGCACAGCAACATGGTTTCTGTCAATTGCGGACCACGCGTTGCAACGATATAGGAAGCGCATGGCCAAGGAAAAAGCAGATCAAAATACCGCGAGCGACGGTACCGACGTGCGCATGGTCGGTGCCCGGCGCAGCCCGTCGCAGGAGCGCAGCCAGGAGACCGTGCAGCGGATCTTCGCCGCCGCCTCGCGCCTGCTCGGCCGCGGCGTGCCGCTGGAAGACGTCACCACCGGCATGATCGCCGGCGAGGCCGAGGTTTCGGTCGGCGCGCTCTATCGCTTTTTCCCGGATAAGCAGGCAATCGTCGACGCCATCGCCGCGCGGCACCTCGATGATTTCCAGGGCCAACTGATCCAGGGCCTGATGTTCGCCCCGCCCGAGGACGGCCCCTCGCTGCTGGGCGCGGTCATCGACGCCTTCGTGGCCTTCCTCGACGACCGTCCGGATTTCAAGACGATCGCCTACGGCGGCCGCTATGTCAGTTCGGCCGCGCGCGAAAGCCAGTCCGGCCCCGAAGGCGGCCTCGCCGGCATGGTCAAGGGCTTCCTGGTCGAGGGTCTGGGCGTCGAATCGACGGCAGAGCTGGATCTGCGCTTGCGCATCGTCACCGAAGCCGGCGACCGCCTGCTTGCCTATGCGCTCGACCAGCCGACCCCGGCGGAGCGCGACCGGGTCGTGGGCGAGATGAAGAAGATGCTCGGGTCCTATTTCTTCGCGGACAGCGAAGAGGACTGAGGGGCCATCCCGATCATCCCGTCCGTACCAGACGGGCACCGTCGCCCAAAGCGTTCGCGGGGATCCGGCTCACTCGTGCGTGCTCTTCTTCATGATGACGTCGTACAAGCCATCATCTTTGATCATCTGGAGCCCTCTGTTGAAATCGCGTAGTTTCTCTTGGGCGGAAGGAACGGCCTTCGAGAAGCCATTGTAGTATCTGTTGACCATGATCGGCGGACTCAAGGCAACAATGCGACCGGCTTCGGAGTCAGGCGATCCGCTGAGAAACGATGCGACGATCAATCTCTTCTCGACAAACAGGTCGATCCGTCCCGCCAGTAGCTTGCGTATGTTCACTAGATAGTCGCTGACGGGTTCGATCTTGAGATACGTTGCCGCCGTAAATTCCGGCGGATAATAACTGTCTCTGACGGTGCCGATCGTGTATTTCGACAGATCTTGCAGCGTCGTGTAGCTGATTTTTGAGCTTTCCAAAGCAAAGAACACGGTCGACGATTCGGCAAGTTTATCCGAATAGAACAGTTTTTGGGCGCGCTCGTCAGAGTAGAGGCAGCCAAGCAGGCCATCCACTTCACCGTTCATGGCGGCACTCAGCGCACGAGCCCAGGGCTCGAACCTGACATTGGGTTCGTACCCGACCTCCTTGAAGGCCTCGACCGTCAGTTCAAGCAGAAAGCCCCCGGGCTTTTCCGGGTCCGTCGTAAGGATCACGGTCTTCGGCGATTGCGCCCAGGCATTCGTCGCAATCGCGGTGAATAGGAACAGCAGCAAAGCCGCTGGGTAACGGCAAATTTTCGACACAGACCACCTCCCTCGCGCCGCTCCTTATGGCTGGAGCGGTCGACGCAGTGGAATGGAGACGAACAAAACTATACTCCCAGATCAATCGAAGATCTGCCGAGATTTTGGGTCTGGGGCAATGCTCCACAGAAAATTGCCACCAAGAGTTTCTCTATTTATTTGTAGTCAGCATCCAAAGTTGAGATTATTTCCGTCGAATTCTTGTCGCCCGGAGCGACCGCCCTCCACCGAACCTGGAATGTCCGTCATCAGGGAATGTTTTAGAAATGCCGCCAGCCGACGCCGTCAAGCACGATGTCAGCCCCAGCGGCATCCCGGACACAGACGCCCTGCCCAGCCTCGATGCGGCCGATCACCGCGACCGGCACGCCCGCCGTATCGGCCGCCGCCTGGATCGCCGGCTGATGATCTGAAGCGGCGGTGAACAGCAGTTCGTAATCGTCCCCGCCGGTCAGCACCGTGGCGAGGCGGTCCGGCAGCTTCGCGGCCGCTGCCGACAGAGGTACCCGCGTAGCCTCGATCACGCCCGAAACACCCGAAACCTCGCAGATATGGCCAAGATCGCCGGCGAGCCCGTCCGAGATATCCATCATCGCGCTGGCGAGCCCCGAGAGCCGCGGCCCCAGGCCGACACGCGGGCGCGGCAGGCGGTAACGGTCGGCGAGGAAGGCGATATCGGCCGGGGCGAGCACGCCATCGAGCTTGCCTTGCGCCGCGTCCAACCCCAGCGCGCCGTCGCCGATCGTGCCGGAGACGAACACCAGATCGCCGGCGCGCGCCCCGGCGCGCCGGACCTCGCCGCCCACGGGCACCCGGCCGAACGCCGTCAGCGTCAGCGTAACCGGCCCCGGCGTCGAGACCGAGTCGCCGCCCAGCAGCGTGATGCCGAATTCGGCCTGATCCTGGGCCAGACCAGCGGCGAAACCGGCTAGCCAATCATCGCCATGGGATTTGGGCAGCGCCGTGGTCAGGAAATAGCCGACAGGCCGCGCCGCCATCGCCGCCAGATCGGAGAGATTGACCCGGACCAGCTTGCGCGCGACCAGATCGGGCGGATCGTCGGGCAGGAAATGCACACCCTCGACCATGGCATCGACGGTCACGACCAGGCGCTCGCCAGGAGAACAGTCGATGAGGGCGGCATCATCCGTCAGGCCGAGCGCACCGGGCGCCGCAGCGGCCAGGGGGGCGAAGTACCGGGCGATCCGGCCGAACTCGCCCAGTGCTGCGGGCTTGGCGGCCGGATGCTTCATGGCTGGACGGTCAGGCCCACTCGGTCGGGCGCAGCTGCCGGCCGAGCTTGTCGAGCACACCATTGATCAGGCCCGGCTCCTTGCCGGCGAAGAAGGCATGGGCGATGTCGACATATTCGGTGATGACGACCTTGACCGGCACGTCGATGCGATGGGCAAGCTCGAAGCTGGCGACCCTGAGGATCGCGCGCAGGATCATCTCCAGCCGCTCCAGCGGCCAGTCGGCGGCAAGCGCCGGGACGATCAGCGCATCGAGCTCGGCCTGATGGGCGACCGTGCCCTGGACCAGTTCCTCGAACAGGGTGGCGTCGGCCGGCAGGAACTCGTCGCCGTCGATCTCCTGACCCAGGCGATGCTTGACATACTCGACCACGACCACGTTCGGCGTGATGTCGGTCATCTCGACCTGGTAGAGCGCCTGGACGGCGGCGAGGCGCGACGCGCTGCGCTTGTTGCCCGACTTGGGCGCGCGCGGCTTCTTGATCTCGTCCATCATTCGGTGCCTGCGAAACGGGCCTTGACCGCGACCATGGCGAGGCAGGCTTCGGCCACTTCGCGGCCCTTGTTCTTGTCCGACCGGCGCGCACGCGCCCAGGCCTGATCGTCGTTCTCGGCGGTGAAGATGCCATAGCCGATGGCGAGGCCGTCGCGCACCGCCAGATCCTGCAGCGCGCTGGTCGCGGCTTCGCTGACCAGGTCGAAATGGGTCGTCTCGCCGCGGATGACGAAGCCCAGCGCGCAGAAACCGTCGTAGGGACAGGGGCTCTCGTCCTCACGGAACAGGCCCGCGGCATGGGCGATGGCGGCCGGCACCTCGAAGGCGCCGGGCACGGCCAGGATCTCGTGGGTGGCGCCCGCGGCATCCAGCGCCTCGATCACCCCGGCGCGCAGCTCGGCCGCGAGCTCGGTGTAGTACGGCGCCTCGACGATCAGGATATGGGGCTTGCTCATGACTTCACTTTCGGCAACGGAATCGATTTCTGGTCGGTGATGGTCAGGCCATAGCCTTCCAATCCGACCACGGTCTTTTTGGTATTGGACAAGAGCACCATCCGCTTGACCCCGAGGTCGAGCAGGATCTGGGCACCGATACCATAGTCGCGCAGCTCCGAGGTCGGCGCCCCCTGCCCCAGCCGCGCCTTGACCTGGTCCGACAAGGCGGTCGGGCTCGGCTCGCGGATCAGCACGATCACGCCGCGCCCGGCCTCGTCGATCAGGCGCATGGCGCCTTCGAGTTCGCTGCCTCGGCCGCTGAGGCCGCAGCCCAGCACGTCGTCGAGCAGGTTGAGCGCATGCATGCGCACCAGCACGGGCTCGTCGGTCGTGACGTCGCCCTTCACCAGCGCCAGATGCTCGGAATAGTTCAGCTGGTTGAGGTAGACCAGCGCCTTGAAGCCGCCGCCGAACTTGCTGTCGATCTCGCTTTCCAGCGAACGCTCGATCGTGCGCTCGTGCCGGCGGCGATAGGCGATCAGATCGGCGATCGTGCCGATCTTGAGGCCGTGATGCTGGGCAAACGCGATGAGATCGGCCCGGCGCGCCATGGTGCCGTCGTCGTTCATGATCTCGCAGATCACGCCCGATGGGTTCAGCCCGGCCAGCCGCGCGATATCGACCGCGGCCTCGGTATGGCCCGTGCGGACGAGCACGCCGCCGTCGCGCGCCATCAACGGGAAGATATGGCCGGGCGTCACCAGGTCGGCCGCCCCCTTGGTCGGATCAATCGCGGCGGCGATGGTGCGGGCGCGGTCGGGCGCCGAGATGCCGGTGGTGACACCCTCCCTGGCCTCGATCGACACGGTAAAGGCGGTCTGCAGGCGCGAGCTGTTGTGCTGCGGCATCAGCGGCAGCTTCAATTCCTCGACCCGGTGGCGCGGCAGGGCCAGACAGATCAGGCCGCGACCGAACTTGGCCATGAAATTGATGACTTCCGGCGTCGCCATCTGGGCCGGCACGACCAGGTCGCCCTCGTTCTCGCGGTCCTCGTCATCGACCAGGATGAACATGCGTCCGTTGCGCGCGTCTTCGATGATGTCGGCGACCGGCGAGACGATTTCGGAGAAACTCATGGCAGGTCCTTGCCCAACAGGCGGGCGACATAGCGCGCCAGCATGTCGACCTCGAGATTGACCTCCTGGCCGACCGCCGCATCACCGAACGTGGTCCAGGCTTGCGTATGCGGGATGATGTTGACCCCGAACCGCGTGCCCTCGACCTCGTTCACGGTCAGCGACACGCCGTCGATGGCGATCGAGCCCTTGCGGGCGATCAGCCGTTCGAGCGCCGGCGGCACCTCGATGGTGAAGCGCACGCTATCCTGTTCCGACCGGCGCTCGACGATCCGGCCCAACCCGTCGACATGGCCCGAGACGATATGGCCGCCCAGCTCGTCGCCGACCTTGAGCGCCGTTTCCAGATTGATCCGGCTGCCGACCTGCCAATGCTTGACGGTGGTCAGGCTCAGCGTTTCGGCCGAGACCTGGACATCGAACCAGCCGGGGCCGGTCGCGATCACGGTCAGGCAGACGCCCGAATGCGCAATCGACGCACCGAGCGCGATCACGCTGGTGTCGTAGCGCGTCTCGATGCGATAGCGCGGGTCGCCGTCCGGCTCGATCGCCAGGACCCGGCCCACATCGGTGATGATGCCAGTGAACATGATGGGGCAGAACCTAGGCGTTGAGGGCGAAGGTTTCCAGCAGATCTTGGCCCAAGTGCATGACCGACAAGCGGGTGCCCAATGCCTGTTGGACAAGGCGGTCGGTGCCGAACGGCTTCACCGCGTCCATTCCGTCGCCGCCGATCAGGCCCGGCGAGCGGAACCAGGCGAGCCGATCGACCAGCCCGGCGCGCAGCAGCGAGGCCGCGAGCGTCGCCCCGCCTTCGACCAGGATGCGGGTCAAACCGCGGCGGGCGAGCGCCGTCAGCGCCGCGGTCAGATCGACATTGCCGTCGGCGTCCGGCGGCGCCTCGATCAACTCGACGCCGCAATCGCGGAACGCCTGGACGCGCAGGGCATTGCCGCCGGCATGGGTCACGACCACGGTCGGAACCTGACGCGCGGCAATGACCAGCTTTGCGGTGAGCGGCGTGCGCAGCCGTCCATCGACGACGATACGGAGCGGCGGCGGGTCAGCGAGACCCGGCAGGCGCACGGTCAGTTCCGGATCGTCGGCCAGCACCGTGCCGCTGCCGACCATGACGGCGTCATGCTGTCGGCGCAGCATGTGACCGAGCCCGCGCGCAGCCGGGCCGGTGATCCATCGGCTTTCGCCGGTATGGGTCGCGATCTTGCCGTCGAGCGTGGTCGCTAGCTTGAGCGTGACCAGCGGCAAGCCATGCTCGACCCGCTTCAGAAAGCCGGCGTTGAGTTCCGTCGCGGCCTCGGCCCCCGGACCGACGTCGACCCGGATGCCGGCGGCCCGCATCCGCTCCAGCCCGCGACCGGCGACCCGCGGATCCGGATCCTCGATCGCGACCACGACCCGCGACACGCCCGCCGCGATCAGCGCGTCGGCACAGGGCGGGGTCGAGCCGTGATGGGCGCAAGGCTCCAGCGTGACGTAGGCGGTGGCGCCGGCCGCAGCGGCACCGGCACGGCGGAGCGCCTCGGTCTCCGCATGGGGGCGGCCGCCGGGCTGGGTCCAGCCACGCCCGACCACGATGCCGTCGCGGACCAGCACGCAGCCGACCGCCGGATTGGGGGCGACCCGGCCCAGACCGCGGCTGGCAAGCGCCAGGGCCGCCGTCATATGGCCATGGTCGTCCCCATGGTCGTCCATCGTCGAAACCTACTCTTGGTCTTCCGCCGGGAAGCGGCCGACGAACTCACCGAAATCCTTCGCCTCTCGGAAATCGCGATAGACGCTGGCGAAGCGGATGTAGGCGACCTGATCAAGGTTGGCGAGCGCCTCCATGATCAGCGAGCCGATCGTCTCGGTCGGAACATCCGACTCACCGGAGCTTTCGAGCTGGCGCACGATCGAGTTGATCACGCGCTCGACCCGTTCGCCCTCGACCGGACGCTTGCGGAGCGAGATGTAGATCGAGCGGGCGAGCTTGTCGCGATCGAACGGCTCGCGCTGGCCGGTCTTCTTGACCACGGTCAGTTCGCGCAGCTGAACCCGCTCGAACGTCGTGAAGCGCGCCGCACAGTTGGTACAAAAGCGGCGGCGACGGATCGCCGAGCGATCGTCGGTCGGCCGCGAATCCTTAACCTGGGTATCGTCGAAGCCGCAAAATGGACAGCGCATCCGGTTCCTACCCCTAAAAAAGGCCGCCCATCACACTCAAGCGATGGACGGCCTGATCATCAGCCGAGCGTCGAATAGATCGGGAAGCGTTTGCACAAGGCTTCCACTTCCGTGCGGGCCTTGGCTTCGGCAGCGCTGTTGTCGCCGCTGTTGCTCGTCGCCGACAGCCCGTCGAGCACGTCGCCGATCAGGTTGCCGATCTGCTGCCATTCGGCCGGGCCGAAGCCGCGGGTGGTGCCGGCCGGTGTGCCGAGACGCACGCCCGAGGTCACCATCGGCTTTTCCGGATCGAACGGGATGCCGTTCTTGTTGCAGGTAATGAAAGCGCGCTCGAGGCTCTTCTCCGTGTCGCGGCCGTTGAGGCGCTTCGGCCGGAGATCGACCAGCATCAGGTGCGTGTCCGTGCCGCCCGACACGATGGCGAGGCCACGGCCGACCAGGGTCTCGGCCAGGATCTTGGCGTTCGACACCACGGCCTGGGCATAGGCCTTGAAGTCGGGACGCAGCGCCTCGCCGAACGCCACCGCCTTGGCGGCGATGACATGCATCAGCGGGCCGCCCTGCAGGCCGGGGAACACGGCCGAATTGATCTTCTTGCCCAGATCTTCGTCGTTCGAGAGCACCATGCCGCCGCGAGGGCCGCGCAGTGTCTTGTGCGTCGTCGTCGTGACGACATGGGCGTGCGGCAGCGGGCTCGGATGGGCGCCACCGGCGACCAGACCGGCGAAATGCGCCATATCGACCATGAAATAGGCCCCGACCTCGTCGGCGATCGCACGGAACTTCGCGAAATCGATGACGCGCGGATAGGCCGAACCGCCGGCAATGATCAGGCGCGGCTTATGCTCCAGCGCCAAGCGACGCACGTCGTCATAATCGATCAGGTGCGTATCGGGGGTCACGCCATACTGGATGGCCTTGAACCACTTGCCGGACTGGTTGACCGAGGCGCCGTGGGTCAGATGGCCGCCGGCGGCGAGCGACATGCCCATGATCGTATCGCCTGGCTGCAGCAGCGCCTGGAACACGGCCTGGTTCGCCTGCGCGCCCGAGTGGGGCTGCACGTTCGCAAACTTGCAGTCGAACAGGCGCTTGGCGCGCTCGATCGCCAGCGCCTCGGCCACGTCGACATATTCGCAGCCGCCGTAGTAGCGCTTGCCCGGGTAGCCTTCGGCATACTTGTTGGTCAGGACGGAACCCTGGGCCTCGAGCACCGCGCGCGAAACGATGTTCTCCGACGCGATCAGTTCGATCTCGTGACGCTGGCGACCCAACTCGTCGGTGATGCTGCCGAACAGCTCGGGGTCGGCCTCGGCCAGACCGGCGGTGAAGAAGGCGTCCGGATGTCCACCGGCGGCGAGCTTTTGCAGGGTCATGAAATCGAGCCTTCGCTTGGGATCACCGTCGAGCGCGCCCTATCGGGCGAGATCGAGGGGTTTGGGGCGGTCCAGGTCAGCCGAACGGCCGCCCCGGCCCCTCGACTGACAGGACGGTTGGATACCACATGTTGCGGAACCCCGGTAGTGCGCCCCAAGAAGCGGGGATGCGCTCGCAGCACATGACCGTTTTGGCGGTCGTCGCGCAGTCGTCGTATCGTCACAACCCCACCATAACCTTCATTCGCCCAGAACGAGTGCTCCGTATCTTGCAAAACCTTCTAATCCACTCATCGGCACTTCAGATATTCGATACAGACCCAACTCAGTTGGTTGGTTCGATTGCATCACCAAATCAAGACACCTTGAACTTCATTCGAAGCATCGGTTGACAGTAAGAAATCGCTCTGCAACTATGCTTGAATATAAGAAATTTTGGCAGGACGCGCACATCACATGGAGAAGCCGATGGAAAAGGCCACGGAAGATGGGCTGATGCGGATGACTGCGGACGTGGTTGCCGCTTACGTCAGCAACAATACTTTGCCGACGATGCAGCTGCCCGAAGTGATCAATGCCGTCTACCACTCGCTCCGCGGGCTGGATGGCGCGCCGCCCGAACTCAAGGCAGAACCGGCAAAGCCAGCCGTGCCGATCAAGAAGTCGATCACGCCCGACTACCTGGTCTGTCTTGAAGATGGCAAGAAATTGAAGATGCTCAAGCGGCATCTTCGCTCAACCTACAATATGACGCCGGACGAATATCGCTCGAAATGGGGTTTGCCGCCGGACTATCCGATGGTCGCGCCCAACTATGCCGCGCAACGTTCGGCCTTCGCGAAAGAAATCGGGCTCGGCCGTGGCGCCGGCCGCACGTCGGGCCGCCGCGCCGCCAAGAAATAACGGACGAGATCTAAAGAAAAAGGCCCGGCGGATCGCTCCGCCGGGCCTTTCGTCTGTTCGGGTCGTTCGAATGGGTCTCCCGGCGGCGAACCGCCGGGAGACCGCGTATCGATTTAGCCGTTCAGCTCGCCGTACTTGCCGTCGTGCCACTGCCAGACGACGAAGTCGCTGACGCTGATGTCGCCCTTGGCATCATACTTGATCGGGCCGATCACCGTGTCGAACGTGTTGGCATGCAGGGCCTTGACCAGATCCGGCAGCTTGATCGACTTGGCC
>Ga0302314_10001691_pt1 | contig 41235 bp, 48 predicted proteins | sample III_Palsa_N2_3_FD_200533 | JGI IMG/M metagenome (GOLD analysis project Ga0302314, IMG submission 200533) | Peat permafrost microbial communities from Stordalen Mire near Abisko, Sweden - III_Palsa_N2_3 | ecosystem: Environmental > Terrestrial > Soil > Palsa > Peat permafrost | place: Sweden... | reverse complement strand
AGTGGTCTAATGCCCCCGGACATCTCTTTAGGCGAAGATAGTCGCCTTGATGAGGTGTCAGATGAAGCAACGTCGTACATTTTCTCCCGAGTTCAAGGTAAGCGCCGCGTCCCTGGTTCTTGACCAGGGCTACAGCCACATGGATGCCTGCCAGTCAGTCGGAGTCGCCGAGTCGGTGCTACGCCGCTGGGTGCAACAGTTGGGCGAGGAGCGTCAGGGGCGCACGCCGCTTAATCCGGCGATGACCACAGACCAGAGGCGTATCCAGGAGCTTGAGGCGCGGATCGATCGCCTTGAGCGCGAAAAGACCATTTTAAAAAAGGCTACCGCGCTCTTGATGTCGGAAGGGATCGAACGTACGCGGTGATCGATCAGCTGGGCCAGACCGAACCGATGGCGCTGGTTTGTGCGCTCTTTGGCGTGACTCGTTCCTGCCTATATGCGCACCGTCAGCGACGAGGTCGCATCGACACGCCGAGGATGGCCCTGCGCAGCCGAGTACACCAGTTGTTCGTCGACAGTCGCAGTTCGGCAGGTAGCCGAAGCATCATGGGCATGATGCGCGAGCAAGGATCGGCGATCGGTCGCTTCAAAGTCGGCCGCCTGATGGCGGAGCTTGGCTTGATCTGCAAGCAGCCTGGAAATCATGCGTATAAACAAGCCACCGTGGAGCGCGTCGATATTCCCAATCGCCTCAACCGCCAGTTCGACGTCGACGCGCCGAACCGCGTTTGGTGCGGTGATATCACCTTCGTGTGGGCGCAAGGACGTTGGCATTATCTGGCGGTGGTGCTGGACCTGTTTACACGCAGGATCGTTGGCTGGGCATTCTCCACTCGCCCCGATGCCGACCTTGTTGTGCAGGCGCTAGAGATGGCTTTTGAGCAGCGTGGACGACCTTCGGGTGTGATGTTTCACTCAGATCAAGGCAGCCAATACGCGAGTCGAAAGTTTCGGCAACGGTTATGGCGCTATCGCATCGAGCAGAGCATGAGTCGTCGTGGAAATTGCTGGGATAATTCGCCGATGGAACGCGTATTCCGTAGTCTGAAGACCGAGTGGATACCGTCGACCGGCTACACCACCGCTGTGGAAGCGGGCCGGGATATCAGCTACTACTTGATGCAACGTTACAATCAGATTCGTCCGCATCAGTTTAACGGTGGCCTCGCACCGGCTGTTGCCGAGGAAAAACTTAACCCGGTGTCCGGGATTAGTTGACCACTACAATACACAGTATCGTTGTGCAAGCCTGCAAAAATATTCATGGTTAGCCTCTCCCTAAGTGAACACTGATAAGTGCTAGCGTTTGAGTCAACCGTCGGGCGAGTTCGCGTATCCGGTTGGACGAACAGTAAGACATCACACCGCGGGGAACGAGACGCCCAGAATGCGTGCGCACTCTGCTGGAGCGAGACCGATAATGTAGTAGTAGCCAGGGGCCGAGAACTGTGGAGCCTCGTCGCCGGCGCATATCTCTACAACTACATGCTTGTACTCGGCCCAATCGGATGCCGCGACATCAGGATTTATGGTCGGTGGCTTTTCAGTGCGACGGTTTTCGAAATGACCGAGCCTTTCCGCTACCACAGAAGTGGAAAGGTCAACGCTCTTGGTGATGCGATCACCATTGGAACGCCTGCCGTCTTTGACTAAGTGAACAGTGGCCACAAAGGTCTCCTGTGATGCCTATCGCTTGAGTTTAGTGGCGCCGGAAGCGTCCGCCTTGAACGAGGTGTTATGGCCTAGCTTGGCGGAGTATAAGCAGAGCTTTTCTCCGCCCTTTATCAGTGAGACTAACGAGCTCACTGTGCCATGGGTTGAGCTCAACGAAACCGCGGGATTCGAGTCCTTTGCACATTTGGTACATCTCTAATTTTGAAATCTCTGACTGATCTAGATCCTCGAGATTCAGTGCGCCGTTGGGATCACGCTTGCCGAGTAGTGCCAGAAATGACGACTCAAGGTCATCGAGCTCTCTCTCTGGTAGTGCACTACGTAGAGCAGCTGGTGTCTTGGCGATGAGCCTCCAGATGCCTGCAAAGCACCACAACGTAAGCAGAGCGCCGCTAAACAAAGCTAGTCCGCCAACAAGCCAGCGCCACTCGTCCGGAACGCCGGGAAACCGAGTTGGGAATAGGACAGGCAATGCGAGCATGCATGCCGTGGCGATGAATAGCGCACCTGCAAATGATCGCGAAACAGAGAGGTTTTTGAGCAGTTCCGGTAGCCAGTTCATGAAGAGCCTCCCCCTAAAGCCCAACGCCAGAGTTAAGCGGCGGCGTAGCCGTACGCCATGAACGAAATGTTAGGCCCTCTTGCGTCGTTGCCAAGAGACGATAAGGATGAGAACGATGGCGCAGTGTGCAACCGGATAGACAGCATAGTTGATCCAGCCAAAGCGGAAGTCAGGTAGCAAAGCTCCGATAACTGCGAAAGGTATGGCTATAAGTAGAACGCCCACAAAAGCTAATTTGTTGCCACCTGGAGAAGCGATTGGAAGCAAGATCAGAAGTAACACCCATGGCGCGAAAGCGGCCAGCCCTTTTAAAATTTTCGCATCGAGACGAAATGGAGTTGTACTGTTTTCAGTGAACGCGGCTAAATCGGCTGTTGCGCTGGATAGCGTGGCACTGAGATTGGCGCGGCTGCGGGTATCAAGCAATGGACCGAGCCTGTTAGCGTGTTCAACCAACGTAATTACACGGTCAATCCTTTGCAGGCGGAATTTTCCCGTGTAGCTCTCAAAAACGACTATGCAAAGAATCGCGAAAAGCAGGAAGAATCCGGTGAATATCAACCTCCTCCAGCTGAATTGTTCGATCAGCTTCTCAAAGAAGTCAATTATCGGTGCGAGCATGATTGAAGGCCTAACGCTGGAGTTAAGTGACCGCGGAACGCGGTCCGCTTGGACGAGTTGTTAGCCTTAAAATAGCTTGCGTCGAGCGCTCGGGCGCCTCCCTGATTCCGGGCATTTGAATGCCAACGGATCATTTTTCAATTGCAACAAATCTTCTTTGGAGACGTTAGATAGCACGACGGCCTCCTCTTTATGAAGCAGATTTAGCACGATCACGAGCACCTTTTTGGCGAGTTCTTCTAAGGCGCTTACTTCACCGTCCGACATGGATATAGGGTGCTGTACCACGCAAAGTATCTGTTTAGGCGTCAGCTCTCCGGATGGGGAGCATATGACCTCGAGTCTTACCTGATGTGTTTCGAAGTCGTTAACGGAATGAGCTATCCATTTGTTCCTTATTTCCATGAGCTCGTCGTGATCGCATAGCTCTTTCGTGGTGAAACTTTGCTTAGCCTCTTCAGTTATTCGTGTGCGAACGCCGGTAACGAAAGTTCGTGCGTAACTAAGTAGGGCTGCGTCGCTCAGTGCCCTCCGGGCTTGGAGGGCTTGGAAGTCTGGTGAATTCGAGTCCTTCAGCGCTCGATAGGAATATATATACTGAAGAGACTCATTTATGTCAGCTTTGATCGCCCAGAGATCCGCCAGGCGCTGCGCCTTACCGGTACAAAAATCGAAGTAACGTTTCTCTTCCATAGCTAACTACCTAATAGACGGACCGGGGCCCGGTTATACATCCCTGAACACGTTTGGAAGTCCCGCCGCAACGTCCTGATTCAATGGGAGCTTATCTGTGCTGGGTCCGGCTAACAACCAGACGTATAACCGTATCCGGGGAAGATCAGTCGTGGGTAATTTCCGTTATCTTGCTGTGGCGCCTCAGTTTCACTTCAGTCGCTCTTGCTTGCTCTAGCGCCTTCCCGGCGGAATACCCAGCACTTCACCGAACGGCCCGCGCCGTCGTCGCTGTCGACGAGGTTGCTGTTGACGGTTTTGTAGCTGAGGAATTTGCGGGCGCGGCTCTCGGGCAGAAGCCGCTTCAGATCGCTGTACTCGGGCACCTTTAGGCCATGCCGCGCGGCGCGTTCGTAGAACTCCGGCAGGCGCACGGCGATCAGTTCATCCTTGTGGCTGTGGTTGAGCTTCTCGACGCCGTCGGTGTCGTTGAGGTAGTCGAACTTCTCCCAGAACTCGGTCACGGTCGGGTGGTCGGCGTTGATCGCGTGCTGACGTGCGACGGCCATTTCCATTAGTGCGTCGAAGGCCTGGCGCTTCTGGTGGGCAGTGATCGGTACGACGTGCTCGAGCGCGTCGATCATGGCCATCACCTGCGCGTGGTTCTTGCAGATGCGCACGCTCTTGAGGTTGGGGTGGGCCTTGAACATCGCCTCGTAGGTGGCGGTGTATTCCGCCAGCGTGGCCATGATCTTTTTCTCGCGACGCACCGCGGCCAGAATGAAGCCGCTGACGTTCTCGACCGGCATGGTCTCCAGCGCCTTGCCGGCGATGCTGCCCTCGAGCGTGTGGCCGCTCTTGTCGAGGTTGATGTGCACGATGCGCTGCAAGACTGCGTCGCTGGCGTCCACCACCGCGTTCTGGCTGATCACCACGGTGCCGCGGAACGGTGGCTCGTAGGTTTCGTTGCCGGCGCTCTTGTGGCCACGTGCGCGGCCGATGCGGCCGTTGTAAAGCGTTTTCAGTTCGTCCCAGTCGAACTGCTTGACGTTCATGCGGTCGTTGCCGGCGCTGCGGTCGGCCTCGATCATCACCATCGGCAGGTTGCCGACCTGGCCGAAGGTGCGCGTGCGGCCGGCGAGGGTGGACTTGGTCGGGTCCATGCCTTCATGGTCCGGACGGCCGCACAGCTTCCAGAGGAACTCGATCAGCGTGGACTTGCCGGAGCCGGCCTCGCCGATCAGCTCGAGGAACGGGAACGACTTGTCGGTCGTGCGGATCTGCTCGGCGAACAAACTGCCCAGCCAGAACGCCAGCGAGATCACGCCCTTCACGCCGAACGCGGTCCAAAGGTGGCCGAACCACGCGTCGGAGTAGTCGGCGCTGGCGGTGTTGATCTGCAAGCGCATCGACTGCAGCAGGCTCTTGATGTTGAGCCGGCCGATCTCGAAGTAGTCCTCGCTGTTGAGCTCGTAGAGGTTGCCATCCTTCACCGCCACATCGCCGAACACGTACGCGCCGTGATCTTTGCTGTAGCCGATGAAGTCCATCGTCTCGACGTGCTTGATGCCGGTCTCCGGCGTCTGGTCGCGCAGCAGATGCATCAACTGCTCAGACGTGCCGGTGAAAAAGCAGCCGGCCGCGATGCTGGCCATGCGCTTGCCGAACTCGGCCGCCGCCATGATCTGGCTACCGGTGAATGTGTTTTTCACCGCCGGCTGGTCGCCTGGCCGATTGACGCGAAAGTAGTACCAAGACTCGTCGGTGATGTCGTTGCGCTGGAAATACAGCACGCGCGGGTAGCCGGTGCAGATCTGGTAGACCGCGTTGCACTCGGCCAGCGCCTGTTCTTTGATCTCGTCGTCGCCGAGGCCTTTATCCTTGTCCTGCAGCTCAGCCATCACCTTGGCGTATTTCTTGAAGTCGAGCTGGAACCAATACAGCCTGTTGCCGAACTCGAACGGGAACTGCGAGCGGCCTGCCTCGTTGTAGATCAGCATGGCTTTGGCGCTGGCGGTTCGGGCGATCAGCAAGGCGCCTTCATGCAAGTAGCCCTTGCGGTCGGCGACCGACAGGCGGTCGCGCTGGTGCAGATCGTTCCAGTCGATCTTGCTGCGGCCGTCCTGCTTGATCTGCGCTGCTTTGCAGTCCCATGCCAGTGCGCGCGCCTGCTTGACCCACTTGCGGATGTAGCGCTGGCCAGCGCCGTCACCGTCGCTGCCGTCGGTGTCGAGTGCCCATACCAGCGTCGGGCGATCACCCGCGCGCTGCTTGGCCAGCTCGGCGAGCGCATGTTCCGGCCAGTTGTTGCAGCTGAGCAGGGCCACTGCATCTACGCCGTGCATCCACAACGCTATTGCGTCGAAGATGCCCTCGACCAGCCATACTTCATCAACGGTCGACAGATCCAGACCGGGCGGTGTCCACCAGTAGCCGGCATGCTTGCTGCCGTAGTTGAAGCGGGCCTTCTTCTTGCCGAACCGTTGCGGGCGATCGATCAGACGTTCCCAGTAGCCTCCACCGGGAAGCGGGAAGCGCACCGTCGCCGTACTGGCGTCAAGCTCGCGGTCGACGTAGCTCTCCTGCGTGTAGCAGCCCTTGAGGCGCGCGATATCGAAGCCGCGCATATGCGTGAGGTACGCATCGGCCGAGGCGTTAGGGTTGGTCTCCGTGACCTTGTAGCGGTCGGACCAGTTCTCGAACAGATCCGGATACAGCTCTTTGACGTGGCGCTCCCATGCGCACTTGCTCTCGCGGCCGCACTTGATCACCCAGGGGTGTTCGGCGTTGGTGAACAGCTCCTTTTTCTGGCAGTTCGGGCAGCGGCCCTCGCGCAGCCAGGTGCCCTTGGTCTTGAGATCGAACTCCTGCAGCAGCAGGCGGGTGACGTCGGCGTGGAGGGATGGGTTCATGCGCTGACCGTCTCCCACAGCTTGCCGGCGGGGCCGCAGATTTCACCCTGGCGGCGTACGAGGTCGCAGAACGTGCCGATGTGTTCGGCTTCGTCGGCGTGGATGTCGTCGTCGCTCGGCTCGCTGTCGAGCAGGCCACCGAAAGCCTCGATCGGAAGGGTGCACAGATGGAGCTTGCCGAGGCGCACGTATGACGCGCAGGCGGTGCAGGCTCTCGGCTCGGGCAGACTCATGCCGCACCGCCCTGCCAGACGCCGGCGATCCATGCGTTGATGTCGCTCTCGCGCCATCCGACCGACGTGCCGCCGAGTGATACCTGTGCGGGAAATTCACGGGCGAGGATGCGGCGGTAGATGGTGTGCTTGGACAGGCCAACGCGCTCACGCACCATCGGCATGCGCAAGATGCGATCGCTGGGTGTGATCACCGGCAGCGCGGCCGGCGCTGGCGTGGACGCTTGGCGGCGGCTGTCCAGGCTGATGACTGCGTTCATGCCGGACACCCAAGTTGCCAAGCGGCGACCAGGAGGCTGATCAGCATGATGGCGAGGAACAGCACTTGCCCGGCGAGTGAATCCTCGAAGCACGGCTCTGGCAGTGGTCGCGCTGCATTGACCAGCTCGCCGCGCTGGGCGGTGGCGATGAAATCGGCCGGGGCACTGCGATGCTCGCTGCGGCGACTACGGGGCATGGCGACAGCGTCGCCAGGTGCAATAAAAAGCATGGTGATGCGCTCAGTGTTGGGTGGCGACAGATGTCGCGGCCGAGCGCGTCTGTTCGCGCGCAATGCGTACCAAGTCGGCTGCGGTAAAGCAGACGGTTTTCTTGCTGACAGGGTCGACGACGAACACCGCGTAACTGGTCGAGCGGGTCATGTCGACGTGCGCCGAGGTTGCGCGTGCCTGCACTTCGCCGAGCGCCTGCAGCGTGACGGTATTGGCGGTGTCGCGGCTGATGCCGGATTCCATCAGGTGGTCGGCACAGCGGCCGACCAGCCGGTGGCGGTCGGGATGCAGATGCTCGCTCTGATGGGCGAGCAGGTAGCCGATGGCGGCGGTGTGAAGCTTGTTGGGTGCCATGGTTTCTCTCTCCGTAGGCAGGTGGAGCCGGCTTAGCCGGCGGCGGCGACGGGCGCTGCGGGTTCGGCGCTCGCGGTCGGCAGGGGGACGGCGTGCGGGATGTGGATCTCGGGGTTGGGCTGTTCGCTGGGGCACAAGGTGCGCAGCGTTTCCAGCCCGGCCAGCCAGACGTGGCCGCATGCATCGTTGGTGCACTCGAAGCGCACCTCGCGGTAGGTCGGGGTGAGCTGTTTGCTGCTGCGTGCGCGGGCGAAGCTGTCGCAGTGCGGGCAGCGAACGCGGAAGCGGCTCTCGCGATGCGTTGTCGCAAGATATTGCGCTGCATTAGTCATGCGTTATTCACTCCGGAAGTCGTATTCATTCCGCAAGCCGCGTGAGGAACAGCCGCGGCCCGCTGATAACTTTTGACGCCGCGCAGGTACATCTGGCGGGCGAACGAGGCGCTGGAGCTGCCGTTTTGTTCCGCAAGGGATTCGTGTTTGGCCAGCTCGGGGGCGAGCAGCCGCAGCGCGATGGCTTTTTTCGTTACGCCTCGCGGGGCGTAGCTAACAGGGGATTTGCGCATGGCTGGCATGGGTTACGATGGCCTCAATGTGTCACACAATTCGCAGAATACACGCAATTTGCGTTATTGCAATACGCGAGATGTGGAATTCACGCAAGACGAGGGAGATAACATGGCCGAATTGAACGCTGATGCGGTCCTAGACCGCATGCAGGAAGTGGCTGACGTGCGCACCGATATCGCACTGGGCAAGTATTTCGGCCTCGGGACCAGTGCGGTCAGTGGGTGGCGCGCGCGCAACAAGGTGCCTTACGAGGAATGCGTTATTCTCGCAAAACGCAAGGGTGTCAGCCTGGACTGGTTGCTCTTGGGTGTCGGGACGATGGATGGCTCAAATGACTACCGCGTGCACGATGACGCTCCTACCGACGATCACATCAAGCGGATGGTGTCATTCCTTGGCCTCTGGAGCCTGTCGCGATCGGACGACGAAAAGATTTGGCTGGAAATGCAGCTGGCACGTGCGGTGCCGGAGTACGCGGAGTGGCTCGCTGCCCGCAAGAAGTAGTCAGCGGTGACAATCAACGTGTCCGCTTCGCTGTCGTTCACTTCCATGGAATAACGATGCACGCACATTTCATCGGTGGTCCGCATGCTGGAAAAATCCATCCCACGGATGGCAAGCCTGCGCGTGTCCTAGCGGATCACGAAGGCCCGTACCATGAATACCGTCTGGTCCGATGGCTGGATGTTGGCACCGAGCTGACTGATACGGCACAGCTGTACTACGTATGGGACGCGCTGGACGACGCTGCCGCGGATGCAGCGATCCTCGCGCATCAGCAGGCGCTGACCAGCGACTAGTCGTCGCTGTCCGGCGGCCTGTCTTTCTTGTCGTCGCGGTGTTCCAGTTCCAGCTGGGTGATGAAGCCGGAATCACCAAGGACTTGCTCGGCCTTGACGATGATCCAGTCGACCGCATCGATCTCCGGTTTGAAGCCACGCACGCTGACATGCATTTCCGGATAGAGATCCGCGCGACCGCGGGCGAGCGTGTAATTGAACGTCACCGTGCCGCGTAGCAGCCGCCGAAACTCGCTGCGCGCGGCGCGCATGGCGTTGCTCTTGGTGGCGTAGACCGTGCGTAGCGTCTTGACGCCCCTGCCGTCGTCGACGCCGACCAGCACGTCGCGGGTGTTGTTGCCGCCGCGGGTGTCGTCGTAGAACGCGCGGATGCCGCTGTACGCGTTTCGATCGGCGACGTGGTAGCGGTGCTGGTCACCGAGCGCGCGGGTCAGCACGACCTTGGGCAGCGGTTGGCCGGTGGCTGTCGTGCCCTGGCCAATCGGGCAGAAGATCAGCGCGCCGGCCTTGATGGTTGCCACGGCGTCGTACTGCTTGCCGAGCCGGGTGAGGAAGTTGACGTCGCTTTCGTTGGTCTGGTCGATATGGTCGATCGCCAGTGCTGCCAGATCTGGATGGCAGCGCGGGGTGAGCTTGTTGCGGCCGGCGAGCTGGTTGATGATCGCGCCGATGGTGGTGCCGGTGTAGCTCTGCTCGCGCTGCTGGCGCAGACCGCTGCGCAGGTTGGCACTGCGCCCGCGGATCACGATCACGTCGGGCGTGCCGGCGTGTTCCAGCTCATCGATGACAAAGCTGCCCTTGTCGGTTAGGCCTTCGTCGTCCCAGCCCAGCCATACGCGCAAAGTGGCGTTGGTTGGCGGCAGGGCGAGATTGCCGTCGTGATCGCTGAGCGTGATGTCGAGCTGGTCGGCGGTGTCCTGTCGGCAGCTGGTGACGGCCAGACCGACGAGACGCGGAACCATGGTGGCGGTGAGGTCGCGGCCATCGAGCGTGACCTTCCAACGCGGCTGCGGGTTGCTGCTGGTCATGCGTAGCCGCCGCTGCCATTGCCGTCGACGGTGACCAGCGTGGCGCTGTTGCCGCCCGGTGCACTGGATACGAGTGCGTCGTCGGTGCGCGCGAGATTGATGGTGAAGTCGGTGCGCCGCGCGATGCCATCGCGGGTGAACGCGCTGCCGCCCTCATGTATGGACTCGATTACCCAAGCACCGAACACGCGGCCAGCGCCGTCGATCATCGCGTAGGCGTCGCCGGCGTCGGCCATGCTGCGCAGCGTGTCCAGGCTGTCCAGCTTGCCGGCGATCTCCGGTGCCAGCACACCGCTGAGCGTGATGGTCTCGTCGCCGGGGCCGACGAACTGTCGTGCCGGGCGAACACCGACGCGACTGTTGGACGCGTGTCGCCATGCGGTGGAGCGCTGCAGCTCGCTGTAGGCGAGAGAGGGCAGCTCGAACACGAATTGACCGAGGCACATAAGCATGGGGTTACTCCATGTCGCTGAGGCGGCTGCGACCAGCGGCGGCCTTGGCGCGTTCGCGGCGATCAAGCTCGGCCGATGCCGCGCGTGCGGCGGCATCTTCGTGGCCCGGCATGGCCTGCACCGTGACGCTGTATTGGTTGTGATTGATGACCGAGCCGCCGCCACCCGCGCGCAGCGGTGGCTTGGTGTCGAAGCGCGCGCCCGGCTTGATGTCGGTGTCGTCGCCGGTGTTCCAGTGGATGCCGGCGGCGGCGACGGGATCGTCCTTGATGTGCAGCGCTGCCTTGAGCGCCTTCCACTTCTCCATGAAGCCGTCGATCTTGTCGCTGATCCATTTGAAGGCGGCGGTGAAGGGCGCCTTGATGGCCTCGCTCACCGTTGACCAGGTGCTGCCCAGCCAGTCGATCAGCTTGCTGCCGTTGACCATGATCCAGCCAGCGGCGGTACCGATGGCGGTGCCCACGGTGGTGAAGGCATTGGCCAGCCAGGTGACCAGCTTGATGGTGCTGGTCAGTGCGTAGCCCAGCACGCGGCCGAAACTGACACCGTTGGCGGTGGCGCCCGCCAGCTGCTCCTTGGTGGCCTCGAACAGGGTGAACAGCTGCGAGAGCCAGCGCCACACGGCGCCCATCGCGGTGGAGATCGCATCCCATGCCGGCTTAAGCGGCGCCAGTGCCTGGCCGAGTGCGGACAAGGCCGGCCCGGCGACGTCGCGGATACCCTGGCCGATGCCGACGAAAAATGCCTTGAGCGGCCCCCAGTATTTCCAGACGACAAACACCAGCGCCGTCACTGCCGCGACCAACGCCAGCACCGGCAGACTGATGCCGGTCATGGCGATCATCGCCGCGCGTGCACCGAGGCCGACGCGACCGAGCATGCCGCCACCAGCTGCGGCACCACCGGCAACGCCACGACGCGCCAGCAGGCCCAGCCCGGCACGTCCGATGGCGAAGCGCAGCAGCGCGAACTGACCGATCAGGCCACCCAGCGCGATCATCACGCCACCAGCGGCGACCATCAGGATGCCGAAGCCGGCGGCGATCAGGGCGATGCCCTTGGCGACGGCAGGATGGCGCTGTGCGGTACCGGTGAGTGACTTGAGGATGCCCACCAGTTTCTGCAGCGAGCGGACGTAGACCGGCAGCAGGGTGGTGCCGAGTTCCTTGTACAGGTCGGCTTTCTTGGCCAGCAGATCGGCCTCCTGTCCCTGCGCGGTGCCGACGGCGCGGTTGTATGCCGCATCGGTGCCTTCGAAGCCCTCGGACGCCTTGAGTTGTTTCTGGATGTTGCCGCGCTGCATGTACATACCGGCGAACAGGTCGCCGCCCTTGCGCGCACTGAACAGGCTGTTGAGCTTGCTGACGATCTGGTTTTCGGTGAGCTTGCCCTTGGGATCAATGCGCGGGATCACCTCCTTCATCATGTATTCGAAGGGGTTGGTCTCGTACAGCGCCTGATTCTTCAGCGCGCCGGGCAGCATCTTGGTGATGTGGCCGTTCTTGCCGTATTTCACGGCACCCTTGTTGACCAGGCCGAGCTTCGCAAGCGCCTCGGCGGTCTGCTGGGTGCTGCGACCCGCCGCCCAGTTCTGGTACGCGCTGGCGAAGCCGGTACCGGAGCGCATGCCGCCCATTTCCTGAATCGTGTGCATGGCGCCGAAGAACAGCGCCTTGTCGTCCATCTGCTTGGTCGCCACGCCGCCGACCTTCATCGCCTGCAGGTAGTCGCTGGGCTTCACCAAGCCACCGCTGCCAACATAGGCCTTGGTCATCATGTCGAGCAGGTGGTTGAACGCCTCGGGCGTCTTGGTGGCGTTGCGCAGCTCGCCGGTCTGGATCGCGGCAATCAGTTCGCCGACGATTTCCTGCCCGTGGCCGCCGCCCTCACCGTGCTGCGCCATCAGCGCCTCGAAGGTGAGCTTGGTCTTGAGCAGCGACGGCGCGATGTGCAGCGCCTCGTTCATGTCGCGGAAGATGCTGTTGGCGTCCTTGAGGATCTCGAGCTTGTCGCTCTGCGAGCTGCCGACGGTCTGGTCGGTGCTGGCGAAGTGCTGCGCGCGCAATACGTCGGCGCTGCTGGTGCCCTGCGCGCGCAGCTGCTCGGTGATGATCTGGTAGCGCTTGGCCTCGTCGATGCCGGCGTCGACTTGGCTCATGACGCGACGGCCGCCCTCCATGGTGGCGTAGCCGGCGATCGACAGGTGTGCGCCGAGTGCCTGGCCTTTGGCGAGCCGTTCGTGCAGTGCGGCCAGCTTCTGCGCCTGCACGCCTTGCGCGCGCAGCGCGGCGGTCTGCTGGTTGAGCGAGGCGGTAGCGCTGGCCGACTTGGAGCGCAGCGCAGCTTCCTCGGTACCGAGCTGGTGTGTGTTGACGCCGGCAGCGCGCAGCGCGCTGCGCAGCGTCTGCAGCTTGGCCTGCTGTTCGCTGTGTTCGGCCTTGAGTTTGGCGCCGTCGGAGGTGAGTTTCTGGAACTCCTTGGACAGCTCCGCGCTGGTCTTGCCCGCACGCTTCTGGCTGGTGGCCAGCCCGGCGGTCGGATTCTGAGCGGCCTTGAGTTGCTGGGCCACCGCGCGGGTGCGCTGCTGCAGCTCGGCCATGCGCTTGGCGGTGTCGGTACTGCCCTGCTTGAGCTTGCGGAACTCGCCGACGTTCTTCTGTGTCTGGTCGAGCTGGCGCAGTGCGTCGCGGGTTTTCTTGAGTTGGGCAGCGGCTCCGGTCGCGGAGCTCTGCACCTTCTTGAGCGGGGCGCTGGCCTTGTCCAGCGCCTGCAGCAGCACCTGTAGTTTCAGATCCACGCGCTACTCCATCCCGTTACGTTCGCGGGCGCGCTCGCGCCACTCGGTCAATTCCAGCAAGGTGAACTCGTACATCGCGGCGGGTGGCCAGTGGAACACCACCGCGATGTCGGCCATCGCGTCTTCTATGCAGCGAGGGACGCTGTCGCATTCTTCGGTAGCAAAAAAATCGCGATCTCGGTGCCAATCTGCATCAGGTCGGGGGCCTCGAGCTTGGCGATGTCGTCGGCCGTGAGGAACGGGTCGCAGATGCGCGGCAGCACCTTGGCGATGGCGGTGACATCCATCTGGGTCAGTTCGACCAGGGAGACGCCGCGCAACTCACCGGACTTGGGGCGGCGCAGCGTGAGCGTGGCAATGATCTGATCGCCGCGTGCGATCGGCGAGTCGAGATGAACGACGGTCGGTGCCGTAACGGTGTTGGCGACCTGTGCGGGGATATCGGTGGTCTTGGACATGGTTCTCTCCGATGAGATAGGTGGTGATTGAAAAAACCGCCGGCGCACGAAGGGGCCGTGGCCGGCGTAACGGGGTGCCACTGATGAAGGGTTACAGGCCCATGGCGCGGCGCTGATCTGCCAGGCGATCAACGCCGCCGACGTTGAAGATGAAGTTGAGGCGATCGATCTCGATCTCGGTGCGGCCGTTGATCACCAACTTGTAGTACGAGCAGGTGATCGTGAACTTGTGCGAGGTATCGTCGCCGGGCTTGGCGGAGCCCATGTCGATCTCTTTCGGACGGCCGCGCACGATTACCTCGACCGCATCGGTGGTTCCGGTATCGTCGCGCTGGTAGGCACCGGCGAAGCGGGACAGGTAGGCATTGGCGCTGGTGGCGCCGAACTGCCGCAGCATGTCGCGTGCGAGACCGCCGGCGGTGACCTCCAGTGTGAGCAGTTCGCCGCCCATGTCGGCCTCGACGCTGCCGTCCATGCCGCCGTTGCGGATCTCTTCCATCTTGCGGCTGAGCTTGGGCAGAGCGATCTCGGGGATCTTGCCGGCGTAGTTGGTGCCGTCGCTGAAATACGCGAAGTTCTTGAGCTTGCTTGGCAGGGCCATGACGGGGTTCCTCTAGGTAGGGGAATACGGCCGCCGGAGCGGCCGCACTCGGTCAGGCGTTGATCGCCGTGGCGTAATCGACCAGGTACGAGGTGGTGATGTGCTGGCGCAGCAGCAGATCCTCCAGCGGCGGCACCGGCGTGTAGTCGTAGTCGACCGTCAGCTTGCCGCCGGACAGGGTGGTGGCATCGTTGGCGCTGGCGTCGTACCAGGCATTGCCGCCGATGATGTAACCGCCGGATACCAGATCGCGGAACTTGCCGTTAATGGTCTCCATGATGTCCTTCACCAGGCTCGGGTACATCGGCTTGTCCACCGCCCACAGGAAACCGTCGGCGATGGTGTCAGCCAGAATCATGGCGGTGGCGGCGGCCGACTCGAATACGAAGTCCGGATCATCCGAGCAGGTGCGGTTGCCCCAGAAGCGGAAGCCCTGCGAATTGATCAGGGTGGTGACGCCGGCCGCGTTGAGAACGCCGGCATCGGTGGCCGGATCTTGCAGATCCCAGTGCACGTCGCGGCTGATGCCGGTGACGCCGTTGACGGCGACGTTGCTGATGGTTTTCTGCCAGCCCTGCGCCTCGTCGATCTGTGCCCGTAGTCCCATCGCATATGCCACCGCGGGTACTTCGACGTCGGCATTGGCGACGGTGTCGAACGCCATGAAGTTGGGCCAGATGACCATCACTTCGCGCTGGCTGAAATTCGCGCGATACGCGATCGCCTCGGTGACGCTGGTGGCGCCGTGGGCGTAGACATAGGTACGCGCGCGCAGCTTCTTCGCCACGATGGCCAGCGCCACCGCGACGGCCTGCGTATCCAGACCCGGCGCACCGATGATGCGTGGCTTGACGCCCAGGCGGCCCTGCGCGCCGATCAACGCCTGCATGCCGGTGAGGCGGCCATTAAGGTCAGTGGTGCCGATCACGTTGCTGCTGGTCGCAGCATCGTCGATACCCTTGGCCACGCGCACCACGATCACCAGAGGATTGCTCTGCGCGTTGATGCCCTGCAGGGCCTGCAGCAGGGTTCCATTGGCGGCGGTGCCGGCTTTGCCAATGGCCGCCTGCACATCAGTGATCAATACCGGCGTGTCAAGCGGGAACATGCCGACATCGGCATCTTCACCGGTGGCGATCAGGCCGCCGACTGCGGTGGAAGGGACGGTCAGAGTGCGGCCGCCGCTGGTGACTTCGACAACGCGGACGCCGTGGTGGTAATCGTTGGGCATGATGAATCCTCGGGTGATGCCAGTGGTTATGCCGATGTCACGGCGCTGAGTTGCAGGGGGACGGTGATAGAGCCGGGCTGGGCAACGGGTGTGTCAGTACGCACGCCGTCCAGCGTCAACACGACCTGACCGGGCTGCTCGCCCAAATCCATCGACACGCGAGACAACCTGATGCGCGGTTCCCAGCGCATCAGCGCGGTGGCGGTCGCAGCGACCAGACGAATCTGCGTGGCGGTGTTGTAGGGCTGGTCGATCAGGAATGGCAGCAGCGAACCGTAGGGGCGGCGCATCACACGCGAGCCGACCGGCGTGCCGAGAATGTCGCCGATGGACTGCTGCAGGTGCGCGAGTCCATCGAGCGGCTTGCCGGTATGGCGATCCATGCCGCGCATTAGCGGGGTGGACTCGTCGGACTGCCCACGGCAACCACCATGTGGTCGTGGCCCTTGAGGCTCTTGCCACCGCCCATGACGTCTGTGGTCGCGGTTAGCGTTGCATCGACGTTGACGTCGCCGCTGACACGCAGCTTGCCGGTGATGTTGGTGTCGCCCGTAATTTGCAGGCCGCCCGACGCAGAAATGTTGGCCTTGCCGCCCTCGGGGAGCGCGGCATTCAGCTGATGCGATTCGGGGTCGTAGCCGATGAGCGCACCGTCGGGGTAGCGAGTGACGTTGGCTGTATCGCTGCCAGGCAGTAGCGGCGTTTCATCCGAGCAAAGCGCTGGCAGCACACGACCGCGTGCCGGATCGCCGCCGGGGCACAACACCATGACCGATTCGCCCACACTTGGCGCCCACTGGGTTACCGCGTCACCCGCGCGCGCAACGAGCCACCCCATCGGCTTGGTAACCAGCAAGCCCGTACGCACCGTGCACTGGCGGGCCACATGATTGACGGATGCAACCGTGCCGAAACGCAGAATGTTCTGCAGCAGACGGGAGATTTCGACGAGCTGATCCATGCCGGCATGTTGCGGATGCCACGCGCGCGCTGGCGAGGCGGCAGCGGTGTACCAGTGGCCTGGTACATCGCCACCGAGTTTGGATGTTTTACAAGCCGGCAGCGGAACAAACGAACTTGACGGTGGTGGATGAAATGACCGCCCCGGCGCTGTTCTTGAAGTTGATGCCGATGCTGTGAGTTGTTTGCTTCGTGCCGAGTCCGGAGGAAGCTGCCATAGCCACCGTGATGCTTGTATAGGTGCCTGCAATCGACATGTACCCAGCGGCGCCATTGGTAACGGTGCCGGCTCCGGTATCTGACGCGGCGTTTAGCCACGCATCTGTGAACTGCATGGACACCGCGCCCGCCGGCAGTGCGCCCGATGCGAGATTTGTAACGGTGCCGGCCTCGTTCTTTGAAACCAAATAGCCACTTGTCGCCACCTGAAATTGCAATGAAGCCTGCTTTGAGGCGCCGGACGTGGTAACAGCAGCGCCGTAACTGGCACCATTGATCGGCAGCGAATATCCGGTCGAACCTTTTTTCGCCCAGAACGTCGACAGATCGACACCGCCTGGCGTGCGGTAACCGACGTCCGGACCCTTAACGCCGTATTTGATATTCGCGTACTGCACGCCGACGCCGTTTGATTTTCGATAGTTTCCAACATTCTGCCCGTCGCCCACGACGTCAGGGTCGTACAAGTCGTCAAAGTCGACGCCAGCAGCATTGCGATAACCTGAAGCCATTACGCCGCTGCCGCCGCCAGCGCCACAGCGCGAGCGTTGTACAACGCGTCGTACGCAGCTTTGATGACCACCATCAGGCCGGCGGTGCTGATAGTCGACAGGTCTGCGCCCGTTACCGGGTCGACCAGGCCGGCGCCGAACTGCTGCGCGACGATATCGCCGATCTGCACCTGCAGGATGTCGTAGTCGCCCATCGGGGCCTGATGCTGACCATCTACGTACAGGCACTCCCGCGCTTGAAACGATGCATAACCTCCGCCGGTTGAGGGGTCATAGAACAGGTGCGTTTGCTCGGCGATCATTTCCGCCGTGATGCCTGGCGCGAGGGTGCGAATGCGCGCGTTGTTGGTGTTGTCCACGTTGATTCCTTGACTGTACTGCGAAGGGTTTAGCCGACCTGAAAACCGCCAGCTGCCATGACGGTGCCGGTAGCACGAACGCTGGCGCCCGTGATCGCGCCGGATGCCGCGAGCGTGACCAGGGAAGTCAGTCCGGTGGAGTCGACGGATAGCTGCCCCGTCGTGGTGCCCGCGTTCGGGCGCAGCGCAACCGTGCCGGCCGCTGCCGGACTCAGTGCGAGTACGGATGTGGAAGAAATAATCCGCTGGCCTACCGTGAGTCCGCCGACCGTAGTAATGCTGCCGTTCAGAGCATTGAAGTTGCCCGCTGCGTCGAAACTGAAATAACCGCCAGCCGACCGAATGCCTACAGCACCAGGGCCTGCGAGATAAATTAGCGCGTTCGCGTCTGCGCCGAATAAGTAGTTAATGGTGCTCATTGTTGGCGCGCTGACGGCGCCAGAAAATGCCGCACCAGCTAGTGACGCTTTCCCCGCGAGCGCGTTCGTCATCGTCGCTGCGAAGTTAGGATCATCGCCCATGGCGTCGGCCAGCTCTTTCAGGGTATCCAGTGCGCCCGGTGAGCCGTTGATTAGTGCATTCACTGCCGCAGTGATCTGCGCGGTGACGTTCGTCTGCAGAGGACGCGCATCCAGTGCTGGCTGCAGACCGTTGATGTCGGAAATAGGGTGCGAGTGCACAACGGCGGCAGCGCCGATATTGGCCAGCACCTGCGCTGGCGTCCTTTCTGCGAGTGCGCCGGCGCCGTTGCCGACCAGGTAATTACCGGCGGTGAAGGTGCCTGCTCCGGTACCGCCGCGCGCCACCACCAGCGTGCCGCTGATGATATCGCCAGCGGAGTGCTGGTGAGGGGCCGGGGTGAACGTGGCCGGCACGCTGGTCAGGTTGCGGTAGTCGAGGTAATAGGCGCCATGCTGGTCGTCGAGCAGATCCGCATCCAGCCCGTTATTGGATCCGGTGTCGTAGGAGGCAGCGCCACGAATGCCCAGTGCGGTGACGAACGCCAGCGCGCTGACCTTGTTGAGTAGCGTCTTGACGAAGCTGCTCGGCGCACCGGCGCCGAGGCGATCATTGAGCGCAGCCATCAGGCTTTTCGGCGTGACTACGAGCTGGGGATCGGTGCCGGTGATGGTGGCCGCATCGCTGGCAAGCTTTACCACGCCGGCGACGTCGGTAGTGGCCAAGCTCATCTGGAAGTTCGTGTCGCCGAACGTAAGGCTGGCAGCGTCGATGTCGGCAAACTGTACGTCGCCGGCGAGCAGCATGGTGGCCTGGCTGCTCTTTTGCAGCAGATCGTTAGCCTGGCTGTACACGGCGAACAGCGTGCCGTCGGTCAGGTACAGGCCGATGCCGCGCACGCTGTACCTGTCAGTGCTGTCGTCGCGGATGGTCACGTGCAACGTATCGGCGGCAACCGCACCACCACTGATCGTGCTGATGCGCTTGATCTCGCCGGGGATGACGGCCGTCGTGGGTAGCGGCGTGAAGCTGGTGGCGGTGACGCCGACGCTGGTGATCTTGGTAGGTGCGGTGCCGTCGTGCGAGGCATTGCTCAATGCCGCGCGGCCGGCAGCGGTAACGGTGATCTTGAGTGCGGTCATGGTGCGGCGGCCTCGGCGTACAGGTTCAGGCGGGCATAGATGCAGGGGCGAATGAACGCGGCGACGCGAATGCGACCGGTCAGTGTGGCCACCTGCTCGAAGGTGAAATGGCTGCGTGTGGGCTTGGTGCGGCTAACCTCGGCGATCACGTCGTCGACGAACTCGGCACTGGCCGGCTCGCCGTTGACACCGGATACGGTGAGCTGCATGCGGAAGGTATGCGGGATGCCGGGCGGTTCCATTTCCCACCACTCGGTGAGCACCACCGAACCGCCGAAGCTGGCGATCACGTCGTAGACGCTCTGCGCGGTGCCTTTGCGCCTAGCGATGTCGATGGCGCTGGCCACGCGGGCACGCTTGACCGGCAGCGGCCAGTAGCTTTTCCAAGCGCTGATGCCGAGCGCCCATGCCAGCCACGCGAGCTTGTCCTCGGGGCAGGTGTGCGGGTTCCACAGCTCGGCGATCGGCACGGGCAGATCGGCGAGGCGTGCGGTAGCTGCCTCGATCGCACGCTCGCCCGGTGTCGCATTGGGCGGCAGCAGGCTATTCATCGATACCGCCGTAGACCAGGTCAATCAACGTGCAGTGCGCGGCCTGCGTCCCGCTGATGACGATGTTGGCGGTAGGCGACGTGAGATCGGTGCGCTGTATGCCCGGCACGCGGATGGCAGCGTAGATGCCGTCGAGTGTGATGTCGCGATCGAGCTTTTTCGATTCGGCGAGGTACTTCGCAAGGCTGTCGTCGGACGCCTCCAGCACGAGATCACTATCCGGGCCGCCGAAGGTGTAGCGCTTGCCGATGATCTGAAACGGAATGATCTCGGCGCTTTGCACGGTGACGTGATCGGTCAACGGGCGTTTGGTCTTGGCACTGAGCTCGGCTTGGACGGTAGCGAGCAGCTCGGCGCTGGCAGTTCCGTCGCCAGTACGCGACAGAACGCTCACCACGACCTCACCCGGCGAGGGGCTGGTGGGCTTGGCGTCGAGGACGAGGCCGGAGGCACTGAGCGCGAGGAAAATGTAAGCGTCGTCGGGGCCGGCGACGGAATAACCGGACGGCGCCAGCGTGACACGTCGACGCAAGTCGTCGTTGGATTCCATCGTGGGCGCGATCGAGCGATCCGGGTCGCCCGGATCGAGGGTCAGGCGCTTCACGCCGTAGAAGGCGGCGAGGTTGTCGAGTGTGCCGTCGACGGCGAATGCAAGCAGGACGCTCTTGGCTGCATCGTTCACGCGCGCACGCAGGAGCATTTCGCGGTACGTGGCAATTTCTAACACCTTGTACGCCGGGTCGGATTCCACCAGCGCCGTGAACTGTCCGTCGTTCTCGGAGCGTGCGACGAGGTCGGCGATCATCTCGGCGAAGATCTGCTCATACGCGAGCGTTTCCACCACCTCGGGCGGTGGCAGTCGCGACAGGTCGACGGACGTGGTGACGGTCATGGCAGGCGTGTGGCGCGAGGCGTAGTCATGCCGGCATGGTGCTGAGCGCATACGCGCACGCGCGAGGCGGTGGCGGTGTACCAGTGGGCTGGTACATCGGGCGCGATCTGAGAGGGGAGCGCGTGGTGAACGATTGGCGCGGCACCATGCCGGCATGAACGTCGACAAGAACAGACTGATGCAGGATGTGCGCTGCTCGCGCTGTGCGAAGTTGCTCGCGCGCGCCGGTTATTTCGATGTGATCGAGATCAAGTGCCCGCGTTGCGGGACGATCAATTCCTTGAGGGCCGTGTCGAGTCCCCTGCCAGCGAGCCAGGGAGCTCCGAACGGAAACACTCATGACGCACAAGACTCTGCCCTACACGATCCACCGAGGCGACGCGCTGCAGGTGCTACGCGGGCTGGCTGACGCCAGCGTCGATGCCGTGATCACAGACCCGCCCTATTGCTCTGGTGGCCAGACGATGGCGGCACGCGCACGGCCAACCGGTGAGAAGTACATCAACAGCGGAACCAAGGCGCCGCTGCCGGACTTCGAGGGCGACTTCCGCGACCAGCGCGGATTTCTCGCGTGGGCCAGCCAGTGGCTTGCCGAGTGTCACCGGGTGACGAAACCGGGCGGCCATCTGCTGGCATTTATCGACTGGCGCATGCTGCCGACGATGACCGATGCCGTGCAGGTGGCCGGTTGGGTGTGGCAGGGCATCGTGGTATGGGACAAGACGAACGGATGCCGGCCGCAACGCGGGCGCTTTCGAAGCCAAGCCGAGTATCTGGTATGGGGTAGTCGCGGGCCGATCGACACCAAGGCGCACCCGGTGGTGTTGCCAGGCGTGCTGCCCGTGCACCCGCAGCTCGGTGGCAAGCAGCACCAAGTGGGCAAGCCGGAATCACTGATGGAAAAGCTGCTGTCGATCGTGCCGCCGGGTAGCACGGTGCTGGATCCGTTCATGGGTAGCGCCACCACCGGCATTGCGGCGCTGCGTGCGGGCCAGCGGTTTGTCGGCGTGGAGATGTCGGACGGCTACTACGATGTGGCTGTGAAGCGGCTGCAGGGAGAGGTGGACAGGGCTCTACTTTGATCACCTAGTTAGGAGTGAGAATGGGCGTTGCGCCCGTTCTCTTTTGTGTGCGTCTCCTAAACGGTAGCTATTGCACTCTTGATGTTAGTCGAAGCGCTAAATGACTGCCGTATCAGAGCAGCGACATCCCTCATCCATGCCGGGCCATGTTCGGCGCTTGCCGATTGCCATACCTTTCTCGATGGAATAACGCTTACCATCAAGCTTCTGATGGGCAGCAGTTAGCTTTGGACCACCACAGGGCGCGCCCGAACAAAGCCAATTCGCGTACTTGATACCCAGGTCCAAACGTTCCTTATTTTTTATTAGGGTCGAGGCTCTTCTGTTGATCAATAGCGCGATGGCCCCAACGCGCTTTTGCGTCAACCCGTCTATCGTCCGTAATGCCTCGGCAAGGACGTGCAAGTCATGGCCCCTGCTTGCAGACAGCAGCCCAGCCTCGTAGATCTTGTCGAAATCGACCGCAGGGATGTCAGGGGTAGACCTGATCGTGGCCTCTATATCCGCTCGAACTTCAGCTGAGAGCGGTTTCAGTTCGATGGAACCGCCTCGTTCGCTCACAAGCTGAATATTTCCAATTTGCGCGTGTACTACCCGAACAGGCTTGGTCTTTTTTTTGAATAACCAATCGAACATGGCCGGATACCTCCCGTTTGCGCTGGGACAATTGTCTTATCCAGTGTAGCCGCAATGCCGCCGTTACTTGGGACTACGGTGATTCCAGTCTGAACTGACAGAACCATCTTCGTGACGCTACGAAGATGGTGTCGGGCGGGTAGTCAGGGCGCGAGTCCGCCGATGCACCACCCACTGGCCTCCGCAAGGAGGCCATTCTTTTTCAGCGTGCCATGTGATCGATCAAGATGTCGCGGATCATCGTGCGGTCAATGCCAGCGAAGCCGAGCAGTCGCCGGCGCGGGTAGCGCACGAGCGGGCCTTTGGGCGACACGCGATCCTCGCCGCCATCTTGGTGCACTCTGGCGATCTGCCCGGCGCGTCCAGTGAATTCGACGCTGGCTCCATCCGCCGTGGCCTTGGCCTTAAGGTATTTAGCGGTGCGCAGTTTGGTGAACATGGCATCGCGCTTGATGCGGCCTTTTTTGCCACGCAGATTTTTCCGGGGCTTGCGCGGCGCGAACGCAGCGCCGTCGGGGCCCATCTGTGCGGCAATGCGTTGCTGCTGGCTCTGGCGCAACGCGCGGCTAATGGTCAGGGCGATGGCGCGCCGGCTGGCGGGCGCGAGCTTGAGAAGCAGGCCGGTGGCCCAGTCCTCGAGCAGGGCGAGATCGTCGCTCACGCCGGCGGGACGTCCCACTCGGTGATGAGTTGGTCGCGTAGGTAGATCGACCAGTGGCCGGCGACCAAGTGCGCCTCGGGCCGCGGCTCGTCGGCGATGGTGATGTTGAGCTTGCCGCCGCCGAGATCCTTGACGATGACGCGCTCGGTCAGCTGCAGCTTGATGCTGAGGTCGACCTTGTCGTGGTCGAGTATGTCGGCCTCGAACTGGACGCCAGTCTGGCGCTTGTCGATGTTGTCGAGCAGCTCCGGCTGGTTGACGCGTAACCAGATCAGGATGGCCAGCCACACCACCAGCGGGTCGCTAGCGAAGTCGGTGATGATCAGGTTGAGCGTGTACGCAGCCTCGAAGCTGAGACCGGGCGCATAGGTACTCTGCAGGCCGCCGGCATCAATGAACACCAGCAGGCGCTCCGGATCGCGGGCGAGCTCCGGCAACGCAGCGACGAGGGCGGCGCGCAGGCTGGCGGGTTTCTTCATGGCTTGCTACCGGGTGCGGTGTTGGCGCGCACCCAGTCCTGCAGGGCGGTCAGCTGAGCAGAGGTGCCATGGCAGGTGGTGTAGTTGTCGACGAGGGTGCCGGCGACGGTAGAGAGCGCAAGTCCGCTGGGCTGCGCATCAGTAGATCCGGGGGGGGCGGGCAGTACGGCCGTGGCGGCGGCGTCGTGCACGCGGGCAAAGCCAAGAGGCACGATGCAACGAGCATCCGCTTGTGCAGTGACATAGACGGGGATCTCCTTGGTGATGGTGGCGCCGACTTCGCGCACAACCCGCACGCGGTCGACGTACACGGTGACGATGTGCTCGCCTTCCTCGTTGGCCGCCAGCTCGCTTTTTGCATCGCGTGCGAACTGTTCGGCCGTGATGGCGCGTGCCTCGGCGTTGATGAGTTGGCGATGGGTCAGCCACAGGTAACCGCCGAGCGCGGCCAGCAGTGCGGCGCCGAGCAAGATCTGGCGCAGCAGCGTCATGCGGCCTCCGCGAGCGGCGCGGTGCTGTGGCGCTTGTAGGCGGTGGCGAGCTTGGTGTCGTACAGATTGTCGGCGTAGGCCGGGCCGTTGTAGAGCTTGGCAAACGCGGCCCACTTGCGGCTGCGCAGCGCCTTGAGCATGTCGGGGTCGAGCTGGACAAACTTAACGAAGGCGGCGAGCTGCTCGGCTTCGCCTTGAGTAGCGAAGGCGGTGGCCATGGCCTGCACGTTGGCGTAGCCCAGCGACTCGGCGTGGTAGCCCATGATCTGGAATCGCCCCCAGCTGCATGAGGCCAGGGCGCATTCGGTGGAGATAGCCAAGGCGAGCGTGAGGCGCTGGTACTCCGCAGCGCCGCCGAGGTAGCCACCACGCTGCTGCGACAGGATGGACGCCGGAGCATGCACGCTGGTCGGGTCGATGCCGGCGGTTAAGAGTTGCTTCCAGAAGATATGACGCTCGAACAGGATCATAACGCGACCATCGGGCAAGAAGCCGCTGCGCGGGCTTTCGACCTCAATCACGGCATTGATGGCGGCCGGGTCGCAGTCGAGCGTCGCGGCGGCGCGATCGATGTCCCGCTGGGTGAGCGCACGTGTGTCGAACTGTCCGGTCAGTGCGGCCTGCGTGCGAGGGCCGGCGATGCCGTCCACCACCTGGCTGTGATCGCGCTGGAATGAACGCACGGCGGTCTCAGTAGCTGGGCCGAACCAGCCGTCGGCGCTGACGCGGTAGCCCGCACGCACCAGCCGCGTCTGCAGCACGGTGACGTCGGCACCGTGGTCACCGGTGCGCAGGGTATTTTGACTGTTCATTGGAGTCTGTCCGTAGGATGGCGGCGACGTTGCCGCGGGCGGTGAGGCTGAGTACGCACAGCACCAGCGAGATACCTAGATCGCCCGCGTGAATGTCGCTCGGCGGGTATTGACCCAGCACGATGCCGAGAGCGGTGCTGCCGGTGGATGCGATCAGCAGCCAGGCGGCGATGCTGACCACGGGCCGGTAGCGAGCGCCCTCGCGGCGATAGATGAAGAGGCGAACGCAGGTGATAGCGTTGGCAGTGAACAGCAGGAGGGCAATCAGGTGAGCCATTACGGGCCTCCGCGGCGCAGCCAGTTGAGCCAACTGGCGGGGTCGATTGTCTTGATGCGCTCAATCAGCTGGACGGTGATGGCGATGATGATCGCGGCGGCGATGAAGGATGCGACGCCGGACTCCTGCAGGTGGATCTGCCGCATGGCCATCGGCGCAGCGAGGTAGCCCATGATCCAGCTGATGCCGAAGTAGGCGATGCGCGAGAGCATGGACACCTCGCGCGCATGCAGGGCCATTAGCGCGGCGCCGGCGAACGCGCCGATGATGGCGTTGCCGTCGATGCCGGGAATAAGCGTGGCGATGCTGACACCGGTGGCGACGAGGGCGATGGTGCTGGTGGTGGTCGGTTCGGCCATCGTGGTTCCCCTGTCAGTTCCAGAGCTGCACCAGCGCGGTCTGGGACTGCGTGGCTTGTACGGTGTCGGGTAAGTTGACGCTTGTGCCGAGTGGCAGCACCGGACCGAGATCGGCGAGGCCGGGATTGGCAGCCAGTGCGGCCTCGGTGACGCCATCGGTGCGACCCAGCACGCGCCAGCACAGCGCATCAAGGGTTTCGCCTTGGTTGGCGCGCGCGATCACAGCAGCTCCACGTCCGCACGCGGACGGCCGAGGATGTCGCGGATGGCGTAGCGTACGTTGCGGCGGTAATCGTCGATGGTGGGGTCGAGCGTGTCGGCGCGCTTGTTGCCGGCGTTGGTGGTGTCGTAGTCGCGGTAGCGCTCGATCAGATCGGCCTGCACGGTGGCGTACACGGCACGCGTGTACAGCAGCACCAGACGCGACTTGCCGGCGATGGTCTTGCTGGGGACGTCGGCGAGCCTGGCGCGATCGAGGGCGAGCTGCTGCTGTTGCCAGGCGTCGAGCTGATCCTCGACGGCGGACATGGCCAGCGCGATGCACTCGGTGAGGCGCACGTCGGTGATGGTGCCGTCGACGCGCATCACGGCGCGAGCGTCGATCAGGTCGATGGACGGATACCAGTCGCCGGAACTGATGGGATCGGGCGCGGTGGTGGGCGCGGTGGCGACAAGACCGGACATCATGACCTCGGAATAGGTGCGGCGGTGATCGGTGGAGCATCGGGTGGGAGAGAGTTCACCTGATGTCCACCGAGCCGCCGCGGTGCTCGGGGCGAGCTCAGTTGGCGGGCGACGAAGGCGGGGCCAGCTGCTTTTGCAGCTTGGTGATCTCCGTCTTGATGCCGAGCCGCGCGTTCAATTGCAGCGCACGCTGCAGATGGTCGAGTGCCTGCGCGGGGCTTTCTTCGCGCAGGGAGAGGCCGATGGCCCGGTGGAGTTTGGCGCGCACCTCGTCCGGCATGTCGCGCCCGTCTGTGAGTTGGCCCACCTGCAGCAGCTGCGCGGCAGTGGCGCTGCTGCACTCGGCGATTTGCTCGACCACCAGGGTGGCAAGGTCGCGCTGGTAGTGCTCGGGCAGCTTGAGGTCGTGGGTGAGCATGTGCGTGGCCATGACCAGCGCGCCGTCGATGTCGCCGGTGTCGATGCGCCAGACCATGATGGTGGCGAACACGTCGTCCTGCACCGGCTGGTCGGCCTGCAGCACGCCTTCGACCCATGCCACGTATTCCGGTAGGCGCTGGCGCTTGACCTCGATCTTTTGCTCGAGGGACTTGATGCCCTTGAGCGTGCGCTTGTCCTCGGCAAGCTTGGCGAGCATCAGCTCGTAGGCGCTGCCGGTGGCGACAGCGTCCGGCTCGGCGTCGGTGGCCAATGTCTGCGCGACGGCGGCTTCGATACGCTGGCGGTGCTGTTGAGCGGGTGAAGTCATGGCGATTCTCTGTCGCGGTGTTTGGGTGGGCACCGTCCGCAGGCTCACCGGCGGACGGGCTTTCTCTCGGGGGGAGTGTTGGGTTACGAGACGACGATGTTTTCGACGAACGCCGTCAGCAGGTAGTTCTCGACCACGTAGGCGTCGTTGCTGGACTCGTAGTTCTCGACGCGGTCGCGCTTGGCGTTGTCCAGCAGCTGGCGTCGTCGTGCACCTTCCTGCGCGTAGATGGATAGGTTATCGAGCGTGGTGATCAGCATCGCGTTCTTGGGGAAGAACGGCACGCGCACGGCCTTGAGTCCACCGATCTGCTTTTGCGACACGATGATGTCGGTGGCCAGCTCGTTTTCGGCGGTCTGCTGCTGGTTGATGCGCTTGAAGTATTTGTCCTGCAGCAGATCACGGCCGCAGATCACAACCAGGTTCGGATTGTCGCGCACGGCTTCGGCGATCAGGTTCTCGGTGACATCGGACACCAGCGCATCGAGATTCTCGTAGTCCTTGCCGGCACCCACCGTGACCTTGCCGCTGGCCGGGACCACTTCCTTCATCCAGTGCGCCGGTGCATCGGCGCGGATGTGCTGCAGCCAGCCGATGTTGACGTCCTGCAGCAATGGGTTGGTGACCTTGTTGGTGGTCGCGGCGGCGCTGATGCCGTTGAAGCCGATCATGATGCGATCGAGCGCCTGCTGGTTGACCACCACATCGCGGAAGCGCGTCTGGAAGTCGGGGAACTTGGCCCAGGCGTCGATCTTGGCGTACGTCAGCGCGGTGTCGAAGTTGGTCTTTTTGCAGGTGTAGTCGTTCGGAAACAGATCGGTCGGGTCAGCCGGCGCGCGGTCGGTCGTGGTGGTGTCGGTGCGGCTGGCAATGGTGCCGGTAGTGCCCAGCGCGAGCTTCTCACCCGACTGCTCGGTGACCAGGACGATGTTGATCTGTTTCAGGAACGCGCTGGATAGCTGGATCTGGTTCTCCAGCGTCTGCTGAACGCTCGGGGTGACGCTGAACTTCACGTCTGCCGACGACACGCCATTGAGCTGGGCGATGCGCTGCGAGAGAGCGTTGAAGACAAGGCGGGTTTCATTGCGCATGGGGTGCTCCGGGGCGTGCAGGCGGTGGAAGTGGTCGGCGGTACGGGAGTGAAAAGCGGATTCGATTAGCAGTCGGTCTGATTCACGTCACCGCCGCCGGTGGCGGCCGGACGCTGCGGGCCGCTGGGCGCGGCTTCGAGCTCGGCGCGCAGGCTGGCGAACTCTTCGGTGTGCGTGGCGTTGGCGGCTTCGATGGCACCCAAGCGCGCGTTCAACGCCGTGAACTGGTCAGCAAAACGCTGAGTGACGGCGGTGTTGCTTGTGGCGAACGCTTCCAACGTGTCGGCCATGCTCTGCATGGCTTCGCCGACTTCGCCAAGCTGGCCATCGTTGGCTTTGAACTTGAGGCTGATCTTGGCCAGCTTTTCCTTGATCGCGGCGAACAGCGTGCTGGCGCTGGTCTCGGACGGCTCGTCTTCCCACTCGATCTCGACGGCGTCGATGGCGGCGGTGAACAGGTTGTCTTTGTTCTGCTTGCGCGCGGCGAACGGGTTGGCGTCGGGATGCTGTGCGGCGAAGGTGAGAATCTCGGTACCGAGGCTGGCCGGGCTGTCGGTGATGCCAAGCCCGGACAGGTAGGGGCGGCCGGTGTCGGCGAACTTGGGCGTGATTTCCATGCTCGAGTAAATCTTCTGCCGCGCCTTGACCAGGTTGACCATCTCGGGCGTTGGATCGATCTGCGCATACAGCGCCATCTTGCCCTTGAGTGGGCCGTCGCCGACTTCCTCGGCCTTCACTGCGGTGACATCCCCGTACGCCTTGAACGGGCTATCCGGCGCATAGCCACGAATGTGCTCGGCGAAGATGCGCGCGCCGTAGACCTGCGGGTTGTACGTGTTGGCCATGTCCGAGAGATCGGCACGATTGATGACGCGGCCATCGCTGGTGGCGCCCTCGACGGCGATGCGGAAAAACTTGGACTTAGCCATGGATGAAACCTCGGGGTGGCGGCGCGGAGTGGGGACGCGGCCATCGTCGGTACCGGCCGCCAGAGGGGCAACGCGGCGCCGATGTACCAGTGGGCTGGTACATCGCGGGCGGCAATAGATATGTGGGCGCGCTTGCGACGATGCCGCCATGTTGATGCCTGCCCCACACGTCGATCAGCGCCGCGCCGCGCGCTCCCTGTTTTTTCGGGGATGGCCCGTCACGGATATCGCCGAGGAACTGGGCATTTCACGCACGACGATCGAGTCGTGGAAAACGCGCGACGAGTGGGCGAAGGCGCCGATGATCGAGCGCGCCGAGAGCTGCATCGAGGTGCGGTTCCAGACGCTAATCGAAAAAGAGAAAAAGACTGGCGGCGACTTCAAGGAGATTGATTTGCTCGGCCGGCAGATCGAACGGCTGGCACGGGTGCGGCGCTACCAGGCGCCCGGTGGGAACGAGGCCGACCTTAACCCGAACATCGAGGCACGCAACGCCGGGCCTAAGCGCGCTCCGAAACGCAACGAGTTCACCGAGGAACAGGCCGCGGAGCTACGCCGGCAGTTTCATGAGTCACTGTTCGAGTACCAGCACACGTGGCGTACATCGGCCGACGAACGCACACGAATGATTCTGAAGTCGCGCCAGATCGGCGCGACCTGGTACTTCGCCCGAGAGGCACTCGACGATGCGATCGCGACTGGCCGCAATCAGATTTTCTTGAGCGCGTCGAAGGCACAGGCACACATCTTCAAGCAGTACATCCGGCAGTTCGCGCAGGAGACCGTGGGCGTCGACTTGAAGGGCGACCCGATCATCCTCGGCAACGGGGCGCACCTGTATTTCCTCGGTCAGAATGCGCGCACCGCGCAGGGCTACCACGGCAATTTCTACTACGACGAGTTTTTCTGGTCGCAGAATTTCGAGGAGATCAACAAGGTCGCCAGCGGCATGGCGATGCACAAGCAGTGGCGCAAGACGTATTTCAGCACGCCGAGCGCGACGAGCCATGCCGCGTATCCGTACTGGACCGGGGACCGTTATAACCGCCGGCGCAAAAAAGAGGATCGGGTCGAGATCGTCACCGACCGCGCGGCCATAGCTGCGGGCCTACGCTGCGCGGACAAGGTATGGCGCCACATGGTGACGATCGAGGACGCCGAGCGCGGCGGCTGCGATCTGTTCGACCTCGAGGAACTGCGCACCGAGTACCCGCCGGACGAGTTTGCCAACCTGCTGATGTGCCAGTTCATGGACGACGGCGACAGCCTGTTCACGCTGGCGGCGATGCAGGGTTGCATGGTCGACAGCTGGGTCGACTGGACCGACCTCAAGCCGCTCCTCATGCGGCCGTTTGGCATGAAGCCGGTGTGGGTGGGTTATGACCCTGCGCTTGGCCAGGGCGGCGACGGCGCCGGGCTGGTGGTGATTGCGCCACCGGACAGGGCGGGCGGTAAGTTCCGCGGGCTGGAACGGCACCGATTGAAGGGCATGGATTTCGAGGCGCAGGCCGAGTTCATCCGCAAGATCACCCAGCGCTACAACGTGCAGCACATCGGCATCGACGTGAGCGGGCTGGGCCAAGCGGTGTACCAGCTGGTGATCCAGTTCTTCCCGCTGGTGCGCAAGATCACCTACTCGCCTGACGTGAAGTCGCTGATGGTGATGAAGGCGCAGAACGTGATCGACAAGGGTCGGCTGGAGTTCGACGCCGGCTGGGTGGATCTGGCGCAGTCGTTTATGGCGATCAAGCGGACGATGTCCGACTCCGGGCGGTACGTGAAGTACTCCGCGGGACGCTCCGCTGACATTGGCCACGCGGATCTCGCGTGGGCCTGCATGCATGCACTTATCAACGAACCGCTGGAAGGTCGCACTGCGGCGAACACCAGCCAGATGGAGCTTTACTGATGCGCAACATGACCGCGACAACCAGCACCGACAATGCAACGGCACCGCGTGCCATGGCTTTCAGCTTCGGCGATCCGACGCCGGTGCTCGATGGGCGCGAGATCCTCGATTACATCGAGGCATGGCGCAATGGCAAATGGTACGAGCCACCGGTGTCGCGCGAAGGGCTGGCCAGGTCGTTTCGATCGACGCCGCACCACAGCTCGGCGATCTATGTGAAGTGCAACATCCTCACGTCGACGTTCCGACCGCACAAACTGCTTAGCCGTGAAACGTTCGGCGCTTGGGTGCTTGATTTTCTGGTGTTCGGCGACGGCTACCTTGAGCAGGTGAAGAACCGGCTCGGCCAGCCGATGCCGCTGAAGCACGCGATGGCGAAGTACATGCGCCGCGGCTGCGATGATTTGGACACGTTCTTCTTCGTGCAGGGTTGGAAGACCGATCACGAATTTGCCAAGGGTTCGGTGTTCCAACTGCGCCAGCCTGATGTACACCAGGAGATCTACGGACTGCCGGAGTACCTGTCGGCATTGCAGAGCGCGTGGCTCAACGAGGCCGGCACGCTGTTTCGTCGGAAGTACTACCTCAACGGATCGCATGCCGGCTACATCCTGCACCTGACCGATGCGCTTACCGACGAGACACAGGTCGACGATCTGAAAAGGCATTGAAGGAAAGCAAGGGGCCGGGCAATTTCCGCAACCTGTTCCTTTACGCGCCAGGTGGCAAAAAGGACGGCATCCAGATGATCCCGATCAGCGAGGTCGCGGCCAAAGATGAGTTCTTTAACATCAAGAATGTCACGCGTGACGACGTACTGGCGGCGCACCGCGTACCGCCGCAACTGCTCGGCCTGGTGCCGACAGGTACAACCGGGTTTGGCTCAGTAATTCCGGCGGCACAGGTGTTTGCGATCAACGAGCTTTTACCGCTGCAGACGCGCTTCCAGCAGCTCAACGAATGGATGGGGCAGGAGGTGGTGACGTTCGACGAGTATAAGGTTGTGGGGATGACCGGGAACGGCATGTAGGGCTACTCCCGACATATAAGACACCGGCCTTGCCGACGTGCCGAGCATTTCCCTGCACAACACGCGCAGTCCCGGTGCAATCACAAAGTCCCCATGGATCAACATTGCTTAGAGGGTTCCCTCCCCCATAGGCATACATCTTTCGATCGAGAGAACGCATAAATGCAGCGGCACGGCAATTAATGCTTAAAAAGTTTCCACAGCAACATGGCAACAATGCATGCAGAAACCACCATAAAAAGCGTCCCGCTCAAAACAAATGCATAAAGCGTCCACGTATGGTGATAACCGTGTAATGCATCATCATTCATCAAGAAAAAAGAACCCAAGGACACAGCTAGTGAGGCAGCGCCCAACACCCACGTCAATCGCCCTGGTCGACTGCCACTCACAGGAATTGAGCTTTTACTCAATGAATTCCGATCTCCATTTCGGCCATGGGCTTTGCTAATCTTGAGTAAATAAGCACCGCCCAGGCACATCAGGATCCCAATGGAACGAATCAAAGGATCATCCAGACCAAAAAACGCAGCAGCTAGCCCCAATAAACCAATAACAATGCCCAGCCCATATACGCCGTATCTCATGAAATACTCACTTCGTTCATTGATTTTTACAGGGCGGCGGCGCTTCCGCGACTTTGCCCCAATTAATCCCTGTCAGATTTGACAGAAAATCTGCCGCGCTGGCAATCCCCGGCAACTTGCTCGCTTTCATCGCAACAAATCTTGATGAAATTTCACTAGCCGCAAAACCACGGAAAGAAGAAAGGCCCCCTCCGGCGTACGAGTTCAACCCAGCGCTGAAGAGGGCTGCAGTCGTGCTTGCTGACGCAGCTACGCCGGTTGCAGCAGTAAGTGTCGCGGTCACTGGGGTGTCACCGCCCAAGGTAGGCGCTTCCAGACCTGCAGAAACGAATGAAGCTGCACCGAGACCTGTGGCGATTTCTGCTGCGACGCCAGATTCGCTCCCATAGTAGCCTGCCAATTTTGCTGCTAGCTTTTGGGCTGCAGTGCACGGACAGAGACCAAATGGATCAATGCTCGCCAGCGGATTCTCGCCGACATAGGCATAGCTATTTTCCCTTCAAGGCAGCCTTCGCTTCATCCAGGCACTTTTCGCCGCCACTGAACCAAGTCGGCTCCTTTGTCACTGACTTCTCGCTTAGTGCCGCAGTTGCTTGGCGATCCGACTTCACGGCATACGAGAATACAAAGGATGCCGGAGACACTTCTCCATTCTGGATATTACGCAGACGGACATTCTCGATCCTCAGGGTCAGCCGCATACCACGCACCCGATAGTTCCGTGTATTCCCCCAGTCCGGATAACGACCGCAAATGCCTATGACGTCATTGAGCATGAAACGCCCTCGACCGTCCCAATCAGAGGTCGCCTCGCGATCTTCGAACAAAAGCGATCTGGGAGTCTCGCGTGTTGCGTCAACCACTGACAGGCGGCACTGAAGTAAGCCCGAATAGTTGAAATCATCCACGTCATCAAGTTCGCCACTGCGGCATCGCAACTCATACAGCGGATGACCATCCAAGCTTCTTATGTACTTGGTGAAATCCGCCTCGGAAGGCCTATCGAAGGCGATGCTACCGGATTCCCCACGAATAACTGGCCAAGTTGTCGACTCAGCTCGAATGTTGCCGCTCTCAAGAAGAGCCAAGGAGAGACAGAGCGTTGCAAACGCGAATAACTTCATCACAGCCAGAAACTCCCCATCAAATACTTGTTGTGCCTTTGGGACAAGGCATTCCATCCGGTGTATGTACGGTGACCTGCATCGTACCTTGATCAGCCGACGCACCCGGCAGTTCGATGTATAGCGTGTTGGGGCTGGTGGCCGTGAACCAGTCTCGAACGTTACTGTACCCGCTACCCGCGGGCGCGTCGCCGCCAGCTACATCGTGGGCATTGTCGAAAAGCAACGCTCCAGTTGCTGCGTTAGTCGCTGAAACGTTGTTGTAGTTGGCACGGAGAGCGAGCTTCCCGCCCCACTGAGCAGGAATCAACGCTGCAGATGTACTGTTAATGGTTCCAGGTGCCCCTAAGCCACCGGCCTTGCCGATGTGCCTGGCATTTCCCTGCATGATACGAGCAGTCCCAGTGCAATCACAAAGTCCCAATGGGTCTACATCACTCAATGGGTTCCCACCCACATAGGCGTAGGTATTGATTCCGCCACCTTGCCCGATCGGATCACTCTCCACATACCGCCCCAGCCCCGACTTGTAGTCCCGAAACCCATTGTTCCAGGCCGACGTTTCCGCATCGTAGTACTGGCCGGGAAAGCCCAGGTTAAGCGTGATACTGGCCGTCGTGACGTTCTGCGTGAACGCCAGGTTCTGTGCCTGCCACACGACATTGTGACTCGGGTCTGTCACGACCTCGGGGCGGCCGACCTGATCGTCGTCGATCGCATCGGCTTGGTTGGCCGCCATGCGGCCGATCAGTCGGCCGTTAAGCCAGACGTAATCGACCCAGGCGCCGCTCGGATTTTCCGCCAGCAGGCTGCCGCTTTGATCCGGGGCGAAGTAGGTCGTCCCCGCTGTGCCCGTCTTGCGCAACCGCTGCCCCTCGGGGTTGACGTAGTAGGTCATGCCCGCAGCGGCATTCATCCGGTTGAACGCATCGTATCCATAAGTAGTGACGCCATTGACCGTCGTATTGTTGCCCCGTGGATCGTAGCCGTATTGAGTCGTGCCGGAGCTTTGCAACTGATTACTGGTGGCACTGACTGTATCGGTTGTGCCCGTCTGCACGAGACGGTTGCCGTTGGCGTCGTACTGGAAACTCTCGTTGTCCACCCCGGAGTACACCGAGACCAGCCGCGACATGGCGTCATAGCCGAAATATTGCGTCTGCGTGCCGTCGATGCCGTTGGCGACCTGAGTGATACGGTCGGCATTGTCGTAGGTGAAACCCAGGCTCTGCACGCTCGGTACGCTGATGCCGGTCAGACGCCCATCCGTATCGTAGCCCATCGTGTTGACCAGGCCATTGCTGGAGGTCCACGACGCCATCCCCAGGTTCATCGGCTGATAGCTGATCGCGGTGGCGCCGTTGACCGTGGTTCCGCCCATGGTGAGGGTCAGGCCCGAGACCACGCCGTTGGTATAGGTGTAGTTGGCCTGGTTGCCATCGGGGTAGTTCACAGTCTTGATGTGACCAACGCTGTCGTGGCTGTAACCCAGCGCATAGGTCGTGCTGCCGATGGTGAAGCCGCGACCCGCGATCCAGCCTTCGGGCGTATAGCTGTACGACGTCGCGCCGGTGGCATCTCCGTCCGAGCACAGGCGCCCGATGCCGTTGGTGCAGTTGTCGTAGGCGAAACTCTGAGTCAGGCCGCCCGCGCTGACGCTGGTCATGCGGTTCAGGCCGTCATAACCGTAGGTGGTCTGCGTATTGTCGGCACGCGTCATGCTCGATCGACGCCCGTAACTGTCGTAGGCATAACTAGTAGTCCCGGTGTCCGGGCTGGTCTGCTGCCAGAGCTGGCTCAGGCCGTCGTGGGTATAGGTCGTCACCAGGCCGCGTGGGTCGATCACGCTGGCAACGTGGTCGCCGGCATCGTGGGTGTACTGCGTGATGACCGGGCTGTCCGCCTGGGCCGCTTGACCCGCCATCAGTCCGCCCAGCAGCAGGACAGGCAGTACGCGATGCCGGGACAGAAGGTGACGGATGGTTAAGGCCAGATCCATGCTCGGTTTCCTCCGTGAATAAACCCGGTTGTCGTTATCGCGGCGCAACTTCATTGCGGCTGGCATCATGTGAGGGCGTAGGCTCGTCATCATTCCGTCCCCGCCACTTCGGCCGCCATCGTGCACGTAGAACTGGACACGTTGATGCCAGCCGCGTTGTAGAACGTGACGGTGACCTGATACTGCTGCCCTTCGATATTGCTGCCGTTCTTGCCAATGGCGACGGTGTAATTGCTCGAAGGGTTGCTGCTTAGCGCGGTAGGTGTGCTGGCTCCGTTGGTGACGGTGCCTCCTCCTAAGTTGGCCCCGTTCGCTAAGCCAACTTCGGTCCAGCTGTATTGCACCGTGGTGGCCCCGGATGGCACGGCGCCCGAGGTGACGTACGTATTGGCCGCCTTCTGGTTCGAGGTGAAGACTTCCCAGGTATTCCCACCCGTGACCTCGATGCCGATGGTGGACGAAGCGCCGCCGGTGCTGCCTGGGGAAGAACTGGTCGTGTAGGTTTGCCCGTTGATCGCGATCGGCACCGGGATGGTCACTGCGGCAGTGGCCGTTGCACTCCAGCCACTGCAGCCGCTGACATTACAGCTCTGGATCCGATAGCCGTAGCTGCCGCTCGCTTCGCCGCTGGCCGCCCAGCTGGTGGCTGCCGAGCTCAATACCGTGGTCCAGCCACCGCCATTGACTTGCTGCTGCAGGTTATAGCTGCTGGCGCCGCTCACCCCACCCCAGCTCACCGTGTAACTGCCGGTGCCGTTGTTGGCGGGTACGGTCAGCGCAGGCGCGCCAGGTATCGGCGGAAGGGTCACCGTGGTGGTTCCGGTGGTGCTCCACGGACCGCAGCCCACGGCATTGCAGGCCTGCACCTGATAGGCATAACTGCCACTGGCTTCACCACTCGCGCTCCAGCCGGTCGCTGCCGAGGCTTGGACGGTCGTCCAGCTACCGCTGTTGACGCGTTGTTGCAGGTTGTAGCTCGCTGCGCCACTGACACCGGTCCAGCTCACCGCGTAACTGCCGGTGACACTGCTGGCGGGTGCGGTCAGGGTTGGTGCCGACGTCGGCGCGGTGGGAATCGATACCGTGGTGCTGCCTTGTGCGCTCCACGGGCCACATCCTGCGGAATCGCAGGCCTTGACTTCATACCCATAAGTGCCACTCGGCTGACTGCTGGCATTCCAACTGGTCGAGGCAGTGTTGCTGGCAGTGACCCAAGAACCACCGTTGACTTCTTCCTGCAAGATGTAATTCGTCGCACCACTGACAGCAGTCCAACTGACCGTGTAATCACCGCTGTTGCTGCTGGCCGGTTCGCTCAGCGTGGGTGCAGCGCTGGGCATGGGTGGGCTGGCACCACCACTCTCCGTGGTCTGCGTGAGGCGATCGAGATGGTCGTAGGTATTCACCGTGCTGTGTCCCACGGCGTCGGTGACCGTCAACACATTCCCGTTGCCGTCATAGCCATAGGTTAGCGTCTGACCATGCTCACCCTGCTTCTGGTAAACGCGCCCGAGCGCATCATAGAGCGTACTTTCGGCCAGGCTTGTGACGCCGCCGCGCGTCACCACGTGACTGATGACATCGTCGTTCGAATCGTAGTCAAACGTTTCGGTCGACGTGCCGTCCTTGTCGTTATGCGTGATGGTCTTTAACCGCATCAAGGCATTGGGGTTCCAGGTGGTGACCTCGTTGTCCGGCGTGGTCAGGGTGTAGAGCAAGCCGAAGCCGTCGTAGGTGTACTGCCAAGTGGCCGCCGTACCGTTGGGGTAGGTGGTCTTGGTCTGTATACGACCGCGTGCGTCGTAGACGTAGTCGGTGGCGTCACCGTTGGGACCGACAATGTGCTGGGCTTCACCGAGTCCGTTGTAGTTGCTATAAGTGGTGGTCTGGCCCAGGCCGTTGGCGAACGAGGCCAAGTTGCCGAGCGTGTCATAGGTGGAGACGTCGGTATCGCTGTTGTTCGGCGAGGGATGGGTCACGGACAGGGTCTGGATCATGCCGTTGGCATACAAGGTGTAGTTGTAGCTGGTGGTAAGCGTCTGGCCGGGTGTGCCGTTGCTGGACAGATTGGTGACGGCCACAGACGCCAGACGGTTCTGGGCGTTGTACGTGTAGACGGTCTTGGACCAGCCTTCGACCGTGACGCTCGTCAAACGATTGAGCTGGAGGTTGGGATCCCAGACGTAATCGGTGGTGCGTGCCTGCGACGTGCCATAAGCCTCGGTTTCGGTCTGCAACTGACCGTTGGCCGCGTACGTAAGGGAGTCGATGTTGCCGTTGTTGTCGACGGTTTGCGACGGGTTGCCGTTGCTGTCGTAGGCGTACGAGTTAGTGGTGGCACCGCAATCGGCGACCGCATTGTCGCTTACCGAGCTCAACTGTCCGTTGGAGGCCCCGCCCGCGCCGTTGGTGCCGGCATAAGTGTGGGTCGACACGTGACCGAGCGGGTTGGTGAGCGTCGCGACTAGGTTGCCTGCGCTGTTGGTCGCATAGGCCACCGAGTCCAACTCCGTGCCATCGGCCAGCGAGGTGCTATTGGCCCATTCATAGTTAGGGCTGGTGGATGTGGTGACATACGTGGTGTACGCATAGGGCACGCCGTTGTAATCGGCTTCAACCAACTGATTCGCATACGGCGGCGTTGCGTACGAGTTGTACTTGAAAGAGACGACTGTGGCGGGCGCGCCCGGATAAGCGATGGATGCGACATCGGTAATTTCGGCATTGGGTGTGTAGGCATCCCCATAGTCGAACATGTAGGCATTTCCTGCCGGATCGCTCACCGTGACGACTTGACCCTCCACGTTCTGGCCGTTTTGCTGACTTTGCGTGAATGGACCCGCCGCGATGACGATGGATTGGCCGTCGGTATGCGTGACGCTGGTAGGGATGGCCTCGTTGGCAGTTACTCCGCTGGCATAGTGAAAGGTCCAGCCAATGCCGGAGGCATCCGTGATGGATTGGATCTGCCCGGTCGATGAGTAGACCTCGGTTTCCGCATTCTCGTCCTGCAAACTGTAGTTGCCAGTCGTCGGATCTCGGTTCATCACAGCCACGGGATTGCTGACGCTCTGGCCGTTGCTGAAGGTCTCCAGATAGGCTGAGGCGTTCGGCCCTCCTGCGAACGTCAGCGTCGAACCATCGGGGCGATGCGCGATCGTTTGTGTGCACCGACCCGTATTGTTATTGACTTGAGTGGAGCAATCGGTATCCAGCCAGAATTGCAAATTGCTGGTCCATTTGGTGGGACTGGATGCGGTGTTGTAGTAGAGAACGTATTTGAGACCCATCTCACCGGGCATGGCGAAAATGGGATAGGTCTCCACTTTCGTTCCCGTCTGGGGAAGAATGGGTTGACCGGTTTTATCGCAATTGTTTAGGTTATTGGTATTCGACGGAGTACGGCTGGCAGTAGCGAAAACGGCACTGGCATGCCAGCCGACAGTCACATTCGTTATCTGGATGCCCGCAATGACTTGAATCGTGGGCGCGGGAATGGTGTTGGCCGTGACATTCATCCCGGGGTAACTCGTTGTGTTGCCGGGAGTAGGTGGCGGTGGCGGTGGCGGTCCGTTCTCCGTCTTATCTGGCGTCCCGTCATCATTTTGCGCACTCACCGTGCCCGACAAAATCGTCAGCAGTAACGCCGATAGAAGTACAGCGCCAAAGCGCGCCTTAGCGTGAAGCATGGTAAAGCTCCCTGGACTCAAACGAGGACCAGCTAGTAATGGGCAGAAGGAAGGATTGCGCGGATGAACCGCGCCCACGGCGGCGAGAGCGACCGGGCTGGAAGAACGTTTCGCAAGGGAACGACCGTTGGCTGACACTCAGCCGCCCGACATGGCCGTCATCAGCGGCGAGCATCTGGATGTCGAGCACTGCTTTGGTGGATCTTGTGATCGGGACCACGAGCAAAGCCAGTCCGGCCCGCTGCGTATAGACGACCGTAGATAGAGCCCGACGGCTCTCTGCCTTCCCTGACATCAGCTACTCCCCCGGTCCCTGTGCTCTTACCGTCCCGTCGTCAATCGACGCGGTAGAAAGTCATTTTGGTTTCATCGCATGGGGACGTGTCAAGGTGCAGGTTTTTACGCATCATGATGCCGAAAGGTAGCCACCCGCACCACTTCGAAACGGTCGGTTCGCTTGACCGACACGCCATGGTCCTGGCTGCGGCTCGCATGGATCGCATAGATATGGATATCGTCACGCGCCCGGGATGTCGAGCGCCACCCGAGCCGCGCAGTTCCCCCCGCCGCACCCGCGATGCCTTGCTAGATCGATTTTGACGAAGCTATTCACAGGCTTCCGACACTGCGGTATGCATTCGAAAATTAAGAAATGCTCTGGCGTCGGCGACGCATTTAGACGCAAGCAGAAGACATAAATAGCTCAGTCTAGGGGTCGAATGTCGACGACCGCCTCGGGCTTCACCACCTGAAGATGTAGGGCTACATGTTTCGCGTTGAAGGAAACCAACAACAGGTGATCACCTACCGCGCCGGCAAGCCGCCAATCAAGATCCTTGCCGTCGCGTGTAGACACATTCGGAAACCCCGCTGAACCTGAGTCAGCCTGCAGATTTGCTGAGGCCGAACCGACGACGAACGGAATTGCCAAGAGTGATAACGATGATGCGAACGTGATCGAAAGAAGGTTCCAATCTGGATGCAATTTTCCAAGCAAATATTTGCCGATCGTGATCCCAGTCATAACGCCTACACAAACTGCAAGCGAAAAGCATGCGCCAAGAAAGCAGTATTGAATGATACCGCCCGAAAACCAAGATCCAGATATGAGAGTGATCGCCATGAGCACTGTAGAAATGAGACAGATAGACGCGGCAACACGAAGGAGGGTTCGACGTTGGACGGCTCCAATGAAGTAGTTGACAGCTACTGGGATCGATACGCCCGCTATCAGCAGCGCTGGAATTGAACCAGCTTGCATGACCTGCGTTGGGGTCAGTAACGCTACTGCCCATGGCGCGCCAAGTCTAAAAAAAAAGCCAAAGGACTCTGCGAGTCCGACAGCATATGCAAGAGTGGTTATGCCTACTACCGCCCCCGCAATCTTAGGTAGCGAGCCTAACAACGCGGACATCGCACTGCTCTGAGCAACAGTCGCTTCGTTCATTTCATGAACTCAAGGGTGTCAGCCCTTAGGGTAGCGACGTTTTCACTTCAAGTTGCAAGTCGAGAAATTCGGACAGAAAGCGAGGGGCCATCGGAAAACGGTAATTTGGGTAACCATGCCCGAAAACAAATCCAAGTGCATGATGTTAAAGTATTTAGTTATTACCTTCTTGGAGTCACTTTGGGTAACTTCTGAGGTAATTTTTTACAAGTAATTGATTTATAAGGGGCTGGCCAACGTGTGAGATTACCTTTTAGAGGGGTAACTAATTACCTCAATATCACCATATAGTTACCTTGATGTTCTCACCGTATATCTTTGATTTTGTATGTGTTCTAGCCAGATATCTGACAAGGTTACCTAAATTACCTTTTTCCGAACGGCCCTCACATTTTCCCAGCCTAGTCGAATCACGAGGCCGCTATTGAACCGAAACCCAGTAATCCTGATCGGTCCGATGAAGCGCAAGCGCGCATGATCGGTGGTACATCTGGTGGTACAAATCGCCGACTAGATTGTCAGATTGCTTTAAAAGAGCGGTTTATTGACCTCTATTAGATGGGCGGACGACCCACCAAATCCTAAGCCCGCACGGTCTGTGACCATGCGGCTTTTCTTTTGAGCGGAGCTCAGAAGTCGCCGCAGCTGT